>Ga0214471_10003152_pt1 | contig 12795 bp, 2 predicted proteins | sample RVTome_5_FD_207665 | JGI IMG/M metagenome (GOLD analysis project Ga0214471, IMG submission 207665) | Soil microbial communities from uranium-contaminated site in the Upper Colorado River Basin, Wyoming, United States - RVT142D155 | ecosystem: Environmental > Terrestrial > Soil > Contaminated >...
CGCTTCGCCCTCGCCGACGTCGACCCCGGCCAGTATACGCTGCGGTATCAACTCGCCGGCTTCAACGGTGCGACCCAGGCCGCCGCCGTGCAGGCCGGGCAAGTCGTCGATCTCGGCACCATACGCCTGACGGCGCTGCCCGACGTGGGCGTCATCACCGGTATTGTGGTCGACGCGGCCAGCGGTCAGCCGCTGGCGGGCGTGCGCATCGACGTGGGCGGCGCGACTACGGCGAGCGCGACCACCGACGCTCTCGGCTCCTACCGGATCGTCAGCCCGCCGGGCGCGGTGACGGTGGCGGCCAGCGCCGCCGGTTATGACAGCGTGACCGGCGCGGGGACCGTCGTCGCCGGCGGCACGTTGAGTTTTTCGCCGGCATTGAATCTCAGCGGGACGACGCCATCCGATCCGGCGGTCACGCTCATCGGTGAGGTGGTCGACGCCGACAGCGGAGCGCCTCTGGCGGGTGCGCAGGTGTCCATCCAGGGGTCCGCCAGTGCGACGGCCGACGGCGCCGGCCGGTTCCTGATTGAGCAGCTCACCGCCGGCACGCTCGACATCACCGTGTCCTTCAGCGGCTATCAGGCAGTCGCTTACACCGCGATCGCGCCTGAAGGCGCGACCGTGGATCTCGGCGCGGTCCGGCTGACCCGGCTGGCAACGCCCACGACCACCACCGTGATCGGCAGGATCCTGGACGCGGCGTCCGGTGCGCCGGTCGCCGGCGCGAGCGTGAGCACCCAGGGCGCGAGCGTCGTCAGCGCCGCCGACGGCAGCTATCGCATCGAGGGGATAGCGACCACGCAGTTTACGCTGAGCGCCAGCGCGGTCGGCTATCTGACCAACAGCGGGCCGGTCAGCCTCGCCGCGCACGGCACGGCCAGCGTCGACATCCAGCTGCAGCGTGCGGCGAGCACCGACTTCGATATCACCGGCGTTACCACCGACAGCCCCAGCTACGCCGCGCTCGTCCAGGCGGAGATCAAGGCCGGCCTGCGCAACACCGCGAGCCAGCCGCGCACCGTCCGCCTGTACGTCAAGATCGTCGATGCCGCCGGCGGCATCGTCGACGAGTATCCGGCGGTCGCGATTCCGCTGGGCGGCGATCCTGCGGCCGCGCTCCTGACCGTGGACGCCAATGGCGAGCGCGACGGCTTCGTCACGTGGAACACCGGGCGCCATGCGCCCGGCGGCTACCAGGTGGTCGTGCAGGCCTACGACGCGTCCAGCGGCCAGCTCCTGGCCGAACGCGGCGCCAACGTGCAGGTCGAGCCGACGACCCGTCTGGGCGGGGGCGCCGAGTTCGATCCGCCGATCGCGCAGCTCGCGGCTAATCGCCCGGTGGCGATCCGCGCGGCGCTGTCGAACCAGGGCAATCAGCCGATAGGGCCCGCCACGGTCACGGCGCGCGTGTCGCTCAAGAACGCCGGCTACCATCCCCGCCGGGACCTGGTGTCGGTCGAGACCCTGGTGAGCGGGCAGGGGCTGGCGTCCCCGCAGGCGATGGACGTCGACGCCGGCGGGAACCTGTATGTCGCCGATTCGAGCGCGCGCAGCGTGTTCAAGATCACGCCCGCCGGCGACACCAGTGTATTTGCCGATGGGCTCAACGGACCGTTGGACGTCGATCTGGACGACCTGGGCAACGTCTACGTACTCGAGAGCACCCGGACGATCGTGCGCGTGGCGCCGGGCGGGATCCGCACCAACGTCGCCACTGCACCTACTGGAACGCGCGCGATCAGCGTGGCCGCGGACGGCCGGATCTATTGCGGCTCGGGCAATACGCTTTACGTCATCGACCCGAGCGGCGACATCAGCACCGTCGTGGGCGCCGGCCTGTCGACACCGATGGGGATCGTGGTCAACAGCCGCGGCGAGGTGCTGATCGCCGACCGCGGCGCAAACGCCATCGCGCGCTACACGCCGGGCGCGGGCTTGTCCAGCTGGGTGACCGGCATCGCCCAGCCCTACGGTCTGGCGATCGACACGGCCGACAATGTCTACGTCACGAGCTTCAGCGGGAACAGCCTGTTGCGCGTTGCGCCGGACGGCACGGTGACGACGATCGCGACCGGACTGGCGGGCCCGTACGACGTCAAGCTGGCGCCGAACGGCAGTTTCATCGTGTCGAACTCGAATTCCAGCGAGATCGTGAGCATCACCCCGGGCGGCGACGTCACGCCGGTCGTCGGCCGGACCGTCCACCAGCCATCGGCCGTGACCGCCGACGCCGCCGGCAATGTCTACGTCGCCAACACCGGTGCGCGCAACATCGTGCAATACGGCCCGGACGGCATCGTGCGCGAAGTGGCGGCCGGTACCAATCCGGCGAGCGCCATCACGGTTGAGGCGGACGGCGGTTTCGTCACACTCGAAAGCACGTCGGTGGTGCGGACTGCGCCGGGTGGCGCACGCACGGTGCTCGCCACGGGACTTTCCACGCCATATAGTCTCATCGCCGCGCCGGACGGCGATGGCCACGTCGTGAGCGAGCCGAACGCGCATCGCCTGCGCCGCGTCGGCGCCTCGGGTCAGTTGTCGGTTTACAACGATGCCAATTTCATTGCGCCGCGCCACATACGCCGGGACGCTGCGGGCAATCTCTATCTCGTTAGCACCCAGGGACACATCACCCGCGTGGCGCCCGACGAACGCGTCAGCCGGCTGGGTTCGGGGCTTAGCAACCCCCAGGCTGTTGCCGTCGCGGCCAACGGTGACCTGCTGGTGGCGGAGTACGGTCGCAGCCAGGTCGTGCGCGTCAGTCCGTCCGGCGACCTGTCCGTGGTGGCGACGCTGAGCTTCCGGCCGGCGGCGCTGGCGATTGCGCCGAGCGGCGACATTCTGGTCAGTGCCTTGGGCGGGACGGTGATCCACGCCATTGACGCGGGAGGCGCTCTCCGGGAATATGCGACCGTCTCGCGGGCGATCCGTTACGGCATGCTGTTTACGCCATCGGGCGACCTGTGGGTGGCGCACACCAACAATGCGTCAGTGACGCGCATTGCGGTCGACGGCAGCCAGACGTTGATTGCGACCGCGAGCTCGCCGCAATCCCTGGCCGACGATGGACAAGGCGGGGTTTACGTCGGCATCGCCGGCGGGGTGCAGCGCATCGACGCCGCCGGTGTCGTTACCCGGCCGGTGCCTGCGGGTGTCGTGTCGATCCAGGGTCAGGTCGGTGTCGAGTACGATTCCGCCGGTCGCCTCTGGGTGCTCGATGCCGCCGGTGTCCTGGTCCGCTTCAATCCCGATCTGTCGGTCGACCGGCGCTTTTCGACCCTGCAGACGCCGCGCGGCCTGACGGTCGACGCCGGCGGCGCCGTCCTGGTCGCCAATCGCGGCAACAACACCCTGGTCCGCATTCCGGGACCGGACCGCCTGCCGGAGATGCTCGCGAGCCTGGCGTTCGACCGTATCGCCTTCGAGTCCGGATCGACGATCCTGGTCGCGAGCACCGCCGCTGTGCAGCGTCTCGACCTTGCGACCGGCACGCTGACGAGTATCGTGGCTGGCTACAGCAATATTGCCGGCATTGCCCGCCGGGCGGACGGCGGCATCGCGGTGATCGATCGGACCCGCAACGAATTCGGGCTGTACGCCGCGACCGGTGGACCGCTCGACCGCTTCGTCGGCGTCGTGAATCCGCGCGGTATCCTGTTCGACGCCGGCGGCAACCTGCTCATCGCCAACAGCTACCCGAACGGCATCCTGCGCATCAATGCCGCCGGGCGCACGGAACTCTTCGCGACCGTGGCCAACGTCAGTTACTTGCACCGGGAGGGTGACGGAAGATTCATGGTCACGCGCGGTACGCAGGTATCGTCGATCTCGACAACCGGGGTGGTGCTGGCGAGCTACCCCTCGCTCAACGCCACGGGCATCGTACGCGATGCCGCCGGCACGTTGTACGTGTCCGCGGATACCACCGGCGCGCTGCTACGGTTCGATGCCGATGGCAATTACCAAAAGGTCGCGAGCGGGCTGGCATCGCTGTACGACATCGGCTTGGCGGCGGACGGCCGGCCGTACGTCGGCGACAACTCGCGCGGGGTTGTGAATGCCGTCAATCCCGACGGAACCCTGTCGCTGGTCGCCCCCGACCTGCCGACCTTGTCGCGGTTCTTTATCGACACACAGGACCAGCTGTTCGTCGCCTACGCGACCAACAAGATCGCTCAGTTCGACCCGTCGGGCGCGCGGACTGAGTTGCCGACGCAGGACGTGGTGCAGGGCCAGATCAACGGCATCGCCGGCCATGACGGAGCCGTCTATGCGGTCGGCGCCGCGCGCATCGTGTACAAGCTGATCGCGCAGAGCACGGCGCCGGACGTGGTGCCGGGCGATGTCGTCCTGGTGCGCAGCGCCGCCTTGCCCGGTCTCGGCCTGGACGGCCAGGCGGTGGCTGTCGACTTCGGCGCCTGGACGCCGACGGTGAGCGGCGACTTCGAGGTGGAGGTGTCCGTCGCCGGGGTTGACGGTATCGCGCGCAATTCGCTGCACGTCGGCCCCAACGCCGAGGCCACCCTGACCTTGGCCCACACCGAGACCTTCCCGGGCGATCAGGCTGTGACCGGCTATTTGCGCATCGAAGGTGCGGACTCGACGAGCATCACTCGCATCGATCCCGCCGGCACGCACCTGGCGGCGGCGTCGGGCGCCCAAGGGCGGGCGATCGGCGCCGACAGCCAGGGCAACATCTATGCCGCCGACACCAACCGCATCGTGCGCATCACGCCGGCCGGCGTGGTGAGCAACTTCGTCATCGGCGTCAGCGTCGGCAACGGGCTGGCAGTGGACTCCCGGGACAACATCTACGCGGTCAGCGCCAGGAACGTCCTGAAGTTCACCGTCGACGGCTCGATGACCACGCTGGCGACGCTGCCAAGCACGGCGCGGGCGGTCGCCGTGGATTACGCCGACGTCGTCTATGCCGTCGAGCAGTCCAACCGGCTGTCGCGCATCCGGAGCGACGGCACAGTGGAGCTGGTGACCACCCAGGGGCTGAATGGTCCGCTCGGCCTGACGATAGACGCCTACGGGACCTTCTACGTGCTCAACTCGAACAACAATATCGTTCGCATATCGGCGGACGCCGGTGCGGCGGCATTGTATTTCAATCAGGCGCGCTTCGAGTTCGAGGGCGTGAACGTCACGGCCGACTGCTCGAACAATCTGCTGTTTGCGCCGATCCAGTTGCCGCCGTTCAAGGCGTCCGGCGAGGAGGACATCATCGTCCAACTGGTCGGCGATACCGGCGAAGTGCGCCAGGTGCTGTACGGCCCGAGCATTGATCCGGACATGGCCGACATGGACGTGCTGTTCTACGATCGGCTCGGCAAGCGGCTGCTGATCTGGACCGACCGCGGCAACGGCAAGATCTTCTCCTTCCCGGTGATTTGCGGCGGCATCGACGCCGACGTCCACATCGTGACCTCGACCACCGTCGATTTGTCGAGCACCGATCCGGCGCCGACCAGCGTCACCGACCGCGGCGACGGCACCCGCGAATACGTCTGGGTGCTGTCCGATGTCGACAACCGCGGCCGGCAGGTCCAGCTCAATCTGTTGTTCCGAAATCTGGTCGAAGGCGAGAGTCGGCCGATGGCCCACGAGGCCTATGTCGAGTTCAAGAACAGCTTCGCGCCGGGCGAGAACGTGCGCGTGCCCATCGCCATTCCCAAGCTGACCGCGCGCAGCGCCGTGTCGATCGTCCCGGTCCTCGATGCGCTCGAGTACCCGGCTGACGCCACCGCCGGCATCTCGGTGACGGTCAGGAACGAGAGCACGCAAAGCTTCGACGGCACGCTGGAGCTGGCGATCGTCGACGGCGGCGGCGCCATGGTCGCGGACCTGCCGGCGATTCCCGTCAGCGGAGTGCCGGGCTTGAGCGAGCAGCCGTATACGAGCAGCTGGGATGTCGGCCGGACGCTGGCCGGCAACTACAAGCTCGTGGCCACGCTCAAGAACGCGCTCGGCCAGCCGGCGGCGTCGGGCGAGGTCGCGTTCCGCATAATCGGCGGCGACGCCGCGCAGGCGGTCGTGCGGCTGCGCACCACGACGGACCGCCCGGTCTATCACACCACCGACACCGTCAACATCGAGAACCTGGTCGCGAACGTCACCGCCAACGCCATCGTCGACGACGCCGTGCTGCGCGTGACCGTGCTCGACGCCGCCGGCCAGCCGGTGTTCAGCCTGGACGGCCCACTCGGCCAGCTCCCGCCGGGATCGCTGCGCGACATGATGCTGCCGTACCTGCTCAACGCCGCGCCGGTCGCGCATTACCGCGTCGTCGGCCAGGTGCTGGACGGCGCGACCCAGGCGGAATTGGCCCGTGCCGAGGCCGGCTTCGACGTGGAGTTCAATCTCGAGCGCGCGCTGACCGGCAAGGTGGTGGCGCAGCTTCCGGTGGTCGAGCCCGGCGCGACCCAGGTCTGCACCGCCACCCTGACCAACCGCGGCAATCTGCCGGTCACCGGCCTAGAGGTGCATCACGTCCTGGTCAACATCGACACCGGCCAGACCGACAACGAGCTGCTCCAGACCGTCGACCTCGATGCCGGCGCCTCGATCGACTACGCCTATCAGTTCAGCAGCCAGGGCCTGGCCGCGGGCAACTACGCCTGCGTGCTCCAGGTGCGGTTCGGTGACGCGCTCCAGACGCTGGGCTATGCGCCCTTCGTGGTCAGGCCGCCGGCCGTCGACGTCGACCTGACGCTGCGCGCGGCCGGCACCGGCCGGCTGCTGGTCCTGCTCGACAATGGCCGCCACGGCAATGACGACGACGATGACAAGAGCTGTCGCGGCGTGACCCGGCTCGAGCTCGGCTCGCTGCTCGCCACGCCGCTCAGCCCGGCCGCGGTCGTCGAGGCGCGCGTGTTCGATAGACACGGGGTGTTGGTCGACCGCGAGTCGACGACGCTGGCGGCGTTCGTCGCGCCGGTGAACGCCAACGCCGTCGCCGACGGTGCCGATCTCGCCATCGTGGACCTGACCGCGCAGCGCCTGACCGTGAGCCTGACCGCGGCCCCGGCCGGCGCCAAGTTGGGAACCGAGTACAGCGTCGAGGCCGTGATCATGGACGGCAGCACCGTCAAGCTCAGCTCCGGTCCGATCCACACGAGCTGCAGCCAGCCGATCGCGGTCGGCGATGTGCACGGCCTATTCGGCATCACCGGTCTCGACCTGCTGCCGGCCGCGAACGACGCCAAGTATGACGACCGCGACCCGCACGGGCCCAAGGACGCCCCGGGCCTGGCGGCGCAGCGTGCCGTGCTCGAGCAGTTGCTGGCGGCCGCCGGCTGGTCCTATACGATCACCGACACCGCCGAGGACTTCACCCGCGAGTTCCATACCGGCGGCTACAGCGCCTACGCGCTGCTCGCCGAGCACGAAAAGCTGTCCGAGACGGTGCAGAAGGAACTGCGCGAGGCCGTGTTCCGCGGCGAGGGCCTGGTCGTCGCCGGCGCCCACGACAGCCGCAACCTGCACCACGAGCGCCTGCGCGACGCCCTCGGCATCAAGCCGATCGGCCATGTCAGCCATGCCACCGGCGTCGAGCTCGTCACGAGTCCGCTCGATCTCACCGGGCATCTCGCGCTCATCCCGGGCGACAAGGCGCAGCGTATCGAACGCCTGACAGCGACGAGCGCCGGTGTCTACCTTACGGATGGCACGCCCGGCAAGAGTGACGATGACGACTGCCGCGACCCGAATCTCCTCAGCCAGGACGACCATGGCAAGGACGACAACGGCGCGCGCGATGACGACGAATGCCACGGGCATCCGGAACGCTATCTCGATGCCGTGACCCTGAACGCCTACGGCCAGGGCCGCGCGGCCTTCGCCGGCTTCGACCTGCTCGCCGCCGCCGCGCGCGACGGCCAGACGGGCCTCGCCGCGCGGCTGCTGACGAAGCTGATCGCGCATGTCCAGCCGGCCACGCTCGCGCCCGCCGCCGGTGGCGTCGTGCCGATCGAGCTCGTCGTCGCCAACCGCGGCGTCGCCACCGGCGTCACGGTCACCGTCACGCTGCCGGCCGGCGTGACGCCGGTCGATGCCGGCAGCGCCGCGGTGCAGAGCAACACCCTGCGCTGGACCTTGAATCTCGCGGCCGACGCCGAGCAGCTACTGCGCTTCTGGATCAAGCTCCCGGCCGCACCCGGCACCGTGACCCTGACCGCCGCGGCCGAGGCCAACGGCCAGCCGCTGCCGGACGCGGCCACCCGCCTCGATATCAACGTGGCCCCGGCGCCCGATCTCAATACCGTACGGGCCCAGATCAGCGCACTGATCCAGGCTGGTCATCCGGACCACAAGGCACTGGACCAGGCGGGAAAGTACCTGGACCAGGCGCTCAAGAAGCCCGGTGACCGCGAGGCCGTGGACAAGGTCCTGAAGGCCACCGACGCGCTGCTTAGGCTGACCGATCCGCAGATCGTGGCGGTGCGCCGCCTGCTCGATCAATGGCTGCGCCGGGCGGCCCAGGGCGATTGACCGCGGCCGCCGCACGGACACCACCAGCACGCAACCCAGGGGTAGAAGTCGTCAGGAGACACAAGCATGCCGTTACCGCTGACCACAAGCCTGCGTCGATCGACCGTCTTCATGCGCACGGTCGCGTCCGTCGTACTCGCCGCCTTCCTGAGCCTCACGCTGCAGCCGCTGGCGCTCGCCGCCCAGGCCGCCCAGGCCCGGACCCCGGCCGCCCAGGCTGCGCCCGACACCAGCGCAAAACTCGCCAAGATCCTGGAAGAGCTCGAAGACAAGCTCGACAAGCTCGAAACCAAACTCACGCGCAAGCAGCAGGCCGACCAGGAGAAGGCCGAGCTCAAGGCCCTCAAGCAACGACTCACCGACCTCGACCAAGCCGCCCTCGACGACTTCGCCAAGATCGAGCAGCACCTCAAGGACCACAAGTTGCCGCAGGTCATTCTTGACCGTCACCACGAGGCCGTGCGCAAATACCGCGCCGACATGGCCGCGCTCAAGACCGACCTCGAAGGCATGGACGCGGCCAAGGACGACGACGAACGCAGGCTCAAGGCCGGGAAGGCGAAGAGGTTCCTGAAGGCGAAGCAAAAGAAGCGCTGGCAGAAGTTCGATCCGAACGACCTGCCGCACAAGAGCCTGCAACCGAATCCCGAGAACAAGCCCAAGCTTAAGAAAGAGCAGTTCACGCGCGCCGGCTTGCACGATAACCCCCAGGTGAAGCTCGCGTCCCACGGCGGCGCCTTCGCCTTCGATCAGCTCGCCGGGGCCAATGATCCCGCCTATCTCGCCGAGACGGCCGAGGTCACGCTCACCGACGCCATCCAGGCCAAGGCCGCCGAGCTCGAACACCATCCGGTCAAGATCTATAACTGGGTCCGCAACAGCGTCGAATGGCTGCCCACCTGGGGCGCCACCCAGGATGCCGATGTCACCCTGGGGAGCCTGCGCGGCAACGCCATGGATATCGCGAGTCTGACCATCGCGCTCCTGCGCGCCTCCGGCATTCCGGCCAGATACGTCCACGGCACCATTGAAGTTCCCGAAGACAAGTTCCGCAACTGGGCCGGTGGCTTCACGGACATCACCGCCGCCGCCAACTTCGCCAGCAGCGGTGGGATTCCGATCACGGCCATCGTCAGCGGAGGCCGGGTCACGAAGGTTCGGCTCGAGCACGTATGGGTCGAAGCGGCCATCGACTTCGAGCCGTCACGCGGAGCCATCAACAAGGCCGCGGACAGCTGGGCAAGCCTCGATCCCAGTTACAAGCTGTACGAAGACCTGCCGGGGCTCGATGTTGTTCAAATCGCCGGCATCGACCCCGCGGCGCTCGCCCAGTCCTTCGCCGCCAGCGGCACGGTCAATGAGCAAGAGGGGTGGGTGCAGAACCTCAACCTCGCCATCCTACAGAACGCTCAAGCCCAAGCCCAATCCGCGCTCGAGACTCACATCCGGGACAACCTGACCAACCCCACGGTCGGGGACGTCATCGGCGGACGAAAGATCATCGCCCAGGACACCACTGTCCTGCCCGCCGGTCAGCCGTACCGGAGCCTCATCGTGGGCAACCGCTACGGCACGCTCCCCACCGGGCTGCAGCACCGCATGACCTTCGGCTTCGGAGTGGACCCCATCGGCGAGCCCGTCAACCCCGTGACCTTCCCGTGGTCCAGGCTCAACAACCACAAGGTGACGCTATCATTTCGGCCAGCTACCTCCGCGGATGAGCAGGCGCTTGCCTCGCTCTTACCTGTCGGGCAGATCACAGATCCGAGTCAGGTGCCAAGCAGCATTCCTTCCTATCTCATTGCTGTGATTCCGGAGATCATCATTGACGGACAGGTGATGGGGCAAGGTTATGCCATGCGGCTTGGCGAAGATTTCAAATTCTACTACGGCATTGAACGCGTGAATGGGCAGGGTTCACATAGTTACACTTATGCCGTGCCGGCAGGTTCGTATCTCAGCATCGCAGTGGTTGGGGGAAGTATTTCCTCACCCTTGCTGCAGTCCCTTAGTAACAGGCTGCAGCAAACTCGGCAGGCGCTTGAGTCCGGCGATACCGAAGCGATCACTGGGCTCACCCGTGAGGGCATCATGGGTGATACTTTCTTTGCTGGAACGCTTGGTTATTTCAGCCAATACATCGCCGATTCGCGCATCGCAAGCCTTGCCCAGCAGGCTCGCCATGGTCTGCCTTATGCGTATGGCAGTTTAGGATATGAACCTAATGTGCAATCCTTTTTTGGATTCCCGCGGTCCATCAAGCGCGGCGGGGTGGCAGTGAACGTGCGCCTCGCCTGGAATTTGCATCCACTCGATGGTGACGGCTCGAAACAGAGCGGTCTCAACCTGCAAACCGGCATGCTGTCGTCGGCACTTGAGCACTTTGTGCTTGAGCAGATGTTCCACTCGCAGCAGCGACAGACACACGGCATTTCAGCCGTCAAGGCTCTACAGATCGCGTCTCAACAAGGACAGCGCATTTACCACATCACATCTACTAATGCATCGCAGGCATTGCCGAATCTTCACCTCGACGGTCTAGCGCTCACTGAGATCGAACAAGCGCTTTCCGTTGGCAGAGAGGTGATAGTGCATACTGATCGTGTAAGTGTTCCCGGATTCACCGGTGAGGGCTATATTTTATTTGACCCCGCCACAGGAGGTGGGGCCTACAAAATTACCGGGGGTAGTAATGGAGGCGATTTCTCCGATTTTCTTGGAGATATGAATAATGCGGCTACGGTGTTTGGTTTTCTTGCAGCGATCGCTGCGTTCGCGCTAATTGGCGCAAAGATGTCTGCGGGAATGTTGCTCTTTCTGAGTAATGCGTTGGCTGTAATCGGTGTGGTCCTTACTATTTGGTATGTATATAATCAAACAGGTTCGGTGGCGAGCGCATTGGTCGGCGGACTCGCCGCTGTAGTTGCGGCGCTTTATATTGGTGCTGTTGTGAATGCATTGGTCTGGTCCATTGCACTTGGTACGGGCGTTATCGCGGCGGTGGCATTTCTATTCGTGGTAACTGTAATCATATCTGCAATCTTGGCGTTATTGATCTGGCTGCTCACAGCGAATCTTGACCAAAAAATGCGAAAGCGCATGTATGCGCACCTACCACAGTGGAAGACGTTCTTCACATGGGCGAGCTTCACCCAGCGAGAATTGTTGACTTGCTGATTACCATGGTATGAGCAAGAATGCCATTCCGACATGCCGATATCTGCATGGTTCCGTGCATACGGTGCTATGGGGTGTTATGGCGGTGCTCGTTGTTGTGGTCACGACGTTGTTCATTGCCTTGTCGCATGACGTGCTCCGGAATGTTCGCATAGCTCCAGATGTTATCGTCCTCTTTGTGTTATCGATTGTCGCGCTGGTTGGACTTCTCACTTATTGGCGGCGATATTGGTTTCGCTTGGTTGATTTACGACGTCTGATATCTGCGCACGCTGGGACCGATGCCTACCAGCGCAGCACGCTGTGGGGCATTCAAGTCAAGGCCAAGTTTGAAACCTTGTGGATGCTAGCCACGCTGAACAGGCCGATTCTTGATGTACTTCCAACTTGGCCCGCGTACGAATTCCAGCGCAAGGTCGACCTGGGCTTGCCAGAATTCATGCTGGAAGGCGCCCGGGTTGGAATTGTGCAACTGGGTGATTTTCATCGGTTTCCGCATATGGACATCATTATTTCTGGCAAAGAGAAAGTTGAGCTGTCGCAGGTGGCCAATGAAATATTGGGTCACGCGATCCGGGATGCAGCAGAGATTCTTGAAGGCACGGATGTCGTGCTGCGCGTGGAGATTCGCAGTCACTGGGTGCAAGTCGAAGTGGATGGTGGCGCATGGTTGGGGTCACGATTCGCGCAGAAGATCGAGCTTGCTCTCGAGTTCTCACGGCGGCTCATCGGTCAATTGGCAGGGGCTTTTGCGCCGCTGGATCCAGCTGAATGGACGATTGATCAAGAATACGTGCGGGCGCCGCGTGGTAGATCCGTTACGTTCTTAGAACGGCGTCTGTACGTCACGTCATTACGAGGGCGGCAAGAAGGATCGTAAAAATACAAGCCAAAGAGCCGTTCAACAATCCTGGATCCCGGGAATTGTTCTCTGACCCCGACTTTCGCACCGCAGAATCAAGGCCAGACGATTGGTTCTCTAAGACTGGATAATCTCGCATTAAATGAAATCACGCAGGCGCTTGCAACGGGCCGCGAGGTGATCGTTCACGCGCTGGACCTTGAATCTCGCGGCCGACGCCGAGCAGCTACTGCGCTTCTGGATCAAGCTCCCGGCCG
>Ga0214471_10003153_pt1 | contig 12794 bp, 10 predicted proteins | sample RVTome_5_FD_207665 | JGI IMG/M metagenome (GOLD analysis project Ga0214471, IMG submission 207665) | Soil microbial communities from uranium-contaminated site in the Upper Colorado River Basin, Wyoming, United States - RVT142D155 | ecosystem: Environmental > Terrestrial > Soil > Contaminated >...
AAACCGTGGGTCAGACCCTCGAGCGGAGCCACCGGACCGGAGTCTCCACCACCGTGACGGTGGCCTTTGCATCGTGGCAGTCAAACCGGCTGTCCACACTGGCATGCGCACGCGCCTGGTGGTGACGGGCCGGCCCGCGGCGGGAGGCCCCCGGCCCCGGCGGGAGGTGTTCGGCCGTATCCTCGGGGTCGTGACCGAGCTCTACCTGGACCATGCTGCTACCACCGTCCCGCGCCCTGAGGCACGGGCGGCGCTGTCGCGCTGGCTGGAGCCGGCCGACGAGCCGATCGGCAACCCAAGCTCCACCCACCACGCGGGCCAACGGGCGCGGGTGGCCGTGGAGGAGGCGCGCGAGGCGATCGCGCTGGCGCTGGGCGCCCACCCGCAGGACGTGGTGTTCACGTCGGGCGGCACGGAGGCGGACAACCTGGCCATCAAGGGCTTCGCCTGGGCCGGCGCGGAACGCGGGCGCCGGCATCTGGTGACGACCGCCGTCGAGCACCCGGCAGTCCTCGAGCCTGCGCGCTGGCTGGCCGCGCACCAGGGGTTCGAGCTGACCGTGGTGGGCGTGGACAGCGACGGCCGGGTCGACGTGGAGCACGTCCTGGACGCCGTCCGCGGCGACACCGCCGTCGTGTCGGTCATGGCGGCCAACAACGAGCTCGGCGCGGTCAACGACCTCCCTACGCTGGGGGTGGCCCTGCGGGAGCGCGGCGTGCCGTTCCACACGGACGCCGTCCAGGCGTTCGCGACCCGCGACGTCGACGCCGACGCGTGGCACGTCGACGCCCTGAGCCTGTCGGCGCACAAGTTCGGCGGGCCGGTCGGAACGGGTGTCGCGGTGCTGCGCCGGGGTGTGCCCGTCGTGCCGCTGACCCACGGGGGCCAGCAGGATCGGGGGGTGCGCAGCGGCACGCTCGCCGCCGCGCTGGACGCGTCGTGTGCGGCTGCGGTCGTGGCGGCGAGCTCGGATCGCGACCGGCTGCACGAGCGGCTGAGCGCGTTGAGCGACCGGTTGACCGAGGGCCTGGAGGCGGTCGACGGGGTCCGGCGCAACGGACCGACGGCTCCGAGGCACCGGCTGGCCAGCCATGTCCACGTCTCGATCGACGGGGTCGATGGCGAGGCGCTCACGTTCGCGCTGGACCGGGCTGGCCTGGCGGTCTCCGCCGGTGCGGCCTGTGGGGCCGGAGCCCAGAAGGCCAGCCACGTGCTCGAGGCGGCCGGGATCGGCGGGGACGCCGCAGTCCGCTTCAGCCTCGGCTGGACCTCCACGCTGGCCGAGGTCGAGGGCGCCGTGGGCGTGTTCTCCGAGGTGGTCGCCGAGCTCCGCGCGGCTGGCGGGGGAGCGGTCGCGTGACGTCCTCGGCGAAGGTGCTGATCGCGATGAGCGGCGGTGTCGACTCCGCCGTGGCGGCGGCGCGCCTCGTCGACGCCGGGCACGACGTCACGGGCGTCCACCTCAAGCTGGCCGACGTGCCTCTCGACGAGCAGGTACCCGGCCACGGCTGCTGCACGTTGGACGATGCCCAGGACGCGCGGCGGGTGGCCCAGGTGCTGGGGATCCCGTTCTACGTCTGGGACCTGTCCGAGACGTTCCGCCGCGAGGTCCAGGACCCGTTTGCCGCGACCTACGCCGCGGGATGGACCCCCAACCCGTGCGTGACCTGCAACGAGAAGGTCAAGTACGCGGCCCTGCTGGCACGCGCACGCGAGCTCGGCTTCGATGCGCTCGCGACGGGCCACCACGTCCGGCTGCGTGCGCCCGACGGCGCGACGCCCGTCATCGAGCCGACGGCCGGTGCGCGGCTGTTCCGGAGTGCCGACCCGGGCAAGGACCAGACCTACGTCCTGTACGTGGCCACCGCAGCTCAGTTGGCGCACTCGCTGTTCCCGGTGGGCGAGCTGACCAAGGACCAGGTCCGCGAGGAGGCGGCGGCGCGTGGGCTCCGGGTGGCCGCCAAGCCCGAGTCCTACGACGTCTGCTTCATCCCCGACGGCGACACCGCCGGCTACCTCGGTCAGCACCTCGAGGAACGCCCCGGCCAGATCGTCGAGGTCGACGGTCAGGTGCTCGGCGAGCACGACGGCACGTGGCGCTTCACGGTGGGCCAGCGTCGGGGGCTCGGCCTGGGCGATCACGTGCGTCGGTTCGTCATCGACGTGGACGCCCCGGGGCGTCGCGTCGTCGTCGGTCCGCGCGGGGCGCTGGCCTGCAGGTGGCTCGACGTGGACGCCCCGAACTGGATCCGTGGTGCGGCGCCGGCTGGCCCGATCCTGGTCCAGATCCGTGCGCACGGGCGCCCCGTCCCCGGGTCCGTCGGGGGCCGCGCTGCAGGACGCACGCGCGTGCACCTCGACGAGCCGGTCCACGGCGTGGCGCTCGGACAGGCCGCCGTGGTCTACGCGGGCGACGAGTGCCTCGGCGGTGGCCGCATCGTGGCGGCCCAGCGTCCCACGAGCCTGCCCCTGGCGGTTGCAGCCGAGAAGTAGGCTCGCTGGCCCACCGGATCCGCAGCCCTCACCGTCCGACAGGTCGACGCCGATGCCCGACGTGCCCGCGAAGCTGGCTGACGCACGCCAGCGGCACGACGAGCTGGTCCGGGTCGTGCGGGACGCGCGCTACCGCTACTACGTCCTGTCCGATCCGCCGATGAGCGACGCCGAGTTCGACCAGCGGCTGCGCGAGCTCGAAGCTATCGAGGACCGGCATCCTGAGCTGCGGACGCCGGAGTCGCCGACGCAGCAGGTGGGAGCCCCGCTCGACCAGGCGTTCCCGTCGTTCGAGCACCTCGTCCCGATGCTGTCGCTGGACAACGTCTTCGGCCAGGACGAGCTCCGAGCCTGGGCGGACCGGGTCGTCAAGGGCCTCGGCAGCGATGCCGACGTGCGGTACGTGTGCGAGCTGAAGGTCGACGGCGTGGCCATCAACCTGGTCTACCGGGACGGCGTGCTCGCCACGGCGGCAACGCGCGGCGACGGCGTGGTCGGGGAGACGGTCACCAACCAGGCGCTGACGATCGACGCGCTGCCGTACCGCCTGGCCGGCGACGACGTCCCGGACCTCATCGAGGTGCGCGGCGAGGTCTACTACCCGGTCGGGGCCTTCGAGCGGATGAACGCCGAGCGCATCGAGCAGGGCGAGACCGCGTTCATGAACCCGCGCAACGCGACGTCGGGGGCGCTGCGCCAGAAGGACCCCGAGATCACGCGACAGCGGCCGCTCAGCCTGTGGGTGCACGGCGCGGGCGCCGTCGCGGGCCGCGTGTTCGGCAGGCACACCGAGTTCCTCGACTGGGCACGCGCAGCCGGCCTGCCGGTGGCGCCCGAGACGGCTGCGGTCGGGTCCATCGACGACGTGTGGAACTACATCCGGAGCTGGACCGAGCGACGGCACCAGACCAGCTACGAGATCGACGGCGTGGTGGTCAAGCTCGACGACCTCGACCAGCGCGACGACCTGGGCTTCACCGCCCGCGCACCCCGCTGGGCGATCGCGTACAAGATGCCGCCCATCGAGGAGCAGACCACGCTCAGGGGCATCGAGATCAACGTCGGGCGCACGGGACGCGTCACGCCGTTCGCGCGCCTCGAGCCGGTGGTCGTCAGCGGCGTCCAGATCACGTACGCCACGCTGCACAACGAGGAGCAGTTGCAGGCCAAGGACGTCCGGGTGGGCGACACCGTCATCGTCCGTCGGGCGGGGGATGTCATCCCCGAGGTCGTGGGCCCTGTGCTGAAGGAGCGGCCAAAGGGCACCCAGGTGTGGCACATGCCCCACGACTGCCCGTCCTGCCGGCAACCACTGGTCAAGCCCGAGGGCGAGGCCCACCACTTCTGCGTGAACGTGGACTGTCCCAACCGGCTGCTCGAGTCGCTGACGCACATGGCCGGGCGGGTCGCGCTCGACATCGAGGGTCTGGGCGAGAAGACCGTCCGCTCGTTCGTCGACCTGGGTCTGATCGGCGACCTCGCCGACGTGTTCCGCCTGCCTGACAAGCGCGAGCAGATCCTCGAGCTCGAGGGTTGGAAGGACAGGAGCGTCGACAACCTGATCGCGGCGATCGAGCAGGCTCGGCAGCGCCCGCTGGATCGCCTCCTGGTCGCGCTGAACATCCGCCACCTCGGGCCGCAGGTCGCCAAGCTCGTGGCCGGTGCGTTCGGGAACGTCACCGCCTTGCGCGCGGCCGGTCGTGACGAGATCGAGGCCGTCGAGGGCGTGGGCCCGGTCATCGCCGACGCGATCGTCAGTTGGTTCGACACCCCCCGCAACGCGCAGCTTCTGGACGACCTGATCGAGCTCGGCGTCAACCCGCAGGCCGACCAGCAGCCCGAGCCCGAGTCCGACGCGCTGGCCGGGATGACCTTCGTGGTGACGGGCACGCTGGTCAACCACTCCCGCAGCCAGGCCAAGGCGGCCCTGGAGGCACGGGGGGCCAAGGTCAGCGGCAGCGTCTCCGGCAGGACCGCCGCGGTGGTCGTGGGCCAGGATCCCGGCAGCAAGCTCGAGAAGGCCCTGAGCCTGGATGTGCCGGTGCTCGACGAGGAGGCGTTCGAGCGGCTGCTGCGGACCGGCGAACTGCCGCAAGGGTGAGCCGTTTCGACCCGACGACCTACCCCGGTCCCCGGCCGTCGGGCGCGACCCTGCTGTACGCCGGCCGCGAGTGGCCCGTGCGGCTCGGGGGCACGCGCAAGGCTCCGCTGAACGTCGAGCCGGCCGCGTCGGGGGCTGCCGTGCTGGAGGATCGGGCGGTGCGGTGGTCGGTCGCGTACGGCAGCACCGCCAGCCCGGGGCGGCTGTTCGACAAGGGTCTGGACGTGCGGGGCGCGGTGCTGCTCCCCGGTCTCGTCGAGGGCTGGGCCCCCGTGTGGGAGGCGCGCCGCACCGCCTCGACCGGGGCCGTGCCCCTGACGCTGATCCGGAGCCCGGGGACCCTGCTGGAGCTGTGGGTGCTCGGTGTGGTCGAGGACGACACGGACCTGCTCGACGCGTCCGAGGGACGGGGCGTGAACTACGCGCTCGGCCGGACCTCCGAGGTCGCGGTCGGGTCGCGCTTCGTGCTGCCCGCTGCGCTGGCCTACGGGCCGACCCTGGGCACACGGCTGCTCGCCGATGCGGGCGACGTCTGCATCCAGCCCGCGTACGACCAGGCTCGCGTGGGCGCAATGGTGGATGCGGGCGACCCGGTCACGGTGGGAGCCGATCCACTGCCAGCCTGCATCGACGAGGGGTGGCCCCCGACGCCGCTGGACGACCTGGACCTGTTCGTCTACGGGACCCTGATGCCCGGGCAGGAACGGTGGGAGGCGATTGCCGAGCACGTGGAGGTCCTGACCCAGGCGGCCGTGCCGGGCACGCTCGTCTCGACGTTCTACGGCTGGCCGGCAGCCAGCTTCGGCGCGGGTGGTCACGTCCACGGGGTCCTGCTCCGGCCGCGCGGGTCCCACGCCGCCCAGGCGCTCTACGAGATCGTCGACCGCGTCGAGGACGTCCCCAGCCTGTTCCGCAGGGTCACGGTCCGCGCCGAGCACGGGGTCACGCGCACGTTCGCGGCTGCGTACGCGTGGAACGACGCGCAGGGACCGGCCCCGGGCACGCCGATCCGCTCCGGCCGCTGGCCGGACCCGGCGCTGGCCTGAGCCCCGGCGTACCCCGCCCGCCAGACGTCCTGGGGCCGCCGTGCTCCACGCTCAGAGCACCGAGCGGTAGACCTCGACGGTGCGCTGCGCGACGGCGGCCCAGCTGAAGCGTTCGAGCACCCGCTGGCGGCCCGCGACGCCGTAGGCAGCGGCCCGTGCCGGGTCGGCCACCAGGGCGTTGATGCGGCTGGCCAGTTCGCGCGCGAAGCACTCCGGATCCGCGGGCGCCCCCATCGGGTCGGCGGCGTCGGGCTCGAAGCTGACCAGGTGGCCGGTGACCCCATCCACGACGATCTCGGGGATGCCACCCACGTCGCTGGCCACGACTGCGGTCGCGCAGGCCATGGCCTCGAGGTTGACGATGCCGAAGGGTTCGTAGATCGACGGGCACACCAGCACGGTCGCGTGCGTGAGTAGCTGGATCACCTGCGACCTGGGCAGCATCTGCTCGATCCACGCCACCTCCCGGCCGCCGCCGCGCAGATCCTCGACCTGCTCACGGACCTGACGTGCCAGCCGATCGGTGTCCGGCGCGCCGGCACAGAGCACGAGCTGGACGTCGGCATCGACCTGCGCGGCCGCTGCGAGCAGGTGGGTCAGACCCTTCTGGCGCGTGATGCGGCCGACGAAGATGGCGTAGGGGCGGTCCGGGTCCACCCCGTGCGCCGCCAGCACGTCGGTGCCCGCGTCCGGCGCGTAGCGCTGCGGGTCGACGCCGTTGTGCACGACCCTGGTGCGGTCGGGATCGACCGCCGGGTAGGCAAGCAGGATGTCGCCGCGCATCCCTTCGCTGACGGCGATGATCGCGTCCGCGTGCTCGATGCCCGTGCGCTCGCAGAAGCTGCTGACGGCGTAGCCACCGCCGAGCTGCTCGCGCTTCCACGGGCGCAACGGCTCCAGTGAGTGGGTGGTCAGCACGTGGGGGACCTCGTACAGCAGCTTGCCCAGGTGGCCCGCGAGGTTGGCGTACCACGTGTGGCTGTGCACCAGGTCGACTCCCTCGACGGCTGCGGCCATCAGCAGGTCGACCGAGACCGTCCGCAGCGCCGCGACGTGCGCCGCGTTCCCGTCGAGCGCGTCCCACGGCTGGTACGTGCCCGCGACCAGATCGGAGTCACGGGGCGCACCGAACGCGTGCACCTCGACGTCGATGAGCCCGGCCAGCTCCGCCGCCAGGTGCTCCACGTGCACGCCGGCGCCGCCGTAGACCTCGGGCGGGTACTCCTTGGTGAGCAGCGCAGCGCGCACGCGCGACCTCCTGTCAGGGGACCGGGACCTGGTCGCCCTTGCCGATGACGACGATGCCGGTGTCGGACACGTGGAAGTGCTCGGCATCGAAGTCCGGGTCGACGCCGATCTGTGCGTTCTCGGGGATGCGCACGTCCTTGTCGACGATCGCGCGCCTGACCACCGCGCCCCGGCCGACATCGACGTTGTGCAGCAGGATGGAGTCCTCGACCAGTGAGTAGGAGTGCACGAACCCGCGCGGCGAGATCACGGAGTTGCGCACGATCCCGCCGGACACGATCGCCCCGTTGCTGATCATCGAGTTCACCGCGCTGCCCCGGCGCCCATCCTCGTCGTGCACGAACTTCGCCGGCGGCAGCGACTCGTGCCACGTGTGGATCGGCCAGTCCTGGTTGTACAGGTTGAACACCGGGTCGGCCGAGATCAGATCGAGGTGCGCGTCGAAGTAGGACTCGATGGTCCCGACGTCGCGCCAGTACGCCCCGTCGCGTGCGGTCGAGCCCGGTACGTCGTTGGCGTTGAAGTCGTAGACCGCGGCGTCGCCGTCCGCCACCATCATGGTGATGATGTTGCCTCCCACGTCGTGATGGGATTGCTCGGACCCGTGGTCTGCCGTGACCGCCTGGACGAGGGCCTGCGTCGTGAACACGTAGTTGCCCATCGAGGCGAACACCTTCGAGGGGTCGCCGGCCAAGCCCTCGGCATCGGCTGGCTTCTCGTGGAATGTCTGGATGACGCCGCCGTCGCCCGGCTCGATGACGCCGAAGCGGAACGCGTCCTCGCGGGGGACCCGGATGCCCGCCACGGTGACGGCGGCCCCCGAGTCGATGTGGGCGTCGACCATCTGCGAGGGATCCATCTTGTAGATGTGGTCGGCGCCGAAGACGCAGATGTAGTCCGGGCGCTCGTCGTGGATCAGGTTGAGGTTCTGGTACAGCGCATCGGCGGAACCCTCGAACCAGCGTTTGCCCTCGCGCTGCTGGGCGGGGACCGGGGCCACGTAGTTGCCCAGCGTCGCCGACAGGCGCCATGTCCGGGCCAGGTGCATGTCCAGCGAGTGGCTCTTGTACTGCGTCAGGACCGCGATCCGGACGTAGCCGCCGTTGGTGAGGTTGCTCAGCGCGAAGTCGACCAGCCGGTAGTCACCCGCGAACGGCACCGCAGGCTTGGCCCGGTCACGGGTCAGCGGCCACAACCGGCGCCCCTGGCCCCCGGCCAGCACCACGCCGAGCACCTTCGGTCGGCGGGCCAACGCCTGCTCCCTCGGTCGGTGACACGGTCGAACCTACCCGTGCGCCCTCAGCCGAGGACGGCCTGGCGCACCCGGGCGTAGACGTCCTCGGGCTCGCCCACGCCGTCGACGCGTGACACCAGGCCCTGCCGGGCGTACCGGTCCACGAGCGGCTCGGTCTGGTCGCGGTAGACCGACAGGCGCTCCCGGATCGTCTCCGGCGTGTCGTCGGGGCGTTGCTCGAGTGGCTCGCCGTCGATGTCGCACACCCCCGGCTGCTCGGAGGGGTCGGCCGAGACGTGGTAGACGTGACCGTTCGGGCAGACCCGACGACCCGCGATCCGCTCGACCAGGACCTGCTCGGGAACCTCGAGGACGATGACGAGCGTGGGTCCGAGCCCCACCTGGTCGGCCAGGGCGTCGGCCTGCGCCACGGTCCGGGGGAACCCGTCCAGCACGACGCCCCCAGCGGTGTCGGCGAGCCGCTCCGAGAGCATGCGGACGACCAGCTCGTCCGGGACGAGCTGGCCCTGGGACATGTAGTCCTCGGCCGCCTCGCCGAGCTCGTCGCGCTCGGCGACGTGGGTCCGGAGCAGGTCCCCCGTGGCCACGTGGTCGAGTCCCAGGTCCACGGACAGACGTTGGCCGTGCGTGCCCTTCCCGGACGCCGGGGGGCCGATCACGATGATGTGGTGGGTCACGCCTTCCTCCTCGGCGCCCATCCGAGCACACGTGCTGCGTCCGCGCGCTCCTGTCAGGTCCGACCGGATGGGTAGCCTCGGCCGCCGACGAACGTCGTGGCCCAAACGACCGCACGACCCCGACACCTCAGGAGCCCGTTGTGGCGCTGTCCGCCGACGAGGTCCGGCACGTCGCGATGCTCGCGCGGCTGGCCGTGACCGATGACGAGGTCGAGCTGCTCGCCCCCGAGCTGAGCGCGATCCTCGGCTACGCCGAGCAGGTCGGCGAGGTCGCCGCTGGCGACGTCGAGCCGCTCGTGCACCCCTACCCGTTCGAGAACGTGCTGCGGGAGGACGAGCCCGGCGCGACGATCGACCGCGACGAACTGTTGCGCCAGGCCCCCGAGGCCGAGGACGGCCGCTTCGTCGTTCCGCGCATCGTCGCGGTCGAAGAAGGCTGAGGCGATGAGCGAGCTGATCACCCGGACGGCAGCCGAGCTGGCCACGGCCATCGCCTCCGGCGAGGTCAAGGCGCGCGAGGTGGTCGACGCGCACCTGAACCGCATCCAGGCCGTCGACGGTGGCGACCTCGACGTCCACGCGTTCCTCCACGTCACCGCGGACGACGCGCGCGCCCAGGCCGACGAGGTCGATGCCAAGGTCGTCGCGGGGCAGGATCTGCCGCCGCTGGCCGGCGTGCCGGTCGCGATCAAGGACCTGTTCACCACGCGTGGCATCCCGACCACGGCCGGCTCGAGGATGCTGGCCGGATGGGAGCCGCCCTACGACGCGACCGTGGTCCGCAAGCTGCGCGCGGCGGGGACGATCTCGCTGGGCAAGGTCAACATGGACGAGTTCGCCATGGGCTCGTCCACCGAGAACTCGGCACACGGCAACACCCGCAACCCGTGGGACCTCGGCCGGGTCCCAGGCGGCTCGTCCGGCGGGTCGGCCGCGGCGGTCTCGGGGTTGATGGCGCCGCTGGCCGTGGGCACGGACACCGGTGGATCGATCCGCCAGCCCGCGGCGCTGACCGGGACCGTCGGCTTCAAGCCGACCTACGGCCGCTGCTCCCGGTACGGCATGGTGGCCTTCGCGTCGTCGCTGGACCAGGCCGGCCCGATCGCGCGCACCGTCGAGGACGCGGCGCTGCTGTACGAAGCGATCGCCGGACACGACCCGCTCGACTCGACGTCCATCCCCGAGGACGTGCTGGGGGTGCGCGACGCGCTGGGGCGCGACATCGCGGGCACCAAGATCGGGGTCGTCACCGAGCTGCAGGGGGAGGGATACGAGCCCGGCGTCGAGGCAGCGTTCCAGCAGGCGCTGCGTCGGCTCGAGGGCCTTGGCGCGGACATCGTCGAGGTGTCGCTGCCGCACGCTCCGTACGGGCTGCCTGCGTACTACCTGGTCGCCCCGTCGGAGGCGTCGTCGAACCTGGCCCGCTACGACGGCACGCTCTACGGCCACCGTGTCCCGGCTGCGACGGCCGAGGAGATGAATGCGAGGACGCGCGCCGACGGGTTCGGCCCCGAGGTCAAGCGCCGCATCATGATCGGGACCTACGCGCTGTCGGCCGGCTACTTCGACGCCTACTACCTGCAGGCATCCAAGGTCCGAAGGCTCATCGCCGAGGACTTCGACCGGGCGTTCGCACAGGTCGACGTGCTGGTCAGCCCGACCTCCCCGAGCGTCGCGTTCGCGTTCGGGTCCAAGTCGGCCGACCCGCTCGCCATGTACCTCAACGACGTCGCGACCGTCCCGGCCAGCCTCGCCGGGATACCTGCGATCTCGGTGCCGGGCGGTCTGGACGACCAGGGGCTGCCGGTCGGCATCCAGTTCATGTCGCCGCTGCTGCGCGAGGACGTCGCGTTCCGCTTCGCGCACGCCTTCGAGCAGGATCTCGGCTTCGACCCCATCCCACGCGGCCCCAACGCCGTGCCGCTCCCCGAGGGGGCCTCACGATGAGCACGGCGACCGAGCCGCTGACCGACGACCGCATCGGCTGGGAGCTCGACGGCTACCGGCTGGTGGTCGGGCTCGAGGTGCACGTCGAGCTGACCGAGCTGCGGACCAAGATGTTCTGCGCCGACCCGATCGATTTCGGCGGCGAGCCGAACACGCGCGTCGGTCCGGTGTCGGCCGGTCTGCCCGGCTCGCTGCCGGTCGCCAACCGCAAGGGCGTCGAGGCCGCGGCACGGCTGGGGTTGGCGCTCAACTGCGGCATCGCGCAGAGCTGCCGGTTCCACCGCAAGAACTACTTCTACCCGGACCTGCCGAAGAACTACCAGATCAGCCAGTACGACGTGCCCCTGTGTCACGACGGCTGGATCGACATCGACGTCGAGGAAGTGGGGACCCGCGAGCCCGGGACCGTGCGCGTGCGGATCGAGCGGGTGCACATGGAGGAGGACACGGCCAAGTCCACGCACGCCGGCGAGACCGGCCGGCTGCACGGTGCGGACCGGACCTTCATCGACTTGAACCGCGCCGGCATCCCGCTGCTCGAGTGCGTGAGCCGGCCCGACATCCGCTGGCCCGAGGAGGCACAGGCCTACCTGCGCGAGTTGGTCGCGATTGCGCGGGCGCTGGGCATCTCCGACGCCAAGATGGAGGAGGGCTCGATCCGGTGCGACGCCAACGTCAGCGTGCACATCCCCGGCGAGCCGCTCGGCACGCGCACCGAGATCAAGAACGTCAACTCCGTGCGGTCGCTCGGGCGCGCCATCGCCCATGAGGCACAGCGCCAGGTCCGCCTGCTCCAGGAAGGTGGCGAGGTGGTCCAGGAGACCCGCCACTGGGACGAGGGCCGCAGCGTCACCGAGACCCTGCGCCGCAAGGAGACGCTGGCGGACTACCGCTACTTCCCGGACCCCGACCTGGTCCCGGTCGTGCACACGCCCGAGCGGGTCGAGGAGCTGCGCTCGACGCTGCCCGAGCTCCCCGCCCAGGCCCGTGAGCGCATCGGCGCGACAGGGGTGGCCAGGGAGCAGGCTGCGACCATCGTGGACAACCATCTCGCGACCTGGTTCGACGAGGCGGTCGGGATGGGCGCGGATGCCTCGACGGTCGCCAACTGGCTGTCCGGCGAGCTGCTCGGTCGGCTGGGACAGGAGTCGATCGCACCGTCCGAATCGGGTCTGTCGGGCCGTCATGTGGGTGAGCTCGTTCGGCTCATCGACGATGGGACGCTGAGCACCAAGCTCGCCAAGCAGGTGCTCGACAAGGTCATCGAGGCACGCGGAAGCAAGCTGCCGGCGCAGGTCGCGCAGGACGAGGGGTTGCAACAGGTCTCGGACACAGGTGAGCTGCAGGCGATCGTCGACCAGGTCATCGCCGAGAACGCCGACACCGTCGACGACATCCGCGGCGGCAACGAGAAGGCCATCGGGGCGCTCGTGGGCCAGGTCATGAGCAAGACCCGCGGCCAGGCCGACCCACGGCTGACCAACGAGTTGCTGCGCTCGACCATCCAGGGCTGACCGGCACACGGTCGGGAGCCGTAGGCTCGTGGTGTGGCGACGGTGCTGGTGGTGGACGACGAGCGCGCGGTCCGGGAGGCCCTGGAGCGCGCGCTGAGCCTGCACGGCCACGAGGTCGTGACCGCAGCGGACGGGCTCGCCGGGCTCCAGGCCGTCGTCGACCACGACCCTGACGTCGTGGTGCTGGACGTCTCGATGCCGGGTGCCGACGGACTGTCGGTGTGCCGACGGCTGCGCCAGGACGGCGACGACCGACCGGTCCTCATGCTGACCGCGCGCCACGGGGTCGCCGACCGGGTCGCAGGGCTGGACGCCGGCGCCGACGACTACCTCGTCAAGCCGTTCGCCCTGGAGGAGCTGCTGGCTCGGCTGCGTGCGCTGCTGCGCCGCTCGGTACTCGACGACCGGACGACGGTCCGCAGGTTCGCCGACGTCGCGCTGGATCCGGACTCGATGGAGGTGCAACGTGGCAGCCGGCGCGTCGACCTCACCCGCACCGAGTACCTGCTGCTC
>Ga0214471_10003154_pt1 | contig 12793 bp, 13 predicted proteins | sample RVTome_5_FD_207665 | JGI IMG/M metagenome (GOLD analysis project Ga0214471, IMG submission 207665) | Soil microbial communities from uranium-contaminated site in the Upper Colorado River Basin, Wyoming, United States - RVT142D155 | ecosystem: Environmental > Terrestrial > Soil > Contaminated >...
AACGGCTCGCAGTACCGCCGTCGGTCGCAAGGGCGAGGACTGATTCAGGGGCGCGGAGGTTCCAGCAGGCCGTACTGCACGACGAGGCGCACAAGCCCGGCGAGTGAAGGAGCGCCGAGCTTTGTCATGATGCGAGAACGGTGCGCTTCGACGGTCTTAGTGGCGATATCAAGCTCTGCCGCGATTGTTTTACTGGACTTTCCATCTACAACCGCGGCGAGAACATCCCGCTCGCGGAGGCTCAGTCCGGCGGCGCGGGCACGCACCATCCCGGCCTCGTCGTCGCCGGAATGGCGGGAATGCACGCCGAGCGCGCGCCGGATGGCTTCGACCAGATGCTCGTCGGTGAACGGCTTTTCGACGAAATCCACCGCGCCACGCCGCATCGCGGCAACCGCGAGCGCCACATCGCCGTGCGCGGTCACGAAAACGAGCGGCAGCGGGACGTGGCGCCGAACGAGCGCCTCTTGCAGCTCGAGTCCCGACATGCCAGGCATGCGCAAGTCGATGAGGGCGCACCCGGCACGATCGTTGGTGAAATTGGCGAGAAATTCCTCGGCGCTCGCGTAGCTCGCCACCTCGAGGCCTTCGCCCTCGAGCAGCCAGCGCAGCGAGTCTCGGACCGCACTGTCGTCATCGACGACATGCACTAACGTAACGCGCTTGCTCATCCGGCGCCCGGCGCAGCGCGCACGGTGAAGTGAAACTCCGCGCCGCCTCCCTCGCGCGGAGTCATCCAGAGGCGACCGCCGTGATACTCTACGATTGAACGGCAAATGTTGAGCCCGAGTCCCATCCCGTCGGTTTTGCTGGAGTAAAACGGCTCGAACAGCCGGCCGGCCATCTCCGGTGAAACGCCCGGTCCGCGGTCGGCGATCGTGACCTCGAGCGCGTCCTGCTCCCCGCGCTTCGTGATGACCTCGACCAATTGTCCCGAATCGGAACCGTCGCGCATGGCGTCCAGGGCATTGCGCATGAGATTCAGGACTACCTGCTCGAGCATTAGCGCGTCTGCCTGCGCTCGCGAAAGCCTCGGCGCCAGATGGAGCGCGACGCGCAGGTCGCCGCGCTCGCCCTCGCGCGCGACCGCCGTGGCCACGCGCTCGACCAGCGCGTTCAAATCCAGTGCAGCAAGGACCGGCTGGCGGGCGCGCACGAAATCTCGCACCCGGCGGATGATCTGACCGGCGCGCTCCGCCTGCTCGCCCGCCTGCTCGAGGGCGCCCGCGAGCGCTTGCGGATCTGCGCCCCCGGCACGAAGCCGGCGCAAACAGCCACGAACGTAGCTCGCGATCGCAGCGAGCGGCTGGTTCAGCTCGTGCGCGATCGAGCTTGCGATCTCGCCCACGGCAACCAGGCGGGCCGTCGCCTGCAGTCTCGCTTCCTTTTCGCGGTGCAACGCTTCGGCATCCCGCCGTGCGGTGACGTCAGTGGCGCTTAGAAGCAGGGCCGGACGCTCGTCTGTCCAGGTCAACCATCGGCCGCGAACGAGGAACCACCGATCTTGCAGTCGCAGCTCCTCGCCGTCGTTGCTCGAATCAAACGCTATAGCGGTTTCAAGAAGCCGCTGCGCAGCATGGCGGCGCGCTTCCCCCGGAAACGCCGCGTCAAAGGGGCGGTTGCGGTACAAGATGGTGCCCTCAGCCGGTTCGATGACGCAGACGGCGTCGTCCAGCCCCTCAAGCACCTTGATCAGCCGGTCATCGGAGCGGGCGAGTGCGCGCTTGAGCTGGTCGACGATGACGGCGAAGAGGGCAAACGTTGCAAGCCGGATTGAACCTTCCCAGTAACGGTAAATCGCGAGCGAGTAATGGCGCTCGGCAAGGGCGTCGGTCGCGAGCCAGGCAAGCGTCGCGAGTCCCGACATCGCAATGCCGGCAGGCAGCCCGAACGCCCAAGTGCAGGCCACCACCGGCCCGACGTAGAGGAGCGACAGGGGAAGTTCGTAGCCGGTCGAAAGGTCGGCGAGCGCGATGGCGACGAGGATCGTCAGCGACAACCCGAGAACGGCGCCGCGCCGCCGCATGAGCACCGCGGAAAGCGCACCGGCGCGCCGCAATAGCGCGTTGGATCCGCCCGCGTCGATTGGCGCACGCTTGACAGCCGGCGCGGCTCGGATCATCGGTCTGCCCTGCGAAGTCATCCTACTCGGGCGGACATTGTAGGCTCAGTTTACTCAAGCATGGCTTCGCGTGGCTGTGGCCGCACGCGAAATTCGGCACGCAATCCGTGCGAACAAAAGCCAAGAAAAAAAGCCAAGAAAATCGATCTCGCTCATACATCGCGCCTGCGCCAGTCGCTTTTCTTTCGAGCGGCACGGGCCTTGCCATGACGAGCTCGGGCCTTTTGCTTCCTTCCTGCGGTCTTCATTCCCATTTGCGCCAGGCACTCGCCAGCCAGGGCTGTCGTGCGCGCGGCACGCCGGCAGGACGGTAATAGTGAGTCAACTCGACGAACCCGGCGGCTGACAGATAGCGGCGCCAGTTTTCAAGATCGTGATAAACGCCGTAGCGTCCGCGGTTCCAGCCTTCCTCATTATGGCCATGCGGGTTCGAGGCGAACAGCACACCATGCGGTTTCAGGGTGGCGTGCAATTGCCGCAGCACGCGCGGCAACTCCTGGCTGGGTACATGAAACAGCGCCGCGTTGGCGAACACGCCATCGAATCGGCGCTCCGGCAAATCAAGCCTGAGGAAATCCTGCTGCCACACTTCGCAGCCGCTGTGGGCGCGCGCAAGCTCGGCCAGGCGCCCGGCGCCTTCCAGACCTACCGCAATGTGACCCAGTTCGGTGAACGCCTTGAGGTCGCGTCCCGGCCCGCAGCCGAAATCTAGGATCGCGAAGGGCGGCTTGCCCTCAATGTACCGCAGCAGCGCATCGATGTTCTGGCTGACGTCGTGATCGCGCGTGCCTTCCCAGAAATCCTCGGCACGCTGGTTATAGTGTCCCAGCGTGAGGTCTGCGATTTTCCCCAGATCCGGGGGATTCAGTTTCACGGCCGCTCGGCGGCAGAGGCGAGCATCGCCGGATACTCGGGGCGGATATCGAATTGCAGCCGGCGATGGGCGAGGCGTAACGCCATCTCCGCATCCGCGGGGCTCGCCGCCCGGGCAAAGATGAACCCGAGGTAGCTTGCGCCGTCGGGCGGCGGCGCAATGATCTGTCCGAGCTCGACCGTAATGGCCACGCCCGTGATGTCACGCACCGACTGCGCGGCGGCTAGACCTTCGAGCCCGTGATAGATGCCGCGGCCGGGAATCGGGATCATCATCACGCCTCCGGCAACGCCGCGCTCGCCCGCAATGACGAGCGGTTCTGCCACCGCCTGGCGCAAGATCAACTCCTCCAGGCTCATGCCGAGGAAATGGGTGAGCACCCGCCCGCACAAACCCCCGATCGAGCGGGCGGCGACTTCCAGAATCCAGATTCCCCGGTCGTTGACCCGCACTTCGGCGTGCACGGGCCCGGTTATCAATTCGGCAGCGCGGCAGGCACGGGCCACCTCCTGACAGATGCTGCCCTGGATATCAGCCGGCAGCCGTGATGGAGTGATGTAGAGCGTTTCCTCGAAGGTGGGTCCGTCCAGGGGATCAGGTTTGTCGAACAGGGCGAGCGTGGTGAGCTCCCCCTGCTCCAGCATGCCTTCCAGGGCGTACTCGCGCCCCGGAATGAAGTCCTCGATGATGAGGCCCAGCTCCTGGGCGTCGCGGTCGGCACGGGACTGGATGGCCCGCACCCAGTTCACTGCCCGCATCAGCGTTTCGAAATCGTCGGCGCGGATCACGCCGCGGCTTGCCGAGAGGCGTCGGGCCTTCACCACCACGGGAAACTTCAATTCCGGAAACAGTTTCCGGGGATCTTTGCCGGACGGCAGATGATGGAATTCAGGGCACGGGAATCCCCGTTCCTGCAGCAGCCGGCGAAACGCCAGCTTGTCGCGCACCCGGCGCACCGCCTGCGCGGAATTTCCGGGGAGGCCGAGGCGCTCCGACAGCAGCGCCGCGAGCTCGACTCCCGAATCATCCACCGCCAGCACGGCATCCGGGTTGCCGTTGATCTCCCGCAGAACGGCGTCCGCCGCCTGCTCGGGCAGGTCGAAGTGCAGCGCCATGATCGGAGCGAAACCCCAGCTTGGGGCGAGTTGGTGGCAGTAGTTGGCTGCAGCCACGATCTCGATGCCCAACTTTCCCGCGGCCGCAAGAAAGTCGTCGTTGCGGTAGCCGGTGGTGGGAAGGAGCAGCAGGACGCGTTTCATGGATCGGCGGGTTCAGATTTCTGCGGTGCGCCAGCCGTCGCTATCGCGCCCGCGCCCGGATCTCCGCGGCACGATCGGAGAGTTTTCTTGCATCGCCCGATTTGCCCATCATGGAGTACAGCTTGGCGATGTTTTCGAGCGAGGTCGCGACGATACGATGGTCCGGCCCGAGGTACTTCTCCCGAAGCGCCAGCGATCGCCTATACATGTGCTCTGCGGCCGCGTACCAGCGTTGCGCCCTGTAGAGCTCCGCCAGATAGTTGAGCGACTGGTCAATGTCGGGATGCTCGGGACCCAGTGTCTGCTCCAGAATCGCAAGCGATCGCTGGTGCAAGCGCTCCGCCGCCGCGAACTCGCCTTGCGCTGCGTAGAGCTCCGCCAGGTTATTGAGCGCGATGACCGCGGCGGGATGATCCGGGCCGAGACTCCTGACCGCGATCGCGAGCGAGCGTTCGTACAAGGGCGCCGCCGCCGCGTACTGGCCACGCGCCCGGTAAAGCGTCGCCAGGTTGTTCAGCGAGGCAGCCACGGCGGAATTGTCGGGGCCAAGAGCCCTTTCCCGAATCGACAGCGCGCGCTCGTACAAGGGTTCCGCCGCCGCGAAGTCGCCGCGCGCGTAGTGCAAACCCGCCAGGTTGTTGAGCGAAGTGGCCATGTTGGGATGGTCTGGGCCGAGGGCTGCTTCCACAATCTTGACCGCGCGCGTGTACAAGGGTTCGGCTTCGGTATAGAGGCCTTGCGCCTGATAGAGATCCGCCAGGTTACCAAGCGCGATGGCCAAGGAATGATGCTCGGGACCGAGGGTCTTCTCCATGATGGCGAGCGAGCGCTTGTACAAAGGCTCCGCCGCCAGGTACCGGCCTTTTGCGTTGTGCAGCAGCGCCAGGAAATTGAGCGAGGTGGCCACGTCGGGATGATCGGGCCCGAGGCGGCGCTCGGCGATTTCGAGCGCTTTCATTACCACTGCTGCGGCCTGATCGTTCCGACCCTGCTGATGCAGGGTTTCCGCTTCCTGCATGAGCGACCTCCAGTCATCAGCCGGAGCGGTCAGGGCCTGAGAAGAGGCAAGCGCAATGCAGACGCTCACGAGCACGAAACCGATGCGCCTGATCATGGAGTCTTCAATGGAGCGAGGTGATGCCGCTCGATCAGAATGACTGGAGTTGCCGATCGGTGGGTTCGGCGCAGCAGTACCACGGTTCCGACATGCGGGGTATCGGCACACCAAGGTTGCTCGCGAGCTTTGGCGCGGGCCGCCCGGCGGCTTCATGGGCCATACGCCAAATGGCGGCGAACACATCGCGGCGCGGAACACCCTCCTGTTCACATCGCGTTACGTGGGTCTGCAGGTCCCGCTGCAGACGGTCCACCCGGGGATCTGGATGGCGCCACGGATAGCCCAGGAGCTTGGCGTCGAATTCCATCAGCTTCTCCCGAAAACCGGGAAGCCTGAGAAGCCAGGAGCCTTCGGGAACCAGCAGCCGGATGGTGAGTTGCACCGGGGGCACGCTCTCCACGAGCTGCAGTTCCACGAGGCGCTCCAGCAGGGCGATATAGCCATCCGATGTGGTCCAGGGCGTGAAGGCTACAAAGGTCGGAGCTAGCGCAATACCGGCCTCTCGTGTGAGCGCTACCGCGCGGTCGAAGTCCCGGCTGCTGTGGTTCTTTTCGAGAAAGCGCAGGATGTCGTCGTCCACAGCTTCCACCGCGGAGGTGATGAACAGGCATCCGCTCGAGCGCAACTCGGGCAGCAGTTCTGCATGTTCAATGATGTGCTGGATCTTGATCGTCGCGTCGAACGTGACGTGCGGGAATGTCTTGCGCAAGGCGCGCGCGAGCCTCAGGCCATGAGTGGGACCGTTGAAGAAGTCCGGGTCGCCGAAGGAGATGTGGCTTGCCCCTTCGCCTACTTGCTGTCGGATATCTTCCATCACTACGTCTGCCGGGACGATGCGGAATTTCCCCTGGTACACCGGGACCACCGGACAGTGCCGGCACAGGTGCTTGCAGCCCCGGCTGCCCTCGGCAAATCCGCTGACGCGGGTCAAGCCGTCGGGCAGCACCAAGTGCGCGTAGCGCTGAAGCTTCGGCAACACGCTGCGGTCCGGCACCACGAATGGCACCTTCGCCAGGCTGGTGACCGGCTCGCTCTGGGGCATCGGTTCTCCGTTGAGCCGGAGCCTCCGGCATAGGGAAAGGAGCGCGGGTTCCACTTCTCCTCCCAGGACGGTGCCCACGCCCAGTTTGCGCAGCAGCGCCTCGTTCATCGGAGCATAGAGCCCGTAGACGCAGAGGTGGGACTTCGGGGCAAGTTCTTTGATGCGGGGCACGGCCTCCACCGCGATGCGCGTGGCGGTATGCATGCCCACATAAAGTGCCACCAGGCCCGCATCCTGCAGAATTTCGGCATCGAGTTTCTGCAGCGAAAGATCGAGGCAGCCCACTGTAAAGCCGTCGCCTTTCAGCCAAGCAGCCGGCTCGGCCAGGGCAAACGGCTGCCGCCCCAGCTCATAGGCATTGATGAGGACGACCTTGAACGGGCCGGCTATTTTGATTTCGGTCGTGCCTCGAAAGGCGCGGGGCCTATCTCGCGGCTCGCCCCGGCTTCCTCCAGGCGCTTGAGGTAGTGCTGCCACATCTCCTCCTGGCGCAGGCCGTATTCGTACAGCAGTTCCCATGAGTAGATTCCGGTGTCGTGGCCGTCGGAGAAGGTGAACTGGATGGCATAGCTGCCGGCCGGCTCGATATGGGTGATTTCGACGCTACTCTTTCCCGTCTGCAGAACTTCCTGGCCTGGGCCGTGGCCGCGCACTTCGGCTGAGGGCGAAAAAACGCGTAGGAACTCGCAAGCCAGCTGAAAAGTCTTGCCGTCGGCGAATGAGAGCTCAAGCACCCGCGACTTCTGGTGCAGCTTGATTTCGGTGGGTCGCGGCGTACTGCTTTCCATGCCTATTTCTGTTGCGGCGGGGTGTAGCCCGAAGCAACGTCGGCGCCGGCGCCGAAAAAATGGTTTTCCATTTGTTGGGCAAGGTAATCGCGCGCCTTCTTGTCGGCGAGATTGAGTCGGTTCTCGTTCACCAGCATTTTCTGCTGCTCGAGCCACAGTCTCCACGCTTCCTTCGACACGTTTTCGTAGATGCGCTTGCCGAGCTCGCCGGGATAGGGCGGGAAATCGAGCCCGTCGGCCTCACGCCCGAGCTTGATGCACTTCACTATGCGCGCCATAAGGGGCTCCACGGAATGACCGTCGCAGATACAAGGGGTACGACGAACCCATCGTTCAGTATAGCAATGCAAGACATCGCAACAGCCAGGGTTATTGGCGTAACGCTCGTCGCCGTACCGCGGCAGGCTTGATGCGAACTGCGCGCTATTTGGCGAGGGCGCGCTGAGCCGTGCACAAGCCGCCGTGCAGGCGGCAGCTCAGTGCAAACTGGCGGACGCTACTCGCGCACCCGCACGAGTTTCTTGACGTCCGGCAGCCGCCTTAGCGCGCGCATGACGCGCGCGAAGTGCTGCCGGTTGGCGACGTCGAGCACGAACAGCATGGTCGTGTACATGGTGCGGTCCTCGTCCATGCTAATCGAATCGATGTTGGCGCCGGCCTCGGCGATTGCCGAGGCCACCTGCGCCAGCACGCCGCGCTGATTCGCCACCGTCACCTTGATTGCCGCCTGGAACAGGCGCGAGGTGGACGGATCCCATTCGACGTCGATCCACTGATCGGGTTCATTGCGCCGCGAGCGCTCGATCTGGCGGCACTCGGCGGTGTGCACCACCAGCCCCTGTCCCTTCTTGATCGAGCCGACGATCTCGTCGCCCGGGATCGGACGGCAGCACGAGGCGAGCTGCACTGCGACGCCCTCGGTGCCGCGGATCGTCACGCTGCCGGTGAACTTGGCGGCGTCTTCCTCGCGCGGCGTGTCAAGGTGCCGCAACAGGCGGCGCGCCACCACCGCCGGCAGGCGCTTGCCCAGGCCGATGTCGGCGAGCAGTTCCTGCCGGGAGCGCGAGCCGCCATCGCGCGCGACGCGCTCCCAGGTCGCCTCGTCGACGGCGTGCAGCGAGGAGCTGAGCGCCTTCATCGCCTGGTCGAGCAGCCGCTCGCCGAGGCTCGCCGACTCCTCGTACTGCATGGTCTTGAGGAAATGGCGGATGTTGGAGCGCGCCTTGCCCGTGCGTACGTGCTGCAGCCACGCGGGGTTCGGCTTGGCGTGGCCGGCGGTGATGATTTCGACGCGGTCACCATTCCTGAGCTCGGTGCGAAGCGGCACCAGGTCGCCGTTAACCTTGGCCGCGACGCAGCGGTTGCCGATGTCGGTGTGCACCGCGTAAGCGAAATCGACCGCATTGGCGCCGCGCGGCATCGACATGATGCGGCCCTTGGGCGTGAACACGTAGACCTCGTCCGGGAACAGGTCGACCTTGACGTGCTCCAGAAACTCCGCCGAGTCGCCCGACTGGTTCTGGATCTCGAGCAGCGACTGCAGCCACTGGTGCGTCTGCTTATGCAGTTCGGAAAGCGATGCGTCGTCGGTTTTATACATCCAGTGCGAGGCGACGCCCGACTCGGCGATGTGGTGCATTTGTTCGGTGCGCACCTGGATCTCGAGCGGCGCGCCGAAGGGGCCGATCAGCGTCGTGTGCAGCGAGCGGTAGCCGTTCGCCTTGGGAATCGCAATGTAGTCCTTGAACTTGCCCGGCACCGGCTTGTACAGCGCGTGCAGCGCGCCGAGTGCGAGGTAGCATGCGGGAACGTCCCTGACGATGACGCGAAAGCCGTAGATGTCATGCACCTCGGAGAAGGACAGTTCCTTCTCGAGCATCTTCTTGTAGGTCGAGTAGACGTGCTTCTCGCGCCCGGTGACGATTGCGTTGAGTCCGCTCTCGGCGAGCTTCGCCTTCATCGCCGCCTCGGTCTTGCCGATCACCTCGCGACGGTTGCCGCGCGCGGACTTGGTCGCCTTGGAGAGCACTCGGAAACGCAGCGGGTAGAGGTTCGCGAAGGCGAGCTCCTGCAGCTCGTGGTACAGGGCGTTCAAGCCGAGCCGGTTGGCGATCGGCGCGTAAATCTCCATCGTCTCGCGCGCGATGCGCCGGCGCTTTTGCCGCGGTACGGCGCCGAGCGTACGCATGTTGTGCAGCCGGTCGGCGAGCTTGATCAGGATGACACGCACGTCGCGCGCCATCGCCAGCAGCATCTTGCGGAAGTTCTCGGCCTGCGCGTCCTCGGCGGACTGGAACTCGATCTTGTCGAGCTTCGAGACGCCGTCGACCAGGTCCGCCACCGGCTTGCCGAAGGTCTCAGAGATCTCGGTCTTGGTGACCCGGGCATCCTCCATCACGTCGTGCAGCAGCGCGGCCATCAGCGCCTGACTGTCGAGGTGCCAGCCGGCCAGGATCTCGGCGACGGCGAGCGGGTGCGAGATGTAAGGGTCGCCAGACTGGCGCGTCTGGCCGTGATGGGCGGACTCCGAAAAGCGATAGGCGTCCGCGAGCCGCGCGACGTCGGCGGGCTTCAGGTAGGCGAAACGGCTCTCGTCTAGGTTCGGTACGGCGGCCATGCGGTGAGCGTAACCGAAGAGCCGACCCTTGCGAACCTGCAGGCGAACGGAGGTGCGCACCCCCCGCGAGGCGGATCAGGCGGCGCTGCCGGGCGTCGGTATCGTCGGATTGCGGCGCAGCACTTCGGTTCCGATCTTACCCAGCGCAATTTCGCGCAGGGCGATGACGGTCACCTTGTCCCGATTCGGCTCGAGTAGCGGCGAGGCGCCGGCGCTGAGCTGGCGCGCGCGGTAGGTAGCGGCCAAGGTCAGGTGAAAGCGATTGGGGATCCTCTTCAGGCAATCGTCAACGGTAATTCGGGCCATTCTCAACCTTCCATGCGGAACAATTCTGGATGTCGCTCGAGCTGTCGTCCGGTGGCGAGCCGCTCGGCGCGGATGATCGCCGCGAGATCCTTTCGGGCATCATCGAAGTTATTGTTAATAATAGCATATTTGAACTCGACGGCATGCGACAGCTCATCGCGCGCGTTGGCGATGCGGCGCGCGATCACCGCATCGCTGTCCTGGCCGCGCGCGCGTAGCCGCCGCTTGAGCTCCTCGATCGAGGGCGGCAGGATGAAGATGCCGATGCATTCCGGAACAAGCCGGCGCACCTGCTGCGCGCCCTGCCAGTCGATCTCGAGCAGCATGTCGCGGCCGGCGGCAAGCGTCTGCGTGATCATCCGGTGCGAAGTGGCGTAGCGATGCCCGTGGACCTCAGCCGCCTCGAGGAACTCGCCGCCTCCGAGCATCGCCATGAAGCTGCGCTCGTTGACGAAGTGATACTCGCGGCCGTCCTGCTCCCCGGGGCGCGGGGCGCGCGTGGTGTAGGACACCGACAGCGTGAGCTGCGAGTCGTCCTTGAGCAGCGCGCCGATGAGCGAGCTCTTTCCTGCTCCCGAGGGCGCCGTGATGACGAAGGGGACGCCTTTCATTCGATGTTCTGCACCTGTTCCCGGATTCTCTCCACCAGGAGCTTGAGCTCAAGTGCGCATTCCGAAACCTTTTGCAGCGCGGCCTTCGAGGCGAGCGTGTTCGCCTCCCGGTTGAGTTCCTGGGCGAGGAAGTCGAGCCGCTTGCCCACCGCGCCGCCGTGACCGATGACGCGCTCGACCTCGTCCAGGTGCGCCGCAAGCCGTGTCAGTTCCTCGTCGACGTCGATCTTCATCGCAAATACCGCGAGTTCGCTCCGAACGCGGTCGTCGTCAGCGCTGCCCAGGGCCTCGCGCAGGCGCAGCGAGAGTTTTTCCTGGTACGCGGCCACCGCCTGCGGCACGAGCGGCGCGACCTCCGCCGTGCGGCGGCGCATCTCGAGGACGCGCTCACGCACGCTCGCGGCGAGCTTTTGCCCTTCGCGCGCGCGCGCGGCGAGCAGCTCGTCCAGCGCCTGATTGCACAGCAGCGTCACGGCAGCGCGCATCTGCTCCTCGTCCATGGCCGCCTCGGCGAGCACGCCCGGCCAGCGCAGCACATCCGCCACGCGCAGCAGCGCCGCCTCGGGAAACGCGCGCTTCGCCTGGACGGACAGCTGCGCCAGAGCATCGAGCGCCTCCGCATTGAGTGATTGCCGAGCGCTCGGCGCGCCGCCCTTGGTGACGGACAGCCGGCAGTCCACCTTGCCGCGCGCGACGCGAGCGGCGATCAGTTCGCGCAGCAGCGGCTCGAGCGCGCGCAGTTCGTCGGCGATACGCATCTGGATGTCGAGGAAGCGCGAATTCACCGAGCGCAGCTCGAGGCTGAAGGCGCCGCTCGGCGACTCGGCGGTCGCGATTGCGTAGCCGGTCATGCTGTAGATCATGGGATTCTTCCGGCGTGCCGTGCGCGCGGCGTCATGGGAGCGATGGCAAATCCGCGTGTGGCAAAGTGCGCAAGGTGCGCATTGAGAAGCGCGTATCATAGTTTGGATGCCCGCCCAAGCCAACCAGCCGCTTCCCGACGGCCACCAGCTCCCCGGCTATCAGGTCATTCGGGTTCTCGCTTCGGGCGGATTTTCCTTCGTGTATCTCGCGCACGACGAGAACGAGGCGCCATTCGCGATCAAGGAGTACCTACCGTCGGCGCTCGCGCTTCGCTTGGACGGCTCGGCGCTGCCGTCGGTCTCGGATGAGAATCTCGCCACCTTCCGCTATGGCATGAAGTGCTTTTTCGAGGAAGGGCGCGCGCTCGCGCGGCTCACCCACCCGAACGTGGTGCGGGTGCTGAACTTCTTTCGCGCCAACGAGACGGTCTACATGGTGATGCGCTACGAGCGCGGCCGGACGCTGCAGCAACACATCCATGCGCGGCGCGGTGCGCTGCGCGAATCCTGGATCCGGCTAAGTTTTACGCAGCTGCTCGGGGGTCTGCGCGAGGTGCACATGAACAAGCTTCTGCACCTCGACATCAAGCCAGGCAACATTTACCTGCGTAACGACGGCTCGCCGCTGCTGATCGATTTCGGCGCCGCGCGCCAGACGCTTACCGAGGAAGGAACCAAGCTGCCGCCGATGTATACGCCGGGTTTCGCCTCACCGGAGCACCACCGCGGGCGCGAGAACCTCGGACCGTGGAGCGATGTCTATTCCGTGGGCGCGAGCATGTACGCATGCCTCGCGACGGCGGCGCCTCAGCCCGCGATTCAGCGGCTCGAGAAAGACAAGCTGGTGAGCGCGCGGCGCGCCTTTCACGGCAAATACTCCGGCGAGCTGCTCGACACGATCGACTGGTGCCTGAGGCTTGATCACATGCAGAGGCCGCAGAGCGTGCTCGAGCTGCAGAAGGCGCTGCGTGGGGAGAAAAAGCCGGGCGTCGAGGGCGACCGGCCAATCCTCGACCAGTTGAAGGGTTTGATTGTGAGGTTCGCGAGACGCTGATGCGACGCGCGGGATGAATTTTTCGATCTTCCAGGACAGTCGCGTCGGCGCGCGCGCCGTGAACCAGGACCGCGTCGGGCACTGGCGAACCAGCGAGGCGCTGTTGCTGGTGGTCGCCGACGGGCTTGGCGGGCACCTGT
>Ga0214471_10003155_pt1 | contig 12792 bp, 12 predicted proteins | sample RVTome_5_FD_207665 | JGI IMG/M metagenome (GOLD analysis project Ga0214471, IMG submission 207665) | Soil microbial communities from uranium-contaminated site in the Upper Colorado River Basin, Wyoming, United States - RVT142D155 | ecosystem: Environmental > Terrestrial > Soil > Contaminated >...
CATGTCGCCGGCGAAGATGTACTCCTTCGAGCGCCGCACCGCCTCGAGAAACTGCGCTTCGGTGAAGGTGCGCGACACCGCGGCGGGAGCGCCCTGCGCCGGCTCCTCGGCAAGCGCGAACACCATGCTCTCGGGGAGCGGTGTCGCAAGGCGCGCGCGCAGCCGCTCCAGACGCTCGCGCGCGGCGCGCCAGGCGTCGGGCTCGCGCGGATCGGCGTACGCCACCAAATAGAGCTTGCCGAGGACGTTGTCGACCACCGCCAGCTCATCGGACACTAGCAGCAGCATATCGGGCGTGCCCAGGGGGTCGGGCTTGTCGCCCTTCAGCACGCGCGGCTCGATGTGCTTTACGGTTTCGTAGCCAAAGTAGCCGACCAGCCCGCCGCCGAAGCGAAGGGCGGCAGGCACCGGCGCCACCTGATGCGCCTTGAGGTAGGCGCGCACGAATTCAAACGGATCGGCGTCTTCGGCACGTTCGACGCACACGTCGGCGCCGCGCGCGTTGCGCAACAGCCGACGCACCGTGCGGCCGCGCGCATCGATACGCTCCGCGCACGCCAGGCCGATGAACGAGTAGCGCCCGAAGCGCTCGCCTCCCACCACCGATTCGAGCAGGTAGGAATAGGGGCCGTTGGCCAGCTTCACGTACACCGCAAGCGGCGTATAGAGATCGGCGCGCGCCTCGGTGACCACCGGTACGCGGGTATAGCCCTGTTCGGCGAGCTTCTGGAAATCGAGCTCAGTCATGACTCGCTCCGCTTGAAACCATCCTGAACTGCAACCTGCGGCCTGACTTCGGCGCGCTGCCCGGGCCGCTCGGGCGCGCGCGATGCGTTAGCGGCGCCAGGGGCGCCAGCTACGCCAGTTGATGCTCGAGGTTGCGTTCGCGCAGTGGATCACGACTGATTCGAGAAAGGGTCCGCTGCATGCAGCAGCGAATCGACTATACCATCACAGTCGATGTCGCGCATGGCCCGCCCCTCCCGGTAGCCGTAGGGAACGAGGTAGATGCGGCAGCCGGCGGCGTTCGCGGCGCCGGCGCGTCTCACGCGGCGCGGCCGCGGGCAACCTTGCCCACGGCCGCGCGCATCGCGCGGATAGTCGCAGCGTAGTCCCCCGACTCGAAGATCGCGGAGCCGGCGACGAAGGTGTCGGCGCCTGCCGCGGCAATTTCGGCGATGTTACCGGCATTGACGCCGCCATCGACCTCGAGCCAGACCTCGCGCCCGCCCCGCTCGATGCGGCGCCGCACTTCGGCGATCTTCGGCAGCGCCGCGGGGATGAACTTCTGCCCGCCAAAGCCAGGGTTCACCGACATGATGAGCACCAGGTCGAGCTTGTCGAGCGTGTGATCGAGATACGATAACGGCGTCGCCGGATTGAACACCAGGCCCGCCTTGCAGCCCTGCTCGCGAATGACACCAATGGTGCGGTCGACGTGCTCGCTCGCCTCGGGGTGGAACGAGATGATGTTGGCGCCGGCCTTGGCGAACTCAGGAACAATGCGGTCGACCGGCTTCACCATCAGGTGCACGTCGATCAGCAGCTCGACGTGCGGCCGGATCGCCTTGCACACCAGCGGCCCGATCGTCAGGTTGGGCACGTAGTGGTTGTCCATGACGTCGAAGTGGATCAGGTCCGCGCCCGCGGCCGCCACTGCGCGTACCTCCTCGCCGAGGCGCGCGAAGTCCGCGGACAGAATGCTCGGCGCGATGCGGAGGTTCATGGCGAGGCGGATTCTATCGCACCCCCGCACCATCGCACCCCGCGTGCGCCTTGCCGCGCACGGCGATTTGAGGTGCAATTCGGCGCATGGCCGATGACAAGCGCTACGATATCGCGGTAAGCGCCGCGACGCAGTACCTGCCCGAGCAGTCGGACGAGCCGGCCGGGCGCTACGTGTTTGCCTACACCATCACCATCCGCAATATCGGCAACGTCACCGCGCAGCTCATCAGCCGGCACTGGATCATCACCGACGCGCAGGGCTTGGTGCAGGAGGTGCGCGGCATGGGCGTGATCGGCGCGCAGCCGGTGCTCGCTCCCGGCAAGCGTCACGAGTACACCAGCGGCACCGCCATTGCGACGCCGGTCGGCACGATGCGCGGCAGCTACCAGATGGTGGCCGAGGACGGCACGCGCTTTGAAGCGCCGATCCCGGAGTTCACTCTCTCGGTGCCGCGGGTATTGCACTGAGCGTCCCCGCATCCTCCGGACCGATCGCGCCGATCTACGATTTCGTGGGGCGCCACGCCCTATTCGAGGAACATGACCCCAATGATTCGTTGGTTCGCGGCGGCACTGGCCGCGGTGCTACTGATCGCGGGTTGCGCGGGCCTCGAGGGGCGCGCCGGCTGCCCGCCCGGCGGCTGCCCGCCCTGCCCGAAATGCCCCGAGCCGCCCAAGCCGCCGCCCACGGACGCGCGCTACGAGTCAAAGACCTTCGCCGAGCTGCCAGGATGGACGCTCGCCGAGCTCGAGCCGAGCGTGCGTGCGTTCGTCACCGGCTGCCCGCGTCTCGATCGCGTGCCCGCGCTTGCACGCGTGTGCGCGGTGGCGCGTTCGTTGCCCGTAGGTGACGAGGCATCGGCACGCGCCTTCATCGAAGGTGCGTTCGTGCCGTTCTCGGTCGCTTCGCCCGAGGGATCTGACGAAGGGCAGGTGACCGGCTATTACGAGCCGATCCTGACGGGGAGCCGCAGCGCGAGCGCGACGAATCGGTTTCCGGTGTTCGGCGTGCCCGAGGACCTCGTGATCGTCGACCTGGCGAGCGTGCAGCCGGAGCTGCGCAACTTGCGGCTACGCGGCCGGCTGGACGGGCGCCGGCTGGTGCCCTACTACACGCGCGCCGAGATCGAGTCCCGCGCGCGCGCCATCAGCGACAACCACCGCGCACCCGCTCCGGCCGGCAATCCAGCTCAGCCCGCAAGCAATGGCGGCGCGCCGCCTGCGAATACAGAAACAGAACGCGCACGCGACGGTGCGCCCGGCTCGCCACCGTTGCCCGCGCCGGTGCTCGCGTGGGTCGCCGACCCGGTCGAGCTCTTCTTCCTGCAGATCCAGGGCTCGGGCCAGGTCGCGCTCGACTCGGGCGAGCGCATCCGGCTCGGCTACGCCGACCAGAACGGGCATCCGTACCGCTCGCTTGGGCGATGGCTGGTCGAGCGCGGCGAGCTCGCGCTCGAGCAGGCCTCGATGCAGGGCATCAAGGCCTGGGCGGCATCGAATCCGGCCAAGCTCGACGAGGCGCTCAACAGCAACACGAGCTACGTCTTTTTTCGCGAGATGCCGCCGACCGACGGACCGATCGGCGCACTCGGCGCGCCGCTCAGCGCCGGGCACAGCATCGCGGTCGACCGGCGCTTCGTTCCGCTTGGCGCACCGGTGTACCTCGCCACGACCTGGCCTCTTTCGGACCAGATCCTCGAGCGCCTGATGGTAGCGCAGGACACCGGGGGCGCGATCCGTGGCGCCGTGCGCGTCGATTTTTTCTGGGGCACCGGACCAGATGCCGGCGCGCTCGCCGGTCGCATGCGCCAGCCCGGCCGCGTGTGGATTCTCTGGCCGCGCGGCGAGCCGCTGCCGCGGCCCCTGTGAAGCGGAGCGCCGCGCGCGGAAGGGTCGCTTATGCGTCGGGGTCGCTAACGCTTCGACACGCTCGCCGCCGCATCGTCGAGCATCGCGCGCAAGCGCGCCAGCGGCAGGCCGCCGGACATGCGCTCGCCGTTGACGAAGAACAGGGTCGGCGTCGCGTTCACGCCGAGCGACTGGCCGTAGGCGATGTTCTTGTGCACCGGATGGTCGCAACCGGTATTCGCCGCCGGGGGGACGTGGCGCCTCGCGAGGTCGAGCCACGCGTTTACCCGGTCCTGCGCGCACCATGCGCTGATCGACTGGTCGATCAGCTCCGGCCGGATCACCGGGAACATGAAGTAGTAGAGCGTGGTGTCGTCCATCTGCGCCAGCGTGTTCTCGAACTGCTTGCACGCCGGACAGTAGGGGTCGGAGAACACCGCAAGCACCCGCTTGCCGCTGCCGTTCACCACCTTGACGGCCTGCTCGAGCGGCAGCGACTCGAAGGAGATTGCGGTGAGCTTGCGCAACCGCTCCTCGGTGATGTTGCGATCGGACTTAGTGTCGTAAATGTTGCCGACAATAATGTTCTGCGCCTTGGCGTCGGTGTAGACGATGCGTACGCCCTCATCGGTGCGAAAGCGCACCTCGAACAGGCCGGCCGGCCCGGCCTGGATGCCTTCGATCCTCGCGCCGCCGAGCTTCCCTTGCAGAACTTGCCGGATCAGCGCCTCGTTGGCGATGGCGGAACCCGCGAGCAGGCAGCCGGCGAGCAGGACGATCAGTTTTTCCATTCGGACTCCGGGGAAGGGGGATTCATTGCATCGCGCGGCGCACGAGAACGTTCTTTATGACCGGCACGCGGTCGGTGAGGTTCAATCCGGTGTTGCGCAGCCGCCCGAGCCAGCCGCCGCCGGCATCGAACAGCCGGTACAGGCCGTGCACCGTGGCGCGCATTGAGAGCAGCGGCTCGGCGCGCGCGCGCTCGTAGCGCCGCAGCAGCCGCAAAGAGCCCGGGTCGCGCATCGGCTCGCGCGCGGTGAGCACCGCCGCGAGTTCCCGCGCATCCTGCATGCCGAGGTTCGCGCCCTGTCCGGCGAGCGGATGGATCACGTGCGCGGCATCACCCAGCAAGGCCACGCGCGGCGCGACGAGCCGCCGCGCTTTGAGGCGCCGCAGCGGATAAGCCTTGGGGAGTGTCACCAGCCCGAGCGCGCCGAGCGCGTAGTGCGAAGCGCTTTCCACCTCGCGACAGAGCGCCTCGGGACCGAGCTCGAGCAGGCGCGAAGCCTGCTCGTCCAGCGCCGACCACACCATCGACACGTGCGCACCGGGAAGCGGCAGCAGCGCGAGCACCGGGCCGCCCTGGAACCACTGGTAGGCGATGTTCTCGTGCGCACGCTCGCACGCAAAATTGGCGACCACCGCGGTCTGGCCATAGGGCTGCTCGTCGGTCGCGATGCGCGCCTCGGCGCGCACGAAGGAGCGCGCGCCGTCCGCGCCCGCCACCAGTTTTGCCTCGAGCACGCGTCCGTCTTGCAGGCGCAGCGTGGCGCGCTCGGGCACCAGCTCGAGCGCCTCGCAAGCAGCCGGCGCAAAGATTTGCGTCGCCCCGTTTTCCTCGAGCGAATGCCACAGCGCCTCCTGAAGCACGCGGTCTTCGACGATCCACGCGAGCTCTGCAACTCCGGCGCGGTAGGCATCGAATTCGATCTTCGAGCGGCCATCGTCACCGAACACGCGCATCGCGTGCACCGGAGCGATGCGCTGCGGCGGTATCGCCCGCCACGCGCCGATCTCCTTCAGGAACGCGACGTTGCCAGGGCTAATAGCGTAGACGCGCGCATCGATTGAATCCTCGCTGCCGGCTCGCCGTTCGGCAAGCCGCTCCTGCGCCACTACGGCGACCGACAACCCGCGCACCGCGCGCGCGAGGCTCGCGCCGACCGGTCCGGCGCCAACGATGACAAGGTCGAAGTCCATAACGAGAACCCACCGGCCAACGCCGGCGCGGCGTCCATTCTAGCCCTGCGGGCTCATGCGGCCGCGCCCATCCCGGGATCGCGGCCCGACTCCATGTCCTGAAGCGGCCAGCGCGTGCGACGGCGGACTTTCTCAGTGCCGGCGATACGCTTTTCGAGTTGCATGCGAAAGCGCGCCGAGCCGATCGGCCTGCGCGAGGGTCTCGCACATCACCTAGGCTGCAAGCTCTCCGCGGACTCGAAAGCGGCAGATGTGCGCGAGCGGCGAGCGCGTGAACGCACCGATCATCTTGCGCCAAGATAAATTAAGTGCTTTGTTTTTATTGATCTTTTTGCTGTGATCGCGCGGCTGCATGTGCTCTTTGCCAGGGCGCAGTGAAGACAACAGAATCGTTCTTTGCAAATATTGCATAAGGCTGTCGACGCGGCGGGAGTCGGGCGTAACCTTGACCTCGGCGCGCTCGGAGGCGAGAATTCGCGCCCCGCCGCCCGCGGGCGACCGTCGCGACGTTCCGTGCGGCCGCGCCGTCTTACGGGCGGCCGGTTGCACCCTCGGGGCGAATTAGCTCAGCTGGTTAGAGCAGCGGAATCATAATCCGTGTGTCCGGGGTTCGAGTCCCTGATTCGCCACCACTTCTTCCCCTTCTGCGCCCGCCGCGCAGCTTCTTCTCTAGAATAGGGCCGGATGCCACACCCTGGACGCTGATGGTTCGCCTGCTGATCGCCGCCCTCGCCTATGCCGTATTCTCCGCGCACGCTCAGCTGCGCACGATCACGGCCGAGGCCAAACGCGCCCAGATGCGCCACCTGCAGGAGATGATCGTCGAGATCGACGGCAAACCGGCGCGCCTCGCGCCCGGCGCGCAGATCCGCAATGCCTCGAACCTGGTCGTGCTGCCCACCGCGCTGCCGCCCGGCTCGCAGGTCAAGTACACGCTCGACGGCCAGGGCATGGTGGTGCGCGTCTGGATCCTCACACCCGAGGAGGCGGCGCGGCCCGATCCGAAGCCCTAGCGCAATGGCGGGCAAGCTCTATATCCGCACCTTCGGGTGCCAGATGAACCAGTACGACTCGGAGAAGATCGCCGACGTACTCACGCAATCCGATCGCCTCGAGACCGCCGCACGACCCGAGGACGCCGATCTGATCGTGTTCAACACCTGCTCGGTGCGCGAGAAGGCGCAGGAGAAGGTGTTCGCCGACCTCGGCCGCGTGCGACACCTGAAGCGCGCCAACCCGCGCCTGATGATCGCGGTTGGTGGCTGCGTAGCGAGCCAGGAAGGCGCCAACATCGTCGCGCGCGCGCCGTATGTCGACGTGGTGTTCGGGCCGCAGACGCTGCACCGCCTGCCCGAGCTGCTCGAGCGCCGGCGGGCAAGCGGCGCACCGCAGGTCGACGTCAGCTTTCCGGAGATCGAGAAGTTCGACCGCCTGCCGGCGCCGCGCGCCCAAGGCGCGAGCGCCTTCGTCTCGATCATGGAGGGCTGCAGCAAGTACTGCAGCTTCTGCGTCGTGCCTTACACCCGCGGAGTAGAGGTCTCGCGGCCCTTTGACGACATCGTGGCCGAAATCGCCGCCCTCGCCGAGCAGGGCGTGCGCGAAGTGACGCTGCTCGGACAGAACGTGAATGCCTGGCGCGGCGCGATCAAGGGCTGCGCCGCCCAGCGCGGCAGTGTTCGGGCGGATTTCGCCGAGCTGCTGCGCTACGTCGCCGAAATCGACGGCATCGAGCGCATCCGCTACACTACCTCGCACCCCTGCGAGTTCACGCCGCGCCTGATCGAGACGCACGCCGAGCTGCCGAGCCTGGCCACGCACGTGCACCTCCCGGTGCAGTCGGGCTCGGACCGCGTGCTCGCGGCGATGAAGCGCGGCTACACCGTGCTCGAATACCGCTCGATCGCACGACGCCTGAAGAAGGCGCAGCCGGCGCTCTGCCTTTCGACCGATTTCATCGTCGGCTTCCCCGGCGAGACCGAGGCCGACTTTCAGGCCACACTGAAGCTCGCGCGGGAAATCGGCTTCGATGCCTCGTTCTCGTTCGTGTTCAGCCCTCGTCCCGGCACGCCTGCGGCGGCGTTGCCCGACAGTACGCCGCCGCAGGTTAAGCTCGAGCGCCTGCATCGCCTGCAGGAGAGAATCGACGCCCAGGCGCGCGCCATCAGCGCGGCGATGCTCGGCTCGGTCGAGCGCGTGCTGGTTGAAGGCCCCTCGCGGCGCGACCCGCAGGAGCTCTGCGGGCGCACCGCCAACAACCGCGTGATCAACTTCGCCGGCGCGCCGCATCTCATCGGCCGCTTCGCCGAGGTGCGCGTGACCGCCTTGCAGTCGCACTCGCTGCGCGGTGAGGTCCTGACGCGTGACGATCGCGCGCAGGCCGCCTAGGAGGTTTTGGCCGCGGTGACGCGTAGCCCCACACCGAAGCCGGCGACAGCGCGCGCTGCATCCGGCCGCTCGCTCGAATTGCGGCTCGAGCCGCTCGACAACCAGCGCCTGGCACGCCTATGCGGCGCGCTGGATGCCAACCTTCGTCAAATTGAGACGGCACTCGATGTTGCAATCGCGCGCCGCGGCGCGCGCTTTACGGTGCGCGGCGATTCGCCCCAGGCCGAGCGCGCCGCGCGCGCGCTCGAGCACTTCTACGACAAGGCCTCGAGCGATCTGTCGCTGGACGATGTGCAGCTCGGACTCACCGAGCTCGCGCAGGGGCGGCCGCGCGCGCCCGAGGACACGGGGCCCGAGCTGCTCACACGCCGGCCCGACCTGCACGGACGCACGCCGCACCAGGTGCAGTACATCGAGAACATCCTGGCGCACGACATCACCATCGGCATCGGCCCGGCGGGCACCGGCAAGACCTATCTCGCGGTGGCGTGCGCCGTGGATGCACTCGAGCGCGACAGCGCCAAGCGCATTGTGCTGGTGCGCCCCGCCGTAGAAGCCGGCGAGAGGCTCGGTTTCCTTCCCGGCGACCTGGCGCAGAAGGTCGATCCCTATCTGCGGCCGCTGTACGACGCGCTTTACGACCTAATGGGCTTCGACAAGACCGGCAAACTCCTCGAGCGCGGCACGATCGAGCTCGCGCCGCTTGCGTACATGCGCGGGCGCACGCTCAACCACGCCTTCATCATCCTCGATGAGGCGCAAAACACCACGCCCGAGCAGATGAAGATGTTCCTTACGCGCATCGGCTTCGGCGCAAAGGCGGTGGTGACCGGCGACATCACCCAGATCGACCTTGCACGCGGCCAGAAAAGCGGTCTGATTGAGGCGCGCCGCGTGCTCTCCGAGGTACGCGGCATCGCCTTCACCGAGTTCGGCGCCATGGACGTCGTGCGCCACCCGCTGGTCGCGCGCATCATCGATGCCTACGACAAAGAGGCGCAGGGCGAAGATCCCTCGACGAAATAGCTGCGCGATCGCGGTGCAGCTCGCGTGCGCGGCGCGCGGCGCGCCTGCCCCCGCGAAGCTGCGCGCCTGGGCGCGCGCCGCGGCGCGCCGCGCCTGCGCGGTCACGCTGCGCATCGTCGGCGCCGCCGAGGGCCGGCGACTGAACCGGCAGTTCCGCGGCCGTAACGGTCCCACCAACGTGCTTAGCTTCCGCTACGAGGGAGCGTCGCCGGGCATTCGACGCGGCGATATCGCGCTGTGCCATCCGCTGCTCGCGCGCGAGGCGCGCGAGCAGGGCAAGACACTGGCGGCGCATTACGCGCACCTCGTGGTGCACGGCATGCTGCACCTGCAAGGCTTCGATCACACGCGCCGTGAAGAGGCCAAGCGAATGGAACGTGAAGAGATCCGCATCCTGCGCCGCGTAGGCTTCGATGATCCCTACGTGCTGCGCGCCGCGCGGTCGCGGTAGAATCGCAGCGGCTGCCTGCCGTGCTTAGATGAACGAACCGTCACGACCTAGTCTGCTCGAGCGCCTCTCGGCGCTGCTGATGCGCGAGCCCGAGGACCGCGAGCAACTAGTGTCACTGCTGCGCACGGCGCACCAGCGCAACCTGCTCGACGGCGACGCGCTCACCATCATCGAGGGTGCACTCACGGTCTCCGAGACACCCGTGCGCGACATCATGATCCCGCGCTCGCAGATGGACGTGATCGACATCCATCAGCCGATTGACGAGTTCATCCCGCAGGTCATCGCCACCGCGCACTCGCGTTTTCCGGTGATCGACCAGAACCGCGACGACGTCATCGGCATCCTGCTCGCCAAGGACCTGCTGCGCCATTACGCCGGCGAGGGGGAGTTCAACGTGCGCGAGATGCTGCGCCCGGCCGTTTTTGCGCCCGAGTCGAAGCGGCTGAACGTACTGCTGCGCGAGTTCCGCGCCAGCCGCAACCACATGGCAATGGTGGTCGACGAATACGGCGGCGTCGCCGGCCTGGTGACGATCGAGGATGTACTCGAGCAGATCGTCGGCGAGATCGAGGACGAATACGACTTCGACGAGGCGAGCGACAACATTCTCGCCGAGTCGAGCGGGCGCTTTCGCGTCAAGGCGCTCACGCAGATCGCGGATTTCAACGCCGCCTTCGGCACGCGCTTCTCCGACCAGGAGGTCGATACCGTGGGCGGGATGGTGATCGCGCATTTGGGCCGGCTGCCGAAGCGCGGCGAGGTGCTCGTCATCGAGGGCTTTCGCATCCAGGTGCTGCGCGCCGACAGCCGGCGCGTCTACACGCTGATCGTGGAAAAGCCGAAGTGAGCCGCGGGGGTGAAAAACACCTTACCCCCGCACCCCCTCGAAAGCTTCGGGGGTGAGCATTACATTGCCCCCGCGATCCATTTGTCCATAAGCCACCCGGCGGCTCGGGCGGCGCTCGCGTTCGTCGCGGGTGCCATAAGCGTCCTCTCCTTTTCTCCCTTCGATTTCTCGCCCCTCGCGCCGCTCAGCCTGGCGCTGCTGATCCACCTGTTCGTCACGGCCGCCGGTTCGCGCGCCGCGTTCGCCTCCGGTTTCTGGTTCGGGCTCGGGCTGTTCGGCGCCGGGGTGTCCTGGGTCTACATCAGCCTTTCGCGCTTTGGCAGCATGCCACCATTGCTCGCGGGCATCGCGACGCTCGGCTTCTGCGCCGGGCTTGCGCTGCTGCCGGCGCTGGTCGGCGCGCTGCAGGCGCGGCTGCGCGCGCCGGCGGCGCTGCGCGCAGCGCTCGTCATTCCTGCGCTATGGACGCTTGCCGAGTGGTTGCGCGGCATCATTCTCACCGGCTTTCCGTGGCTCGCCACGGGCTACGCCGCGCTCGACTGGCCGCTTGCCGGCTACGCGCCGATCGGCGGCGTCAACAGCTCCTCGCTGGCAATCCTGATGGGCGCGGGATTACTGTGGTGCCTCGTGCTCGGCCAGGCGCGTATTGCCGCGTTCGTTGCACTCGCCGCGCTGCTAGCCGGCGGTGCGGCGCTCGGCACGCTGCACCACACGACACCGCTTGGCGAGCCGGTGAGCGTCGCGCTGCTGCAGGGCAACGTCCCGCAGCAACTCAAGTTCGACCCGGAACGCTACGCCCGGATTCTCGAGACCTATGCGCGCCTCGCCGAGCAGAGCCGCGCCCGCCTGATTATCCTGCCTGAGACGGCAGTGCCTCGTTTCTTTGACCTCATCGACCCGGCGTTCCTGGCGCGCCTCGCGGCCGCGGCGCGCGCCAACGACGGTGACTTGCTGCTTGGCGTGCCGTTTCGCACCGCGCCGGGCACCTACTACAACAGCGTGGTGAGCCTTGGCACCTCGCCGCAGCAGGCTTATCACAAGGTGCATCTCGTCCCGTTCGGCGAGTTCGTGCCGCCAGGCTTCGGCTGGATTGTGCGCGTTCTGTCGATCCCGCTCTCGGACTTTTCGCGCGGCACGCCGGGTCAGGCGCCGCTCGCGGTCGCCGGGCAGCGCGTCGCGGTGGACATCTGCTACGAAGACGCCTTCGGCGCCGAAATTGCGCGCGTGCTGCCCGAGGCGACGCTGCTGGTGAATGTCTCGAACGTCGCCTGGTTCGGCGATTCGCTCGCCCCGGCGCAGCATTTGCAGATCGCTCGCATGCGCGCGCTGGAGACCGGGCGCATGATGCTCACCGCCACCAATACCGGCGTCACCGCGGCAATCGGCGCGGACGGGAGCGTGCTTGCGCGTCTGCCGCAGTTCGTCGAGGGTCGGCTCGAGGTCGCCGCGCAGGGCTATTCGGGCGCGACGCCTTACGTGCGGCTCGGCGACTGGCCGGTGCTCGCGCTGTGCGTGCTGCTCCTCGCGGCTGCGTTTCTCATCGCGCGCACGAGGCATAGCCGGTAAAATTCGCCATTTTTCGCGTGCGGCCATGCTCACGTTTCAACTGCTGATCCAGCGCCTGAACGAGTTCTGGGACCGCCAGGGCTGCGCGCTGTTGCAGCCCTACGACATGGAAGTCGGCGCCGGTACCTTCCATACCGCGACGTTCCTGCGCGCGATCGGGCCCGAGCCGTGGAACGCCGCCTACGTGCAACCCTCGCGCCGGCCGAAGGACGGTCGCTACGGCGAGAACCCGAACCGCCTGCAGCACTACTACCAGTACCAGGTGGTGATGAAGCCCTCGCCCGCGAACATCCAGGAGCTGTACCTGGACTCGCTTGCCGCGCTCGGCGTCGATCTCGAAGTGCACGATGTCCGCTTCGTCGAGGACGACTGGGAATCCCCCACGCTCGGCGCCTGGGGACTGGGCTGGGAAGTTTGGCTGGACGGCATGGAGGTGACCCAGTTCACTTACTTCCAGGAAGTCGGCAGCCTCGCCTGCCGGCCGGTGCTCGGCGAGATCGCCTACGGTCTGGAGCGCCTTGCGATGACCTTGCAGGGCAAGGAGTCGGTATTCGACCTGGTTTGGACGACGGGCGCAGAGGGGCGCAGCGCTACGCCTATACTCTATCGCGACGTCTACCACCAGAACGAGGTCGAGCAGTCGCGCTACAACTTTGAGCTCGCCAATACGGAGATGCTGTTCCGTCACTTCGGCGAGTACGAGTCCGAAGCAAAGCGATTGATCGATGCGCAATGCGTGCTGCCGGCCTATGAAATGGTGCTGAAGTCCTCGCACGCCTTCAATCTGCTGGATGCGCGCGGAGCGATCTCGGTCACCGAGCGCGCCGCCTGTATCGGGCGCGTGCGCGCGCTGGCGCGCACCGTGGCGCAGGCTTACTACGAATCGCGCGAGCGCCTCGGCTTCCCCATGGGCGGGGCGCCCGGCGAGGCGGCCTAGATGCAGGCCACGCTGCTGGTC
>Ga0214471_10003156_pt1 | contig 12791 bp, 11 predicted proteins | sample RVTome_5_FD_207665 | JGI IMG/M metagenome (GOLD analysis project Ga0214471, IMG submission 207665) | Soil microbial communities from uranium-contaminated site in the Upper Colorado River Basin, Wyoming, United States - RVT142D155 | ecosystem: Environmental > Terrestrial > Soil > Contaminated >...
CGCGACAGCGCCCTCCGCGAGTTGAACGAACTCCAGACCCGCGGTCGCAACCTGGACATCGAACGCGGCGAGCTGTCCGATGCGACGGCGGCGCTCTCCCGGGAAATCGCGTTGGCTCGCGACGCCACGAATGGAGCTACGGAGGGAGTCGCCCAGGCGCAAGCGACGCTGGACGGCGCCAGACTCACCGCACTCGGTGCCCGCGAGCAGGACGCCGCCGCGCGGGCGGAACTTGGCCGCGCCGAGGACCTCGTCGCCGCGCTCGAAGGACGGATGCACGGGCTGGAAGGCCTGGAGCGCGAGCGCGTCGGTCTCGCGCCGGCGGCAGCGCGTCTACTGGAGGCGCGTGACCGCTTCGGCGATGGCGCCATCCTGGGCCCGCTGTCCGATTTCGTGACCGCGAACGCCAGCGCCGCCGCGGCTATCGAGCGCTTCCTGGGCATGACGATCCACGCCGTGATGGTACGTGATCGCCACGCCGCCGATGCCGTCCGTGAATGGCACGCGGAAGTCAATCCGGGGCCGCTCCTGCTGCTCCCGCTTGACGCGCCGGCGGCGGCAAACGGGCCGGACGGGACCGACGACGACCTGCTTGGCCAACTGGAGATCGCGCCAGCCGCGGCTGGCTGGGCGCGCGCCCTGCTGCGACGGGTGCAGTCGCTCGACGACGGCGCCTTCGTGGATCGGCGCGGCGCCGTCTGGCTGCCCGGGGCCTCCGCCGGTCCGGGGCCGCTCCGTCGGCGGGCGGAACTGTCCAATCTCCGCGCCGAGGTCGCGAGCGCCAACCAGTCTCGTCAGGCAGCGGCCGCGATGACCGAAGCGTCGCGCGGCGCGGTTCTGGAGGCGGAAGCGGCGGTGCTCGCAGGCGCCGATGCTGCACATGCCGCCCGGAACCTGGAACGGCAGTCGCGGGAAACGCTGGCGGAGCTCGAGCGGAGGCTGGCGCGTTACGGCCGCGAGATGGACGAGTCCCGGACCCTCTCCGCGCAGGTTTCCGAGCGCGTGGAAACGCTCTCGCGCGAGTTGGAAGTCATCAGCGAAGAACAGGCGCAGGCGCGAGAGCAGGCCGCGATGCACGATACCCGCGCCAACGAACAACGTGAGGCCCTCGCTTCCGCGGAATCCGGCATGGATGTCGTCCGCGACGCGCGGACCCAGGGGCAGGTCGCGTTGGCGCAGGCGCAGGCCAGGCTGCAGGTCGCCACCGACCGGCAGAACCGTCTGGCCGAGGAGCGCGAGCACGCGACCAGCCGGCTGGCCGCGCTGTCGGAGGAACTGGGGCTCATCGACGACGCGGACCGTGCCCTGGCCGCCCAGATGGCCGCCTGGCACACCGAGTTGGAGACCCGCGCGGCAATGCTGAAAGACAGTGAGACGCGACTGGACTCCGCCGAAACCGCCGTGACCGAGGCGAACGATCTCGTAGCCCGCGCGGAGCATGAGCTGGACGCGGCACGCACGGCGGCGCATCAGCAGGGCGAAGCCCTGCACCACGCGGAACTGCGCTTCACGGAACTGGCCGGACGCCGAACCGCGATCCGCGAACGACTGGAAGCCGAGTGGCACCGTCCGCTGGCCGACCTCATGGACAGCCTCCAGCCGCTGGAACTCGAAGACGACGCGCTGCGGGCCGAAGCTGCGGCTCTGCAGCAGCAGTTGGAGGCGCTGGGACCGGTCAACCCGCTGGCGATCGAGGAACACCAGGAGGAAGTGAAGCGGCTGGATTTCCTCACGACGCAGCGGGCCGACCTCAATGACGCACGGAATTCGCTCCAGGCGGCGATCAGGGAAATCGACGCCACGGCCCGGGAGCTGTTCCTCGCGACCTTCACGCAGGTCCGGGAGAACTTCCGCCGGATCTTCATGACCCTGTTTGGGGGAGGAGAATGCGACCTGCGACTGGAGAACCCGGAGGCGCCCCTCGACTGCGACATCGAGATACACGCGTCCCCGAGAGGCAAGCGGACGCAGCGCATTCACCTCCTCTCCAGCGGGGAACGCGCCCTCGTGGCACTCTCGCTCCTGTTCGGGATCTTCCTCACCAAGCCCAGTCCCTTCTGCCTCCTTGACGAAGTAGACGCGCCGCTCGACGACGCCAACATCGGCCGGTTCGTGCGCATGCTGACCGAATTCAAGAAGAAAACGCAATTCGTCGTGATCACGCACAACCCGCGGACCACGACCGAGGCGGCCGACGCGGTCTATGGCATCACGATGCAGGAGCCGGGCGTCTCGTCCGTGGTGAGCGTGCGCATGCGAGGGCCGCAGCTCGACGAGGCGACGTCGGACGACGAACCGGCCGTGGAGCGCGAGGTGGAGCGGAATCCCGTGAACGAGACGGTCACGACACCGCTCTGAGCCAGGCCGATGCGCCTCATCACCGTCGGTACCGGCACCGCGGCGCCGCACCCGCGCCGCGTGCAGAGCGGTGCGCTGGTCGAATCGGAAACCGTGCGGCTGCTCGTCGACTGCGGTAGCGGAGTGGTCAACCGCATGGCGGAGCTGGGCCTGCCGTGGCCATCGATCACGCACGTTGCGCTCACCCACTTCCATGCCGACCACACTTCAGACCTGGCGACGCTGATCTACGGCTGGCGTTACGGCCTGCTACCGCCGCGCGCGGAGCCGGTGCAGATCCTCGGTCCGGCGGGGCTCGTCGCCCGGGTCGAGGCGATGCGAGCCGCCTACGGCGAGGGACTGCTGGACGCCCCGCCTCCGCTCTCGCTGGTGGAGATATCCGCTGGCGCCTCATATCTGCTCGCCGAAGGTGTCATCCTGGAGTCGCGGAAGGTTCCCCACAGCGAGGAGAGCGTGGCATATTCCGTTCGCGGCGGCGGACGCCGGGTCGTCATCACGGGTGACACGGGGTACGACGCGGCGCTGGGCGAGTGGGCGGCCGGTTGTGACGTGTTCCTGTGCGAATGCTCGCTGCCCGACTCGCTGGCGCTCCCGGTTCACCTCACGCCACGTCAATGCGGTGCGCTGGCAGCGGCCGCCGCGCCGCGGCTGCTGGCCCTGACGCACTTCTATCCGCCCGTGGAGTCGGAGCCGATCGCCGAGCAGGTCGCCGAGCGGTTCAGCGGCCCCGTGTCGCTCTGCGAAGATGGCTGGATGGTCAACCTCGAGGAGCAGTGATGCTGGTTGTGATGCACCACGGCGCGAGCGCCGAGGAGGTGGAAGCAGTCTGCCGGACCATCCGGGAGATGGGCTACCAACCCGTCCCGATGCCCGGCGAACAGCGCACGGCCGTCGGGTTGATCGGCAACGACGGTCCCGTGGACGACTCGCAGGTGGTGTGCCTGAGCGGCGTCGCCCAGGTCATGCACGTCTCCAAACCGTACAAGCAGGTGTCGCGGGAGTGGAAAGCCGAGACCACTGTGGTCGAACTGGCGAACGGTGTTCGCGTCGGCGGCCCCGAGGTCGTGGTGATCGCCGGGCCCTGCTCCGTGGAGTCGGAGCAGCAGATCGTGTCGGCTGCGCGCGCGGTGAGCGCGGCCGGCGCGACAGCGCTGCGCGGCGGTGCCTTCAAGCCGCGCAGCTCACCCTACTCGTTCCAGGGGCTGGGGAAGCGCGGACTGGAACTCCTGGCGCTGGCCCGTCAGGAGACCGGCCTGCCGATCGTCACCGAGGCGATGGACGAGGCGGGCGCGGAACTCGTCGCCGAGCACGCCGATTGCATCCAGATCGGCGCGCGGAGCATGCAGAACTACTCGCTGCTGCGCGCCGTTGGCCGCCTGGGAAAGCCGGTGCTGCTCAAACGCGGCATGGCCGCCACGATCACCGATCTGCTGTTGAGCGCGGAGTATATTCTGGCCGCGGGCAACCCGCGGGTGATCCTCTGTGAACGCGGCGTGAGAACGTTCGACAGTGCCGCGCGCAACATGTTCGACCTGAACGCCATCCCCATCGTGCAACGGCTCTCGCATTTGCCCATTATCGCCGACCCCAGCCACGGCACCGGACTCCGCGACAAGGTGACCCCGATGGCGCGGGCAGCCGTCGCCGCCGGCGCCGACGGGATCATCGTTGAAGTGCACCCCAACCCCGACCGGGCGTTGTCCGACGGATCGCAGAGCCTGTTTCCCGACCAGTTTGCTCACCTGATGGAAGCCCTTCGGCTCATCGCCGGGGCGATCGACCGGTCCATCGCGCAAAGTCCCAGCCGCGCGGAACCGGAAGTCGTGAGGGGGTAGGACTGTGCTGATTGCACGGTGCCGGCTTGCCGGCTGGATCACCATCTGGTTCGTGCACCACCCGTCAGATTCAGGCCTGCAATGATCTCTCTGCTGGCAATCCTGGTATTCGCCCAGGCCTCCCCCGCCGACCGCGCAATCGATGCGGCGGTGAAGGCCTACCAGGGCATCCGGACCGCGACGGCCACTTTCGAACAGTCCATCCGGAATCCGCTGCTGGGATCGACCTTGCAGTCCCGGGGCGAGTTCGAGCAGGCGCGCCCGAATCGTTTCGTCTTCCGCTTCAGCGAGCCGGCGGGCGACATCATCGTATGCGATGGACGCAACGTCTGGGTCTACCTTCCCACCTCGGCGCCGGGTCAGGTCAGTCGCGCGCCGTGCGTCAGCGATCAGGCCGGCTCCCTCGACCTGATCGGCGAGTTTTTTCTGAACCCCAGGACGCGTTACAGCATCGGGGACGGGGGGTCGGCGACACTGGGCGACCGCCGCGTTCAGGTGGTCCTGCTGACGCCGAAGGACCGAAGTGCCGCGTTCGTGCGGGCCAAGGTATGGATCGACCCGTCGGACGGGTCCCTGGCGCAGTTCGAGGCGGAGGAACCTAACGGGCTGGTTCGGCTGGTGCGGATCACGAGCTTCACCCCCAACGCCGCAGTCCGGCCGGACGCCTTTACGTTCAAGGTCCCGAAGGGCGTGCGAGTGGTGGACGTGAAGTAGACAGGACGAGAGGAGGACGCGCCAATCAGGGCGCTCCTCGCTCCTGCCGCCGCGCGGCACCCTGGACTCGCGCCAACAACGCGTCTGGCGACTCGACGCCAGTCGCGAGCCGGGCCGCTGCCTGGATCACCTCATCGTCACGGATGGACCGTTCCGCCTCCGCCTCGGGCCCGAAGGCGTACCGCGCGATCTCTCGCGCCAGCAGCCGCGAGACGAGTGGCGTGGCGCCGTCGAAGATGGCGCGATCGAACCGGATGCCCCGGTCGCGCATGGCTGACCAGAGCTCGTCCAGCATCGGTCGCGTGACGTCGAAGTCGGACCGGCGCACGGCGTTCCGTGCCTTCAGCGCCATGGCGACGTCCACCATGGCGTCGCGGAAGCGGATGACACGACTGCCTAACGCATCCTCGAGCGCCTGCTCGCCCGGACTCAGCGCGGTATCTCCCGCCACCGTATCCGGAACGATCCCGCCGCCACCCTGCACCTGCCGCCCGTGATCGGTGGAGTACAGCGGAGCAGGCGGCGCCGCCTCCGGTGCCGCACCCTGAATCCGTGGGCGGCCGATGGAGCGGCCGGACGGCGTGTACCAGCGCGCAGTGGTGATCTTCACGCCGCCGCCGGAAGCCACCGTGAAGATGCTCTGGGCACTCCCCTTCCCGAACGACCGTCGACCCATGATCAGCGCGCGATCGTGATCCTGGAGGGCGCCCGCCACGATCTCCGATGCGCTGGCGCTGCCACCGTCCACCAGAACGATGACCGGAAGATCCGGCCAGGGCTGCGGTGCCGAGTCGACGACCTGCTGCGCGGCGCCGCGTCCCCGCAGGGAAACGATCAGTTGCGAGCGGTCCAGGAACATGTCCGCCACGCCCACGCCCTGGGACAGCACGCCTCCCGGGTTGCCGCGAAGGTCCATGATCAGGGACTTCATTCCCTGCCCCACCAGTGAATCCACCGCCTGCCGCAGCTCGCGCGCCGTGGAATCGTTGAAGACGTTGACATCCACGTAGCCTACGGTGCCGTTCACCAGCGCCCGGCGTGCCACAGCGCGGCGATGCACCCCACTACGCGTCACCTGAATGGTGAGCCGTCCCGCCTGGCCCGGTCGCTCGATCGTGATCGCGACGGTACTGCCCGGTGGACCGCGCAGCGCGCGCGCCGCTTCATCGGACGTCCAGCCACGTGTGTTGGCCGAGTCGACCTCCACCACCCGGTCGCCGGTTCGAAGCCCGGCCCGTTCGGCCGGCGAGCCCGGAAACGGCGCGATAATCATCGGATACCGGTCGCGACGCTGGATCTGCGCCCCGATTCCGATGTAGCTGCCGCTGGTGCGTTCCGTCAGTCGGTCCAGGCGGCGCGGCGCGAGGTAGAGCGAGTACGGGTCATCCAGTTCGCGCAACATGCCGACCATGGCATTTTCGAACAGCACGGAGTCGGGGATGGAATCCACGTAGTAGTTCCGGACGTGGGTCATCACATCGTCGAACAGCGAGGCCCCGGATTCCTCCACGACCCGGCTGTTCAACCCGCGAGCCAACACCCATCCACCGCCCACGAGGGACGTGACCAGGGCGGTTGCAGCTGCGACGACGCGGGCATTCATGAGAGCAGGATTGGGGTCAGGAATTGGACCCCGCAAGGGCCGCCGCGGTTCTCGGCCACTGGCGCGCCAGCTCGGCTGCCACCCGGGCGGCGACCTCGACCTCGCTGCCCGACGCGTCAATCAATGCAATGGCGCCCGCCTCGGGGTGCGACGACTGCCAGGACGCGCTGGCGAACCCGACGAACGCCTGGCGCACCCGATCGTGGAAGTCGGCCCCGGAACGCTCGATCCGGTCCGCGCCGCTTCGCTGCCGCGCCCGCGCCAGTCCGTCACCCGATGGCAGATCCAGCAGAACGTTCAGATCCGGAACCAGCCCACCCGTGGCCAACGCGTTCGCCTCCCGGACCGCCGCCTCCGGGAGTCCGCGACCGGCGATCTGGTAAGCGTAGGTGGACAGAAAGAAGCGATCGGCAATGACGAACGCGCCGCGGGCCAGCGCTGGACGAATCGCGTCGGCGACCAGTTGGGCGCGCGACGCCATGAACAGCAGCGCCTCCGTCCGGGCATCCAGGCGACTGTCCGGATCGAGCAGCAGGCGGCGGATCACGTCTCCGGACTGAGTGCCGCCCGGCTCCCGAACGGCGACGCACTCCATCCCCGCTGCCTCCAATCGCCTGACCAGCCGCGCGGCCTGCGTCGTCTTGCCCGCGCCCTCCACGCCCTCGAGGACAATCAGCGCGCCCGACACGCCGTCACCCGAGGGTGATGATCGGGCTCGCCGCCCCGGCCTTGATCCCTTCGCTGATCCAGGCGTTCACCTGCATCATCAACTTCTCGAAATTCTCCTGGCTGACGATCGCGCGTTGATACGCCGGGTTCACCTGCACCCTGGAGAGCAGGTCGTCCAGCTCCTGCTCCATCTCGGTTGACGGCGTGTCGCCCCGGTCGATCATGCGCTGCGCCGTCAGGCGCAGCTCGTCCATCCTTCCAAGCAGGGCGACGGCCTCGGTGTCGCCATTGAGCGCGTCGTTGGCGCGCTTCACCGCCTGATACTCGCTGGTCTGACCGATCAGGCGTCCCAGTTCGCGGCCTTTCTGTTCCAGCACCATGGTCCGGGTTGGTGGTCGAAGGAGAAGGCGGAGGGCTACCGGCGCTGTGCCAGCACGAATCGCTCTCTGCCCGTGAGGTCCTGATGGACGGTGACGTCTGCCCAGGAACCCTGAGCCGAGACCATTTCCGCCACCAGGATCGCGCGACGGGTGTCCACCTCGAGGGCCAGCAGCCCCCCGCTGGAAACTAGTGCGGGGGCTTCCATGACGAGCCGCCGGGTCACATCCAGTCCGTATCCCCCGCTCAGCAGTGCGTGAATCGGCTCCCAGTCCCGGACCGAAGCGGGCAGCTCCGCGGCCTCGTCGAAGGCGATGTACGGCGGATTTGCCGCAAGCACGTCCAGACGTTCAGCGCGGAGCGGCGCCAGCAGGTCGCCGTCACGGAACTCCAGGCGGCGTGCCGCGCCAGACTCGAGACGCGCCGCGTTCCGGCGGGCGAGACGCAGTGCGTCCGTCGCAATATCGCAACCGATCACGCGATCGAAACGGCCTTCGGAGGCCAGCGCGAGTGCGATCGCGCCGGACCCGGTGCAGACGTCTGCGGCGACGCCGCCAGGACAGTCACCGCGTTTCCGCAGCACGAGGTCGACCAGAAGTTCCGTTTCCTGCCTCGGAATCAGCACGCTCTGGTCAATCTCCAGCGTCAGGTGCCGGAAGGCGGCTCGACGGACGGCGTAAGCGAAAGGCGCCCCGGCTGCGCGGCGGTGTGCCGCCCTCACGCAGGCGTCGACCAGAACGGCATCCGCTGGTGCGTCCGATCGCACCCGGGGCCAGAAGCGGGATTGCCCGGCCACCACGCCGACCAGATCGCGCCCTTCAGCCGCGGCATCCGCCACGCCGTGGTCCTCGAGCATCCCCGTGACCCGGGCGACGAGATCGCCGATGGTGTCCACGTCCGCCGTTCGCCGCCCGGTTGAATGGGCGCTCGCCCGTGTGCTCACTCCTCCTCCCGCAACCGCTCCTCGATGTCCGCCACCTTGAGGGCGTCAATCAGTTTCGCCAGGTCGCCGTCCAGGATCCGCGGGAGGTCATGCAGGGTGAGGTTGATCCGATGATCCGTCACCCGGCTCTGGGGAAAGTTGTACGTCCGGATCTTGGCCGAACGGTCTCCCGTCGAGACCTGTGACCGGCGGAGTCGGGCGCGTTCGGCCTGCTGCGCCTGGAGCCTGGCGTCGAGGATCTTGGCGCGCAGCACGCCCATCGCCCGGATCTTGTTCTGCAACTGGGAGCGCTGGTCCTGCTGCGTAACCACAATGCCGGTTGGCAGGTGCGTCAAACGGACCGCGGAATCGGTGGTGTTGACCCCCTGCCCGCCAGGTCCGGACGCCCGGTACACGTCAACCCGCAGGTCCTTTTCGTCGATCTCGACGTCCACTTCTTCCGCCTCGGGCAGGACCGCGACGGTGGCCGCCGAGGTGTGAATGCGTCCCTGCGACTCGGTTTCGGGAACGCGCTGCACGCGATGCACGCCGGACTCCCAGTGCATCTCACCGAAGGCGCCGGAACCATCGACCTTCATGACGGCCTCCTTCACGCCACCCTTGACGCCGTCGGAATGCTCCAGCATCTCGACCTTCCAGCCTTTCCGCTCGATGTAACGCGTGTACATGCGTAACAGGTCGGCGGCGAAGAGCGCGGCTTCGTCTCCTCCGGTCCCGGCCCGTATCTCCATGATGCAGGAGCGCTCGCTGAGCGGATCCTGCGGGATGAGGAGCGGCTTCAGCCGATCTTCCACCTGCAGAATGGCCTGCTCTAGGCGTGTCGCTTCCGCCTGCGCCTCGACGGCCAGCTCGCGATCATCAGCGGAGACGAGCTCGCGCGCCTGCGCGAGCTCGTCATCGAGCCGGGAAAGCCGCTTCGAGAGATCGACGATTCCGGTCAGGCGCTGGTGTTCGCGACCCAGCGACGCCATGAGCCTCGCGTCGCGCAGTATCCTCGGGTCGCTCAATTCCCGCTCGACGGAGGCAGCCCGTTCGACCGCCCCGCCCAGTCTCGCGCGCAGACTCAGGTCTTTTTCCCGGTGGCGTACTTCTGACGGAACCGCTCGATGCGGCCGGCAGTGTCCACGAGCTTCTGCTTCCCGGTGTAGAATGGGTGGCAGTTGGAGCAGATATCGAGATGCAGCTCGGCGACCGTCGAACGGGTCTGCCACGTTGCACCGCAGGCGCACTTGACCGTCGCCGTGGCGTACTCGGGATGAATTCCAGCCTTCACAGAAACCTCGTGAGCAGATTGACGAACGTCGAAGTATAGCCGCGGTATTGCCTAAGACACAAGGTGGCAACAGTTTAACTGAGTGGGCGGCGCAGTTGAAACGGGGTGTGACCTCGGGGCGGCGCCTGCGTCCTCAGTAGCGGGCCAGAATACCCACCGCGATTGCGAACCCGCACGCAACGCAAACTCCGGCACGACCTTACGCGAATGGAAACGGCCAACTTTCTGCGCACCGTCCCACTCTTCTCGAAGCTCGACGAGGCAGAACTCTTCCGGTTCGCCGAGGTGACTCGCGAGAAGACATATCCGAAGGGCAGCGTCATAGTCTTCGAGGACGATCCGGGTGACTCTCTGTTCGTGGTTCGCGCCGGGCGGGTGAAGGTGGTCCTGATCGGAGAAGACGGGCGCGAGGTCATCCTCGGTGTGCTGGGCGTGGGGGAGCACTTCGGCGAGTTGTCGCTGATCGACGATCAGCCCCGGTCGGCCCACGTGATCGCGATGGAAGACACCAACCTTCTCGTGCTCCGGCGCGACGATTTCCGCCGCCGGGTCGAAGCCAATGCTGCCGTCGCCTGGTCGTTGCTCACGGAACTGGCCCGCCGACTGCGACGCGCGGACGCGAAGATCCATGGCCTCGCCCTGCTCGACGTTCCCGGGCGGATTGCCAAGCTGCTGCTCGATTTCGCCCAGGAAGGGCAGTCGGAGACCATCGAGAAGCCGCTCACGCACCAGACCATTGCGCACATGATCGGCGCCAGCCGGGAGACCGTGTCGCGCACGGTGCGGGACTTCCAGAACCAGGGACTCATCCGGGTGGAGCGCCGGCGCATCTCGGTCGCCAACCGCCCCGCCCTGAAGCAACTGGCTCAAACCCGACTGTAGTTCCCCAGCGCGCCGTCCGTCGCTCAGACGACCGCCTCGACTCCGTCGCGCCCGCCTCGCCATGCGCTTCAGGCTCTGGGGAACCCGCGGGTCGTGCCCTTCACCGGGACCGACGACCATCCGCTATGGCGGCAATACGACGTGCGTGGAGGTGCGCGGCACCGATGACCGGCTGCTGATCCTCGATGCCGGCACTGGAATCCGCGAACTGGGCCGCGCCCTGCTTGCCCGGGCCAGGGGACGCGCGATCACGGGGGACCTCCTCTTCAGCCACGCGCACTGGGACCACATCCAGGGATTGCCGTTCTTCACGCCGGCGTTTCAGGCCGGCAATCACTTCCGCCTGTTCGGCTCACCCACGCTGCTCCGCGGCCTGGAGGTGGTGCTGCGGCAGCAGATGAGTCCCGTGGTCTTCCCCGTCGCGTTCGATGACCTGCTGGCCCGCATCGAGTTCCGGGAGCTGGAAGGCCACCGCCTCTCGGAGCACGGGATCGACGTGCTCGCCATGAGCGTTCGCCATCCCGGAGGCGCGTTAGGCTTCCGGCTCTCGCCGTCGGACGCGCCCGACCGATCGATGGTCTTCATCCCCGACAACGAGCTGGATCAGTTCGGCGACCGCGCACCCGGGGCGCCCACCCGCGACGAGCTGGTGCAGTTCGCGCGCGGCGCGAACCTCCTGATTCACGACGCGATGTACACCGGCGCGGAATACATGGACCATCGCGGCTGGGGACATTCTTCGTACCGGGATGCAGTGGAGTTCGCGATCGACGCCGACGTCGAGACGCTGCTCCTGTTCCACCATGAGCCGGACCGGTCGGACGACGCACTGGACGAAATGCTGGCGCTGTGCCAGGACATGGTCCGGGAGCGCGGCGGGCGGGTGCGTGTCGTCGCGGCGGCGGAAGGAATGGAGCTGGTGATCTGAGCGGGTAGCCGGTTGCCGCCGGGCAGGGACGTTCCTTCCGGTTCACCGTGAGCCCACGTCACGCACCGGCTCGTGCGTCGCCCCACCCTCCTCCCCCAGGCGTCATGACCGTGATGACGTCACCGGGATTGAGCTCCATGCGGCATTTGGCGGGGATCGGGGTTCCGTTGAGCAGGTTGACACCGCATGCGCCATCGCCGCCGCCAGCCGCCCCGGCCGGGTGGTGCCGCCGGCGCTCGGTGACCAGCGTGACCGTGCAGCGTTCCAGGGCGCGGTAGCGCCGGACGACGCCGTCACCTCCCCGGTGGACACCGGTACCGCCCGATCCCCGCCGCACGGCGTACTCGTCGATCCGGAGCGGGCAGGCGTGTTCCAGTGATTCGATCGGCGTATTGCGGGTATTGCTCATCCCCACGTGCACGGCATCCGGCCCCGGGCCGCGCACGCTGGCCCCTTGTCCACCACCTAACGTTTCGTAGAACGTCCAGCCGCTGCCGCCAAAGGTGATGTTGTTCATCGTCCCCTGACCCTGCGCGGGAACCGGCACACCGGCGTCTGCGAGGGCGGCGAAGAGCGTGTCGGTCACCCGCTGCGACATCTCCACATTGCCGGCCGCGACCGCCGCCGGCCAGCGGGCGTTGATCGCGCTCCCTTCCGGGACTCGCAGGTCGAGGGTGCGAGCGATGCCGTCGTTGGTCGGGACGTCGTCGTCCAGCAGGGTCCGCAGCACGAAGACCGATGCCGCGCGCACCACCGCGAGGGGGCAGTTGACGTTGCCGCGCACCATGGGCGACGTGCCCGCGAAGTCGAAGCGGAGGGTATCACCGAGGGCATCGAGGCGCACCGCGACGATCACGTCCTGCTCGGTCACGCCGTCACCCTCGAGCGCGTCACGCGCCCGTCCCGTCACGCGACCCAATTGGGCGATCCTGGCGCGTGCACGCCGCTCGGTATAGTCGAGCAACGCATCCGCGGCGGCCGTCATGCGCGCGACGCCCTCCCGCTGGAGGAGGGAAACCCAGCCATCCCGTCCCGCGGCGCACGCCGCGCGCTGGGCCTTGAGGTCACCCAGGCGCTCCTCCGGCGTGCGCACGTTCGCCAGGATGAGCGCGAGCATTTCCTCCTCGAAGCGCGCGCCGCGGGCGATCCGGACCGGCGGCACGATGATGCCCTCCTGCACCAGCTCCGTCGCGCCGCGGGGCATGCTC
>Ga0214471_10003157_pt1 | contig 12789 bp, 8 predicted proteins | sample RVTome_5_FD_207665 | JGI IMG/M metagenome (GOLD analysis project Ga0214471, IMG submission 207665) | Soil microbial communities from uranium-contaminated site in the Upper Colorado River Basin, Wyoming, United States - RVT142D155 | ecosystem: Environmental > Terrestrial > Soil > Contaminated >...
CAGCGGATCCCACGAAGACCACCTTGCCGGCACTGACGGCCACCGCCTCAGCGGTTGGCTGGGCATCGTTCGCGGTGTAGACCACAGCGTCGAGCACTACGAGGTCGGCAGGCTGGGTCTGGCAGGCGGCGGGGGTCAATAGGATGAGGGGCAGCCACAGCGATCGGGTCGACATCAATCCTCCAACGTTATGCGAAAGTCCTACGTATCCAGGGAATAGAGACACACCAAGGCAGACCGCCCGGGGTCGGGGCCAAGATACCGCCCCCTAGCGGCGGCCGCTACATTCGACGAATATCTGCCGACCCGATCCAGACTTGGAGGACTCGATGCTGATTACCCTCGCTCTCGCCGTGACCGCGACGGTCACCACCCCCGCTGATACTGTCCGGATCACCGAATGGGAGGTGCCCTGGGAAGCCAGTCGCCCGCGAGATCCATATGTCGCCCCGAATGGCCAGGTGTTCTTTGTCGGCCAGGCCGGGAACTACATCGCGGTGTTCGACCCGGGCTCCGCGACTTTCAAGCAGTTCGAGATCGACGAGGGAGTGCACCCGCACAACCTGATCGTCAACGACGACGGCATGGTCTGGTACACGGGTAATCGTGCTGCACATATCGGTAAGCTGGATCCCGCGACTGGGAAGATCACCAAGTACGCGATGCCGGACCCCGGAGCCGGGGATCCACACACCATGATGTTCGATGGCAAGGGTGGGATCTGGTTCACGGTGCAGGGTGGCAACATGGTGGGGTACCTCGCGATGGCTACGGGCAAAGTTCGCCTGGTGAAGATGACGCGGGAGCGGGCTCGACCCTACGGGCTGGTCGTCGATGAGAACGGGCAACCGTGGTTTTGTGAGTTCGGAACCAACCGGATGGGCACGATCGACCCGAAGACCTTCGAGCTGACGGAGTTCGATCTGCCGGCCGAACGGGCCCGACCACGCCGGATGGCGCGCACCCCAGACGGCGCGATTTGGTATGGCGATTATTCACGGGGGTATCTGGGTCGTCTCGACCCCAAGACCGGTGAGGTCAGGGAGTTCGCCATGCCATCGGGCGCAAGGGCTCTTCCCTACGCGATGACGATGGATGACGAGAATCGGATATGGTTCGTGGAGACCGGCCCGAAACCGAACAACCTGGTGGGCTTCGATCCCAGGAAGGAGAAGTTCTTTTCGTCGAGCCCCATCCTTCCGAGTGGCGGTGGTTCCGTCCGTCACATGGTGTGGGACAAGAGGACCCGGTCGATCTGGTTCGGGACCGACACGAACCAACTGGGAAGGGCCGCGATTCCGAAGTCGTCTGAACTGATTCCCTGAGGGGAAGCCAGAGATCCAAATAGCACAGGGGCCAGGTAGATCCACCTGGCCCTTTGTGTTTCTCCTCGGCGTGCTGGTGGCTACGGTTTGATCAAGGCATAAGCCTGAACGTGCTGCAGGTCGTCCTCATCTTCCCAGATTCCAATGATCTCATCGAGGCCGATGAAGGTCGGCTGGAACTTCTCGGGCATCGTAACTCTCCCAAGCAAGACACCGCTGGTATCGAAGACGGCGTACACGCGTCTCGTCAGGCCAGGGCGTTGGACCTCATGAGCCCAGAGATTTCCAGCCTCGTCGACTTGCATCGACTCCAGGAAGGGGAATGTCTCCGGATAAGTGGCCTTATCAATCCGCGTCCGGAATTGCTCCTTCAGAGGTTCTGGCACTGCCGCCATTTGTGGCAGGTCGGCGAGAGCTTCGAGCTGCTCTTTCCGGTGAGCGGTCTTGTCGGCCTCGGTGATAGGGACCGGAGCCCTCCCTACGCGGATGCGGCGGACCAGAGCCCCTTCGGTCGTACGAACATCGATTTCATAGGAGTCGTTCGAGCAGGCATAGAACCGCTGATCGCCTGCAGTCGTCACGGTGTTCTTGCCGAGCGGTACCCCAGTGGGTTGAGGGAAGGTCTGGGTTCCCAGACTGAGGGTCATCATCTCCATCTCGACGCCCGGCAGGCGGGAGACCGTGTCCCGAGCCCCGCCAACAGCATCATAGCGCAGGAATTCCACTGAGTCTCTGAACGCCCCCGTCCGCTCCGAGTTCAATTGGATGGCGAGGACCATTCCCAGGATCGAGCCATCTCCAAACCGGCCGGTGGGGAAAGCGAGGGCCACACGACCCTCGCTCGGCATCTGGAAACCGGTCTCTCCCCCCAGGTAGAATGAGCGTACGACCTCCCCGCCCGGGTCGAGCAGGGTGAGCCGTCGATTGATTGCGTCGTACACCAGCGACGAGTCGCCCACCGGTCGGAACAGGCCGGCGAGCGACTGATACTCGCCCGGCCCCGAGCCATTCCTACCCTTGCTCATCAGGTGAGTTCCGCCCGCATCGTAGAACCGAACCTCTTGTGTGGCCCCGTTGGCGATCACTATCCGACCATCCGACAGTCGTGCGGCGCCTCCCACTTGTCCAAGATCGTAGAGTGGGTCTTCCTCGCTCCCTCCGATGTCCACCATGGGTGCCTCATCGAGCTTCCAGGCGCTCTCGGCACTCCAGACCTCGCCGCTGTTCTCGACGATCGTCACCCCGGCGCTGTCGCGGACAACCGCCGCGGACCCGGTCCCACTACCACCTCCGGCACAGCCGGCGGCGGCCCAGAAGGTAAGAAGGGTGACCCACGAAAAAGAGGTGTTCGGCACGTTCTTGGAGCGGTTCACAATGGACTCCTTAGCTGAGGACCCTGCCGAAGACTTCAACGGCCCTTTGCATCTCCTCAGCTGTGCCAATGGATATCCTGACGTGGGTGAGGAGGGGGGGGAACGGCCGGCCCACCAGGACGCCCTGCTCTCGGCATGCTGCGCGGAACGGATGCATGTCTTGGCGAAGGTCCACCATGACAAAGTTGGTTTGTGACGTGGTTACTGTGAATCCCCGGGAGGTGAAGTACTCGAGTGTAAAGCGGCGGGCCTCTTGATTCTTCGCGGCCTGTGTTCGTGCGTGGCCTTCGGCCTCGAGACTCGCGGTCGCCGCCGCGCCCGCAAGCACGTTGACGTTGTTGGGCAGGACGTTCACCGCCATTCTCCCAAGCGTCGGGGGAGCTCCCACCGCGTACCCGACTCGCAATCCAGCCATCCCATAGACCTTGGAAAAGGTCCGTGCTACAACGACCCTCGGCTCTCGGAGTGCTAACGGAATCATACTCTCGTAGGCGGGATCATCGACATATTCGTGATAGGCCTCGTCGACGAGAATGATCGTGTCGGGCGACATCCGAAGGATCCGTTCGATGGTTCTCTTGATGGCCGCGCCTCCATGCACGGTGGCTGTCGGATTATTCGGGTTACAGAGGAAGACCATCCCGGAGGAAGCGGAAGCCGTAGCCATGGTGTCGAGGTCGAGTCGAAGTCGATCGTCGAGAGGAACGGCAGTCACCGGGATGCCGAGCACCGTAGCGCGGTCGGTGGGAAGTTCGAAGGTTGGGGCGGCGGTCACGAGACCGTGCTCCCGATTGGTGAATGCGTCAACCGACATGCGAAGGATCTCGCCCGAACCCGACCCTAGCAGAACCGACTCCGTCGGCACGCCAAGGTGAGCGGAGATGGCGGCGATCAGTGTGTCATCCGTCCGGCCAGGATACCGACACGCCTCGGTAAAGGTGCCTCGTATTGTGTCGAGCGCGGCCGGGGCGGGTCCGTACGGGTTCTCGTTACTGTCGAGTTGAATGTCCCCAGCCAGGAGGCGTAGGTGGACTGATCCACCGCGCCAGGCGGTGGCAGCCTCCCTACCCCTGGCGCTGACCGTGGGGATGGCGAGGGCAGCGCTACCCGCGCCCATCGCCCCGAGGAAAGATCGTCGTGAGACCGTCATGAGCACCTCCTTGGTAGTCCGGAACCGGTGCGAGCCCCCATGCCACGGGGTTGTCCCCTCGAAGAGTAATCGCGTCGTCTTGTGGAGGCCCCCGTCCATGAGCAGATTCACGCGCCACCCATGACGCCCTATTCATATCCCGACTCGAGTGTCCTTTACAGGAGCCTGGTCCATCCTTTTCCTGTCGCGGTCCGTGGTGAGGGTTGCTGGATCGTAGATCGCAATGGTAAACGGTATCTCGATGCGGTCGGCGGCGCCTTCGTGGCTACGATTGGTCACGGTGTCTCAGAGGTCGCCGAGGCAATCGCCCGCCAGGCCCGGACCCTGGCCTACGTCAACGGCACGCAATTCACGGCGGAGCCGGTGGAAGAGCTCGCCGCTGAGCTCGCTGATCGTTGCCCCGGAGACTTGGAGTTCGCCTTCTTTCTCACGAGCGGATCGGACGCGGTCGAGGCCGCGCTCAAGATCGCTCGTCAATACTGGCTGGAATCGGGCCAGTCATCCAAGCACAAGATCCTCGCCCTGGCACCAGGTTACCACGGCAATACGGCCCTCGCCCTTTCCGCCTCCTCCCGTGCGGGGGCCCGATCGGCGTTCGAGCCCTGGCTCACCGCGGTCCGCCCGGTGCCTGCCCCATATCCTTATCGATGCCCCTGCGGTGGTGCGGGTCCTCATTGCGCGGCCTGCACCGGTCGTGTTCTCGAAGATACGATCATTGCGGAAGGGCCGGAAACCGTCGCAGCCTTCATCGCAGAACCGATTGGCGGGTCCTCGACCGGTGCCTCGGTGCCCCGTGACACCTACTGGTCCACGGTGCGGGAAACCTGTACTCGGCTCGGTGTCCTCTGGATTGTCGACGAGATCTTGACTGGTATTGGGCGAACTGGGACATGGTCCGCCATAGAGCAATTCGGGGTCACTCCCGACCTCATGGTATTGGGCAAAGGAATGACCGGAGGGTACGCTCCCTTGAGCGCGGTGATGACGACGCGACGAGTCGCCGACGCGATCGCTGGCGGCAGCGGCGCCCCGATCCATGCACAGACCTACATCAACCACCCGTTGAGTTGTGCCACGGGGCTGGCAACTTTGCGATATCTGGATCGCCACGATCTCGTGCGTCGGGGGGCAGAGATGGGACGCGCGTTGCACCAGCGCCTGGCACCCCTGACGACGAATCCGCTGGTCGGCGACGTTCGAGGCCGCGGTCTGCTGGCCGGTATCGAACTGGTTCACAACAAGGAGAGCCGTGCCCCCTTCGCGCGCAGGGCAAAGATCGCAGAACGCTGCGCCGCCGAGGGCCTCGAGAGGGGAATCACCCTCTGGCCCGCCACGGGGAGTGCGGACGGAACCAGTGGTGACATCATTATGGTGGCTCCGCCGCTGGTCGTCACGGAAGCGGAACTCGACGACCTGACCTTACGCTTGGACGAAACCCTCACCGCGGTGTGGAGAGCGACCTCGTCCGACTGAACTGTAATCCTTAGGAGATACTCATGGCTGAGCGTGGTTATCCCCGCATCATCACCCCCCTCCCTGGCCCCAAGGCCATGGCCATCGTCGAGCGCGACAAGGCGTGGACCTCCACCTGCTATATCAAGGAATATCCCCTGGCCATCGCGCGGGGTTCAGGAACGATGGTCGAGGATGTCGACGGAAACCGCTTTCTCGACTTCATGGCGGGGATCGCCGTTTCCTCGACGGGCTACGGCCACCCCAAGGTCGTCGCAGCGGTGAAAGAGGCAGCAGACCGGTTTCTCCACATCTGCGGGTCCGATTTCTATTTCGAGGGCATGGCGACGCTGGCGGAGCGCCTGGCCCGCCTGGCCCCGGGCGCGTCCCGGAAGCGTGTGTTTCTCACCAATTCCGGAACTGAAGCGGTCGAAGGGGCCATCAAGCTGGCCCGGTACGCAACCGGTCGAACAGGCATCATCGCATTCAAGGGCGCCTTCCACGGGCGCACGACGGGAGCGTTGAGTCTCACATCATCCAAGCGGGTACAGCGGGCAGGCTTCGGCCCTCTCCTCCCAGACGTGCATCATGTGGCCTACGGCAACTGCTATCGTTGTGAATTTGGGAAGACCTTCCCCGATTGTGAGCTGTTCTGTGTACGTCGGATCGAGGATGATCTCTTCAACCGGCACCTGCGCCCCACTGACGTTGCGGCCGTCTTCGTCGAACCGATCATGGGAGAGGGTGGGTATGTCGTGCCCCCACCGGGGTGGCTCTCCGCTGTCCGGGAGCTGTGCACACAGCACGGGATCCTCCTCGTGGCCGACGAGATCCAGAGTGGTGTTGGACGAACCGGGAAGATGTTCGCCGTGGAGCATGAGGGGGTCGAGCCCGACATCTTGCTGAGCGCCAAGGGACTCGCCAGCGGGATGCCGCTCGGCGCGATCATCAGTCGAGATGAAATCACGACCTGGCCCACCGGCGCGCACGGGTCGACGTTCGGCGGAAACCCCGTGTGTTGCGCCGCCGCGCTCGCCACACTTGACCTGGTGGAGCAGGGCTTGGTGGAGAACGCGGCACGCATGGGCGAGCGGCTCATGGAGGGAGTGAGAACGCTGGCGGAGCATCACAGGGTCATTGGCGATATTCGCGGCCGGGGACTCATGATTGGTGTCGAATTCGTGGAAGATCGAACCACAAGGCAGCCGGACACAGGCTTGGTGAAACAGCTGGTCCAGCAGGCCTTCCGCGAAGGGTTGCTCCTGCTCGGAGCCGGACCGAACAGCCTCCGTCTCGCCCCTCCTCTGGTCGTGGACGACTACGATGTCGACACGGCGCTTTCGATGATCGATCGTCTCCTTGGCGAACTCCAACCGTCGTGAACCGCCTCTCGCTTAGGTCGCTACTTACGGGGCTCGCCTGCACGACACTCATGGCGGCACATGCCGTCGCCCAACAGCGCGAGTATGTCCTCAATAAGGTGGAGGTTCCCCATCATTACTACTGGCGGGAGATGTATGTGCCACAAGTGACGAGCGGTCCCAGCGCGGTGAGTTGGTCACCCGATGGGACCGAACTCATCTACAGCATGCAGGGATCTCTCTGGAGTCAGAAAGTGGGTGCCGCGGAGGCGGTCCAGGTGACCGCCGGGTCGGGGTACGACCATCAACCCGATTGGTCATCCGACGCACACTGGGTCGTGTTCACTCGGTACGCGAATGACGCCCTCGACCTGCAGTTGCTGGATCTTCGGTCGGGTGACGTCACCAGCCTGCTGGCCAACGGCGCAGTCAATCTCGATGCACGCTTCTCACCGGATGGGCGCCAGGTCGCTTTCGTTTCAACAGCATTCGAGGGCAGGTGGCACGTGTTCGTGGCCCCCTTTGATCAGGCAACGGGACGACTGGGAGAACCAGTGCGAATCACGGAGGACCGGGATAGCCAACTCCCTCGGTACTACTACAGCGTCTGGGACCATTACCTCTCGCCGACCTGGGCACCTACGAACGACGAGTTGATTCTCGTCTCCAATCGAACCCGGATTTGGGGAACCGGTGGGTTCTGGCGGATCTCGGCCGCAGGTGGCCCAATGCGGGAGTTGTGGTACGAAGAAACGACATGGAAGGCACGACCCGACTGGGCCCCGGACGGTCGGCGGGTGGTCTACAGCGGGTACCATGGTCGCCAGCGTAATCAACTGTGGATCATGACGGCGGATGGCGGCGATCCCTTCCAACTCACCTATGGTGACTTCGACGCAACCGCCCCGCGTTGGTCTCCCGATGGTAGACACATCGCGTACATCTCCAATGAGGGTGGCAATACCTCACTCTGGATCGTGGATGTTCCGGGCGGGCGGAGGCAGCAAGTCGTGGCGTCGAATCGTCGCTATCGTACCGCCGTTGGCCGGCTGCAAGTGCGGATCGAAACCCCGGATGGGGTCGCACTCACCTCCCGCGTTTCGGTGTTCGACGGCACCGGCAAGAGCTGGACACCGGATGACGCCTGGCGACATGCCGACGAGGCCTACGTGCGAAGAGAACGCGACTTCGAATACGCGTATTTCCATTCCACAGGTCAGGCTGCGCTTACTGTGCCTCCAGGTCGTTACGTTGTCGAATCCTGGAAGGGCCCGGAGTACTCCGTGGGGAGGACGAAGGTGGAGATCCTGGCCGACGACACCACAGACGTCACACTCACGATGGAGCGCCTCCTCGATCTCCCCGCCCACGGCTGGTGGGGCGGTGACCTTCATGTCCATATGAATTACGGTGGTGCCTACCGCAACACGCCGACGAACCTGAAGCGACAGGCCCAGGCGGAAGGTCTGCACGTGGTGGAAAACCTGATCGTCAACAAAGAACAACGCATCCCCGATATCACTCACTTCCGGGTCGATCCCGATCCGGTTTCCGCCGGTGGCTTCCTGCTCATGCACGCCGAGGAGTACCACACCAGTTTCTGGGGCCACGCTGGCTTGCTTGGCCTTCAGGAGCACCTGATCCTCCCGAACTATGTCGGGTATGCGAACACGGGCGCGGCGAGTCTCGCGCCCACCAACACAGAGGTGTTCGAACTCGCACATGCCCAGGGGGGGATCACGGGGTACGTCCACCCGTTCGACAGCCGTCCCGATCCGTACGACAAATCTCAGCCCCTTCACTATGCCATGCCGGTGGACGCGGTGCTCGGCACCCTCGACTACTTCGAGGTGATGGGATACAGCGACCACCTGATTACCTCAGAGATCTGGTACCGACTCCTCAATACCGGCCTCCGAATTCCGGCAGGGGCGGGCACCGATGCTTTCCCCAATTTCGCCTCGCTCCGCGGACCCCCGGGGCTGGTTCGAGTGTACGCGCGAACGGATCAAGCCCTGGAACATCGGAGCTTCCTCGACGCGATCCGGGCCGGGCGAACATTCGTCACCAACGGCCCACTCCTCGGCCTCGGCTATCGGGGCATGGGAAGGGACACGACGGGGTGGTACGGGATCGGGGATGAAATCGAGCTACCCGCCGGACCGCGCCGACTTCAAATCCAGGTCACCTTGCGGTCGAACGTGCCGGTGGATCACCTCGAAGTGATTCGGAATGGGAAGGTGGCGATATCGATCCCGATCCGGGGAGGTGTGGCCGCTGATACTCTCGTGTCACTCGCGGTTGAGGAGAGCGGATGGTATCTCGTCCGCGCATACGCCGACCAACCTCGAGAACCGGTCCTCGACCTGTATCCCTTTGCGAGCACCAGTCCGACTTACGTCACAGTTGACGGTCGTCCCATCAGGTCTCGAGAAGACGCTAGGTACTTCGTGACCTGGATCAATCGTCTCATTGAGGCGACGGAACTCCAAGATGAATGGAACACCAAGGATGAACGTGAAAAGACAATGAAGACCCTTAGCGAGGCACGGGACGCGTTTCAGGCTCTGGTTCCTCCCTCGCCATGAACGCTGTAACGTGTTGTCTTTCAATACATTAGGCCAGTCTTCGGATCATCTTTTCTGGGTGACCGCGTGCATGGAAGCCGGAGCCAATCGTCCCTGGCTAACCGTCTGTGGCGATCCGCGATGTTTCGCGGAAAAACAAGGGCCTTGACGTAGCGGGGTCAGTTTCGCAGGGTATAGTGGCAGCGAAAAGCGGTAGGCTCGCTGAACGTGCAACAATGAGCGTACAACAACCACTCCAGCTTGGGAGGATCAGATGCGTCGGTTATTGGGTCTTGGGAGTTTGTTCGCTGCGGTAATGCTGACGGTGCCATCCTCGGCACAGGCTCAGACGTCGATCTGGGTCGGCGGCGGCGCGACAATCCCAACCAGCGATTTCAAGGAATACGCCAAGACGGGCTGGATGGCGGGCGCAGGGTTCAACGTGGCGATCGGTGAGAATGGGTTGTGGGTCGGGGCCAGCGGTTCCTACGGCTCGAACAAGCACGAGGGGACCTCGGGCGACAAGACGAACCTCATGAGTGCGCTCGGTGAGGTCGGCTATCGGGTCGGGGACCGGGAGAAGGTGGGCGTCTTCTTCTTTGGGAATGTCGGCATGATGAACCACCAGTACGTGCCAGGCACTGGAAGCAAGGAATCTTCCTGGAAGCTCGCCTACGGTGGAGGCGCCGGCGTTGACGTTCCAATGACCGATACGATCACGCTGTGGTTCGCGGGCCAGTACCTCATGCGTGCCAAGGAAGACAACGAAACCACGAGCTTCTTCGGGCTGTTCGCCGGACTCGGGTTTGCGGTCGGCACCAGCGGCATGTAGCACCTGGCGGGTCAAAGCAGTCCAACATGGCGGGGCCGATGCCTCGCCATGTTTTTTTGTCCCACTTCTTTCTCATTTGCGATAGTCCAACGGCGGCGCTCGGTCCCCGATCTTGGGGACGTAGACGAACCCGTTGAGTCGTCGAGTAAACTCCTCACGCGCTCGTGCCAGGTGCTCCGGGTTCTGAAACAACTCCATCATCGTGAGCGCCATGGTCTTGGCGGCCACCATCATCCCCTTGTGGCCGATCGACATTCCGCCCGCGGCTACCGCCTGCCAGCTGTGAGCCGGTGTGCCCGGCACCCAGGTCGCCGTGCCAAGTTCGACGGTGGGAACCACCCAACTTACATCCCCGACATCCGTCGACCCGCTCTGGAGCGCGAACTCTGGCTCGCGAATCTCCGAGGCCGTACTCGGTGGGGGGGCACCGGGGAGTAGGCTCTTCTGGAGTTCGGCGGCGAACGCTCCTTCCTCGGCCGAGTACTCCACTCCACCAACCGAGCGCAGCGCCTCGTGCATCACGTCCGCAAGGTGGTCATTCGGTAACATGTTGTAGACGGCATTCACGATCTCGTAGTCCATCGTGGTTCCGGTGCCCAAGGCAGCCCCCTCGGCAGCGTGCACGATTCGCTCCCAGATCCCGTCGAGCACACGCATGTCGCTGTGGCGCGCGTAGTAGTAGCCTTCCGCGAAATCGGGAACCACATTGGGAGCCATCCCTCCGCGGGTAATGATGTAGTGAATGCGAGCCTCCTGAGGAACGTGCTCACGAAGCAGGTTCACCATCGTATTCATGGCTTCGATCCCGTCGAGCGCCGAACGCCCGGCATCGGGGGCCGCTGCGGCATGGGCGCTCAAACCATGAAACCGGAACTTCGCGCTGATGTTGGCGAGGGTGGTCGCTTTGGAGACCTGGTTGCGATCCCCGGGGTGCCAGGTGATCGCGGCGTCGACATCACCAAATAGTCCCTCCCGGACCATGTAGATCTTTGCACCACCACCTTCTTCAGCCGGTGTCCCATAGTACCGCACGGTTCCCGCGGTCCCGGTCGCCTCGAGCCAACCCTTGACCGCGATCGCGGCCGCCAATGAAGCCGCTCCAAGAAGGTGATGCCCACACGCATGCCCGGCTCCGCCCACGAGAAGGGGTCTCGCAAGTGGGACTGCATCCTGGGAGAGACCCGGCAGAGCATCGAACTCCCCTAGGATCCCAATCACAGGGCCCGAGCTTCCCCAGGTCGCGACGAACGCAGTAGGAATGCCTGCCACTCCAGCCTCTACGGTAAAACCAGCGCCGCGGAGTTGCTCTTGGAGTAGGGCACTACTTCGGGTCTCCTGATAGCCGACCTCGGCCCATTCCCAGATCTGATGGGCTACTTCGCCGTACACTGGTGCCCGGGCGTTCAAACCATCGAGCGCCTGCCCGATGGCTTGCGCCTGTACCGGCACGGCAACGACTGCGGCGGTGAGGTACAGCAGAGTCGCGCGGCGGACCGGCTGGGGAGGGAACATGGGTAACCTCGAGTGTCGCAGATGAGAGTTATCGGAAGAGATGCTCGAATCGCCGTTTGAATTCAGTCTTGCGGAGCTCGGGCTCCGTCGCGTGAACGCCGGGACAGCGATGAGCCGCGTGTGAATCCCAACCCTCCGGCCACGCCTGAAAGGCGAGCGCCCTGCATGCCGGACATAGCACCTTGCGGCCGACCACGAGGTCGGCACTCAGTTCGGTCGCGTTGGTGATCACACCCTGCCCATCGAGTCGCGGCAGCAGTGATCGCTGAGGGGGACCAACGGAAACCCGCTCTCGGTCGATCAATTCTTCGAGGGCAAGGACCACCGCATCCCGAACCTGATCACTAGAGAGGTCGGGCCAGCGCGCCTGAAACTCTTCGAGCGTTTTGCCCGCTCGGAGATGTTCGGCCAGGACCTGTAGAGGGATTTGGGTACCCGCGAATACCGGTTGCCCACCCGAGACGTCGGGCGAACGGCGGATGGGGGAACGAGAGCGTGGCACAGTGGGAGAACCTAGGCCGCGCCGGCCGGGGTCGCAACGGCCTTGCCCCGGGCACCGTCGGCGGGCAGACTTCGCTCGTGCCCCCGTTCCTCGATGACACCGAAATCCTCCGCCGGCTGGTCGGCTTCGACTCCGTGAGCCGGAATAGCAACCTCCCTATCGCGGACTTCATTGCCGACTACCTCGATCGGAGAGGCATTCGCATCGATCGCAATCCATCAGCAGACGAACGAAAGACCAATCTGGTGGCCCGCGTGGGGCCGGAGACCGACCCGGCCGACCGAGGAGGCCTAGTGCTGTCGGGTCACATGGATGTCGTTCCGGCTGACGAGCCGCAGTGGGAATCGGATCCCTTCACCCTGGTTGATCGAGACGAGGCGTACTACGGACGGGGTACGGCGGACATGAAGGGGTTCCTTGCCGTTGCCATGAACCGCCTTGCGAACCTCGACCAGAAAGGCCTCGAGCACCCCCTGACCCTCCTGTTCACGTACGACGAGGAACTCGGGACGCTCGGGGCAGAGCGATTCGCCAAGACTTGGCCAGCGGAGGAGGTACTGCCACGCGCCGTCGTCATCGGTGAACCCACCTCCCTCAGGCCCGTGCGAACCCACAAAGGTCATCTCCAGATGCGCCTGGTCTTTCCGGGTGTGAGCGCTCACAGTGGATACCCACACCTCGGTCGCAACGCCATCGAACCGGCCGGCAGGGCCAT
>Ga0214471_10003158_pt1 | contig 12787 bp, 12 predicted proteins | sample RVTome_5_FD_207665 | JGI IMG/M metagenome (GOLD analysis project Ga0214471, IMG submission 207665) | Soil microbial communities from uranium-contaminated site in the Upper Colorado River Basin, Wyoming, United States - RVT142D155 | ecosystem: Environmental > Terrestrial > Soil > Contaminated >...
AAGCCGACACTGGTGAGTGATGCGGACTACCCGCGGATTATTCGTCTGATCCAGCGGTAGGGGGAATACGATGCCTCGAGTAAAGAGCGGCGTGGCGCACCACGCCAGGAAAAAGAAGATCGTTGCCGGTGCCAAAGGAGCGCGGGGCGGCCGCAGTAAGCTGTACAAGGCTGCCAAGGAGACCGCCGAGCGGGCCATGCGGTACGCGTACCGCGACCGGCGCAACAAGAAGCGAGACTTCCGACGCCTGTGGATCACGCGGATCAATGCGGCGGCGCGCCTCCACGACCTGTCGTACAGTCGTCTGATTGCGGGGCTGTCGAAGGCCGGAGTCGAAATCAACCGGAAGGTGCTCGCCGATCTTGCAGTGCACGACCCTGACGCTTTTGCGCGCGTGGCAGAGCTAGCGAAGAGCAACATCTAGTTTTCGCGCCCTGTCTCGCGTCCGGAAGTCCGAGATTCGGGGTGTTATGACCGACCATGCTCCGCCGCCCTCCCTGGAACAGCTCGAGGAGCGGCTGAAACACATTGAGACCCTCGACCACGATGCTCTCGAAGCGGAGAGCATCGCCATCCTCGGTCGAAAGAGCGGCGCCCTGACCGCGGCGCTGCGTAGCATCCCCACACTTCCAGTTGACGAACGGCGCTCCTTCGGTGCTGCCGTGAACGAGCTCAAGACCCGCTTCGAGGAGGCGTTCGAGGCCCGGCGAACAGCACTGGCAGGAGATTCCAAGGGTCGAGGCCTTTCCGGCGACCTCTCTATGCCTGGCAGACAGCGGTGGGTTGGTGCCGTGCACCCGGTCAACCGGGTGGTTCACACCATCGTCGGCATCTTTCGCGATCTCGGATTCTCGGTGGCGACGGGCCCCGAGGTCGAGGACGAGTGGTACAACTTCCTCTCCCTCAACTTCCCGCCCGATCACCCGGCCATGGACATGCACGACACGATGTACCTGGCCGGGCCGTCCACCGATCCAGAGAATCGTCTCCTGCTCCGTACCCACACCTCTCCGGTCCAGATCAGGGTGATGCAGGGTGGGCCACCCCCGTATCGGGTCGTGATTCCCGGCGTGGTTTATCGCCGCGATCCATTCGATGCCTCACACGCCCCGGCGTTCAACCAGATCGAAGGGCTCGCGGTCGATGAGGGGATCGGCTTCGTCGATCTCAAGGCCACCCTCACACACTTCGCCCATAGCTTTTTCGGAAGCGACGTGGACGTGAGGTTCCGTCCTTCGTTCTTCCCCTTCACCGAACCCTCGGCCGAAATGGACATCCGGTGCCAGCTCTGCGGCGGCGACGGGTGCGCGGCCTGCAAGGGAACCGGATGGATGGAGATACTCGGTTGCGGGATGGTGCACCCCCGCGTGCTCGAGAATGCGGGCGTCGACAGTGAGCGCTACACGGGGTGGGCATTCGGAATGGGACCCGCGAGAATGTGCCTCGCCCTCTACGGTGTTCCCGACATCCGCATGCTTTACGAAGGCGACGTGAGGCTCTTGAGCCAGTTCGCCGGAGCGCCGGAATGAACCTCTCACGCTCCTGGCTCGAAGCGTTCCTCGGTCGCTCCCTCGACGCGGTAGACGTAGCACATCGCCTGGCGATGCGTGCCGCGCCGACGGACGAGATCACCGACTTACATGCTGCCCTCGAACCGATCGTCGTCGGCCGTGTGGAGGAGGCCCGCGCCCACCCCAACGCCGATCGTCTCACCGTCTGCCTGGTGGATGACGGCAGCGGCGAGACGCGGCATGTGGTCTGTGGTGCCCCCAACGTGAAGACCGGAGGGTACTACCCATTCATTCGTGTCGGGGATGAGTTACCCGGTGGCATGCGCATCGAACAGCGGAAGATTCGCGGAGAGGTTTCACAGGGAATGCTCTGCTCCGCGCGTGAGTTGGAGCTGGGTGACGATCACGACGGCATCCTCGAACTGGAAGGCACGCCGACCCCCGGAAGCTCATTCCGCGACCTGCTCGGCCTGCGTGATCAACGTCTCCTGCTCGACGTGACGCCAAACCGGGGCGATCTCCTCAGTCATAAGGGGGTCGCGCGCGAATTGGCGGCCTCTTATGGAGAACCATTCCGTCTTCCGGCGCTCCCCGGGACCATCCAAGAGCCACCCGCAACCCACCGCGTGGACTCCGCGTCCGGATACACGGGTGACATCGAAGTCCGTATCGACGAGCTCGACGGATGTGGCCGGTTCCTCGGGGCTGTGGTCCGGGGCGTGAAGGTCGGGCCCTCCCCTCGCTGGCTCCGCCAACGGATGGAGTCCGTGGGCCTGCGCTCGATCAGCAACGTCGTCGACGCCACGAACTACGTCATGATGGAGCTGGGTCAACCGCTCCACGCGTACGACCTCGGGACCTTGCGTGGGAACCTGGTGACGGCCAGGGCGGCCCGCGCCGGGGAGTCGGTCGAGACCCTCGACGGCGCGCATCGCAAACTCTCCGCAGGCATGCTGGTCATTGCCGACGGAGAAGGGGTGGTCGGCGTTGCGGGTGTGATGGGTGGCAAGGCGACCGAGGTCGGCCCCGAGACTGTGGATCTCTTCCTCGAGTGTGCCTGGTTCGCGCCGCCCAGGGTGCGAGCGGCGCGAAGGGCACTGGCCATCCCCTCCGAGGCGAGCCATCGATTCGAGCGTGGGGTCGACAAGTGGAATGGTCCCGAGGCGCTCCGCCGCTGCCTGGAGGTCATCCTCCGATCGGCTGGAGGACGCGTGGAACATCCGCCGGTCGACGTTTGGCCAGGCCAGGAGCATCCCCCTCGGATCTTTCTCCGTCAGGCCCGGGTCGCCCAGGTGTTGGGGCTCGACCTGCCACTCCAAACCATCGAGAAGGCATTGGTGGCCATCGGTGCGACGGTAGTGTCCAAGCCCGATGATCATCGGGTCGCCGTTGAAGTACCGGGCTGGCGCACCGACCTGATCGAAGAGATCGATCTGGTCGAAGAAGTGGCCCGGCAGTACGGTTACGAGAACATCCCGTCCGACCTGCGACCCTACCGGCGCTCGACGCTCCCCGATTCACCGGCCAGCGTTGCGGAACGACGAGTCAGACGGGGTCTGGTGGGGCAGGGGCTCCTCGAGGTCGTAACGCTCCCCTTCGAACCCACCGATCCCGGTGCGACGGTGGAGGTCCGGAACCCCTTGTCTGGAGACCACCGGTTCCTGCGCCGAGAACTCCTGCCCGGTCTCATTCGGGAGGTGGAACGCAACTGGGCTGCTCAAACGAGAGATATCCGACTCTTCGAAATCGGGACGGTGTTCCTGCCAGGCGAGCCGGGTGCCCGCCCCACTGAACAGATCCGGGTCGCTGTGGCTATCACGGGTGCTCGTGAGCCCGCCCATTGGACCACTGGGACGAAGGCGGAGGACTTGGACCAATGGGACCTGAAGGGACTCTTCGAGCAGGCTCTCTCGCTGGCGAATCGGGGCGCGGTCCTCCAAGTTGAAGATGGTGGTGGTGGCTGGTATGCCGAGACTCCCGCTGGCACCGTGGTCGGTCGGGCGGGTGGGCTTTCGGCCGATGCCCCGAGGTGGGCGGCGGGGCTCTTCGGATTCGAGGTCGAAGTAACTCCGGCCGAAGACGCGCCGGTGATATTCGTGCCCTACGTCACGACCCCAAAGGCGGAGCGTGACTTGGCACTGGTAGTCCCGGACGAACTCACGGCTGCAGAGATCCTGCGTCTGGTGACGGCCGAGGCGGGTCCCCTCCTCGAGTCTACCACTGTGGTAGACGAGTATCGGGGCACCGGGATCCCGGAAGGGGCGCGGAGTCTTGCGGTGAGGCTGGTGTTCCGGTCGCCGGAGCGAACCCTGCGAGACGAGGAAGTAGATTCGGTGGTGCGGAAGATCTGCTCCACTCTAGCCCAGGAGCATCATGTCGTCCTACGAGCGTCCTGATCACGAGGCACTCGGCCAGCTCGAGCCGCTGCTCCATCGGCTCGCCGAGGAGCTTCAGGTATTGCGCAAGCGGTGCCAGCGAGCGGAGGCCGAACTCACCGAAGTCACCTCCAAGGGTGGATCCTTGGCGGGGTCGGAGTTGCTCGGCGTCCGTCAGCGAATTGCGGATCTCGAAGGAGAGAATCAGGAGCTTCGTCGACGGGTGGCGAGTGCGCGGGAGCATCTACAGGCGCTCAGTAGTCGGCTGGTCTTTCTGGAGAGCCGCGACCGCGGGGCAGCATGACGGCCGAACGGCATGCGGTCACCGTGACGATTGGTGGAGAGGACTTCACCGTCCGGTCCGAGGTTCCGCCAGAATACACGAGGGAAATCGCCGAGTACTTCGATACGATTTTCCGCGGAGTCAAGGCCGCCGCGCCGCGTGCTGAGGTGCACAAGGTGGCGATCCTCGCGGGCCTGGCGGTCACGGACGAGTTGTTTCAGGGAAGACGTGGCGATACGGAATCGGCAGAAAAAATCAGATCTCTGGCGCAGGAACTGACGCGACTGATCCCCTCGGGGAAGAAGAGTCCAAGGAGCGGACCCAACTCCGACGGGTAAACACACCGCGGCTCCCCTGAGCCGCGTTTGGAGATAAATATGTCGGACCCCACCCTCATGCTGCTCGCGGGGCTCGCCCTTGGCCTGCTCGTCGCAGCCTCACTGATATACGGCTACCTCCACCTCAAGCGACGCAGCGCTGCAGCCCTCCTCGCGGAGGCGCGAAGCGAGTCCGGCGCGCTGCTCTCGAATGCCCGGAAGGAGGCGGAGAACCTCAAGACCGCCGCCGTGGTCGAAGGGAAGATGGCCGCCCTCAAGCTCCGGGAAGAAATAGAAGAAGACCTCAAGAAACGTCGCGAGGAGATCGATCGGGCCGCCCGACGTGCCGAAGACACCGAGAAGCACGCGCAACGCCGGAGCGACCAACTCGACAATCGCGAAAAGGATATGATCGCGCGGGAACAACGCGCTGCCGACGCCGAAGCCCAATTGAAACAAAAAGAAGGCGAGGTCGGCCAGATCCACCGGGAGGCCAGGGAACGCCTCGAGCAGAACGCGGGGCTCTCACGGGAGGATGCTCGGCAGGAAGTCCTGCGCCGTGCCGAGGATGAAGCGAAGACCGCGGCCGCGGCACTGGCGCGTGACATCAAGGAGCAGGCGAAGAAGACGGCCGACAAGGAGGCCCGGCGCATCATCGCCATGGCAGCTCAGCGGCTGGCCGCTGATACGACCAGTGAGTCCACCGTGGCCTCGGTTGCTCTCCCCAACGATGAGATGAAGGGGCGCATCATCGGGCGCGAAGGCCGGAACATCCGGGCCTTCGAGACCGCGACGGGTGTCGACGTCATCATCGACGACACCCCCGACACCGTGGTGATCTCCTGCTTCAATCCCATCCGCCGCGAGATTGCCAAACGCGCGCTCGAGGCGCTGATCACCGACGGTCGGATCCAACCGGGGCGGATCGAGGAGATCGTGGTGAAGGTCGAAAAACAGCTCGACGAAGAGTTGGTCGAGCTCGGCGAACAGGCGGCCTACGAGATCGGGATCCACGGTCTCCACGCCGAATTGATCAAACTCATCGGCCGCATGCGTTATCGCACGTCTTACGGTCAGAACATCTATGACCATTCCAAGGAAGTGGCCTGGCTGGCGGGAATGATGGCCGCCGAACTCAAACTCGACGTCGCGCTCGCCAAACGGGGGGCACTCCTCCACGACATCGGCAAGGTGCTGACGCATGAGCATGAGGGCACTCACGTCGAGCTTGGTGTAGAGATGGCCCGGAAGTACGGCGAGTCGGAGGCCGTGATCAACTGCATTGCGGCCCACCACAACGATGTGCCGCATGAGTCGGCCGAATCGGTTCTGGTCCAGGCCTCCGATGCCATTTCCGGTGCCCGGCCCGGCGCACGACGCGAGGCATTCGAGAGTTACGTCAAGCGGCTGACCAACCTCGAGGAAATCGCCAACGGTTTCGAAGGCGTCGAGAAGACCAACGTAATCCAAGCAGGACGGGAAGTAAGGGTCATCGTGACCCCGGACAAGGTTGGCGACATCGAGGCCGCGGCGTTGGCGGAATCCATAGCACATAGAATCGAACAAGAACTCCAGTACCCGGGCCAGATTCGGGTAGTGGTCATTCGCGAAACACGATCGGTGGGGGTAGCCAAGTGACCGCAAGACGACTCGACGGAGCCGCGCTCGGTAAGACGATACGAGAGGAGGTGGCCGCCGAGGTGGCCCTGCTCGTGGCCGACGGGATTCGACCCGGGCTCGGTGTGATTCTGGTGGGTGAAGACCCGGCGAGCGAGGTCTACGTTCGCAACAAGGGGCGGGCCTGTGAAGAGGCGGGGATGAAGTCGGTGACTCGGCGTCTCGAGGCCACCGCCACCGAGGAAGAGATTCTGGCCGCCGTCGACGATCTCAATGCCGACGAGTCCATCCACGGATTCCTGGTCCAGACGCCTCTCCCGAAACATGTCGACACCGAGACCGTGTTACGACGGGTGGATCCAAGCAAAGACGTCGACGGGTTCCATCCTCTCAACGTCGGCAAGTTGGTGTTGGGCGATCCCACCGCCTTCAAACCCGCCACCCCCTCGGGAGTCGTACAAATGCTGCTGCGCGAGGGCATCGAGACGACGGGGGCGCACGCAGTCATCGTCGGGCGTTCCACGATCGTGGGTCGCCCGATGGCTAACCTGCTGATCCAGAACGGACCTGGTGGAAACTGTACCACCACCGTTTGTCACTCTCGCTCGCGCGACCTGCCGGGAATCACTCGGCAAGCCGATATCCTGGTGGTCGCGATCGGCCGAGCCAAGTTCGTGACAGCTGACATGGTGAAACCCGGCGCCGTGGTCATTGATGTCGGGATCAATCGGGTCGACGACCCAACGGCCAAGAGGGGGTATCGCCTGGTCGGAGATGTCGACTTCGAGCCGGTTGCCGAGATCGCCTCGGCCATCACACCGGTGCCCGGTGGGGTCGGCCCCATGACTATTGCCATGCTGATGGTCAACACTCTGCAGGCGGTGCGCCAGCAAGCTGGTCTCCCGGTCGGGAAGTAGTCACTGTGACGCAGTTGCAGCTGCCCGATACCCGTCAAACGGCCTACAGCGTGAGCGAGGTCGCCGAGGCACTCTCGCAAGCCATCGAAAACACGCTGGGGCAGGTTTGGATCAAAGGGGAGCTGCGGGAACTCAAGAAGCACCGGAACGGACACTGGTACTTCTCACTCGCCGATGAGAAGGCGCAACTCCGCTGCGTGATGTGGCAGAGCAATGCTCAGCGGGTCAAGTCCGAGCCCGCCGACGGAGCGGAGGTCTTCCTGCTTGCGCGCCCCACGTTCTGGAGTGGCAAGGGTGATCTCAGGCTCACGGCGGTCACCCTCCTCCAGTCGGAGGGCATCGGTGCTCAACAACTCGCATATCTCAAGGCGCGAGAAGCCCTGACGCGTGACGGTCTCTTCGACCCCGCGAGGAAGCGAGCCCTTCCCGGGCTCCCTCAAGCGATCGCCCTGATCACGAGTCTGGATGGCGCCGCGCTTGGTGACATGGTGTCTGTCGCGCGCCGCCGCTGGCCTTCGATCCGGCTCCTGGTCCTCCCGGCGACGGTACAAGGTCAGAGGGCCGAGGGTTCGCTGGTGCGAGCGCTGGCACTTCTCGAGCGTGTTCCCGCCGACCTCTGCGTCATTGGCCGCGGGGGTGGGGCCAAGGACGATCTGGCCGTCTTCAACTCCGAAGCCGTGTGCCGCGCGGCCGCGCGTTCGCCGATCCCGATCATCAGCGCCGTGGGTCACGAGACCGACCTGTCATTGCTCGATGAGATCGCCGACCGAAGGGCGCCGACGCCATCAGCCGCAATGGAAATGGCGCTCCCTGACCGCAATGAGGTGGCAGAACGAATTGGTGCACTCGGTATTAGGCTCGCCGCGGGACTTCGCCGAAGGACGGAACTCATGCGTGAACGGATGCACCGCTCGGGCGATCGACTACGTCACGCGATGCACGACCGGTTGCACACCGTCCGCGTTCGAGTCGACCGACTCGGCGCACAACTTCAGATCCTGAGTCCACTCAAGACCCTCGAGCGGGGGTATGCCGTGCCTCGACGTGAAGACGGGACCGTCCTGCGTCGTCGTGACCAGTTCACTCCAGGCGATCGATTCGATCTTCAGGTACGGGATGGGGTCGTGGCTGCCAGAACGGAGTCGCCATGAGCAAGAGTCGCAAGCAAGAGCCGGCGGCAAGCCTAGCGGAATCGCTCCAGCGGTTGGAAGAGATCGTCTCATCCCTGGAGTCTGCGGAGTTGGATCTCGACGATGCCCTGCGGCTCTTCGAGGAGGGCATCGGCCTCTTGCGTGGTGCGCGCGACCAGGTGGCGGGTGCCGAGGTGAAGGTGCAGCAAGTCCTGGAGAACGCGGAGGGAGACCTCCAGTTGCGTGACCTCGACATCTGACACCTCCGCGAAGGCCATGTTGGACGAGGCCCGCGCCGGCACCGAAACACGCCTCCGGGCCATTGCCGTGCGGTTGCGCCATCAACACCCCGGGCGGCTCGGTGAAGGGTTCGAGTACGCCCTCGGCACCATCGGCAAACGGGTGCGCCCCGCGCTTGTCCTTGCCAGCTACCGGGCCGCGGGAGGAGCGTCACCGGCCATCGATGGAGTAGGCGCCGCCGTCGAAATCGTGCACACGTACTCCCTGGTCCACGACGATCTCCCCTGCATGGACGACGACGACCAGCGGCGTGGGCGTCCCACCACTCACGTTCAGTTCGATGTCGAAATAGCCAGCCTGATCGGATGGTTACTCGTACCTGTGGCGGTTGAGCAGCTGTTGGAGGCATGCGCCGAACTCGACCTGACGGTGGGGGTTGCCGGGAGAATGGCGGTGACCCTCCTCGAGGCGGGAGGGATTCGTGGGATGATCGGGGGACAGTGGCTCGATCTCGAAGCCGAAGGGCAGGCTCGCGACCTCGATGGAGTCATGGAGATTCACCGCCGCAAGACCGGGGCACTGATCGAGGCTTCGTGCGTACTTGGAGCATTGGCGGCCGGAGCCGCGGATGAGGGGATTACCTCTCTGGCCGGATATGGGCGTGAAATCGGGCTGGCGTTCCAGATCGCCGATGACATCCTCGACGCCACGGCGACCACCTCCCAATTGGGCAAGACCGCCGGTCGCGACATGGCACTGGCCAAGTCGACCTACGTGAGTCTCCTCGGCGTAGAGGGGGCCAGGCGGGAAGCCGAACGGCGGGCGGAATTGGCCATTGGCCACCTGACACCCGCGCTGTCCTCCGAGACCCTCACGGGACTCGCCCGTTATATTGTTAGCAGAACCTCCTGATTCCCTGCCACGGACAGCCCATGAGCCTGCTCGATACGGTCAAGAACCCCGAAGACCTGAAGCTCCTCCGCCGAGACCAGCTCCCGGAACTCGCGCGCGACATCCGTGAGCGGCTGATCGACTGCGTCTCGCATACCGGGGGGCATATTGGGGCCAGTCTTGGGTGTGTCGAACTCGCCATCGCTCTCCTCTATGAATTCGATTCACCAACCGACAAGGTGCTGTGGGACGTGGGCCACCAGGCCTATGTCTGGAAACTCCTCACCGGCCGGAACGAGCGGTTCGACACCCTGCGCACCGAAGGTGGGATTTCGGGTTTTCTCCGCCGGTCGGAGAGTCCGCACGATCAGTTCGGGGCGGGCCACGCCGGGACCGCAATGTCGGCTGCATTCGGGATGGCGACTGCACGAGACCTCCTGGGACTCGACCACGAAGTGGTGGCGGTGGTCGGCGACGGCGCGCTGACCTGCGGCCTGTCCTACGAGGGGATGAACAACGCGGGCCACTCCGATCGCGACATCATTCTGATCGTCAACGACAACGGGATGTCGATCTCTCCCAACGTCGGGGCCATTGCAAAAACTCTCGGCCGCATCGTGGCGAACCCCTTCGCCAACCGAGTGCGCGATCGGGTAAAGCACGTGACCCAGCGACTCGGTGGGGTGTTCGGAGAAGGCATCGTGGACTTTGCCAAGAATGTGGAGGAGAGTGTCAAGAACCTCTTCTCCGAAGGCATGTTCTTCGAGGAGATGGGTTTCCGGTACTTTGGGCCAATCGATGGGCATAACCTCGACAAGCTCTGCGACACGCTGGCCTTCGTGCGTGACCTGAAAGGGCCTCGAGTCATCCACGTCCTGACCGAGAAGGGGAAGGGCTTCGCTCATGCCGAGTCGAATCGGGAGAAATGGCATGGGCTGGCCGCCTACGATCCGGAGACCGGTGAGGCGCGGAAGCCCTCGAACGGTCCACCCGCGTGGACTCAGGTGTTCGGAGAGGGGATCGCGGCGCTGGGTCACGAACGGAAAGATTTCGTGGTCATTACGGCCGCCATGCCGTCAGGCACCGGGACCAAGATTTTCGCAGCCGAACATCCCGAGCGGTTCTTCGATGTAGGCATCGCCGAGGGTCATGGGGTGACCTTCGCCGGCGGTCTGGCCACGCAGGGGATCCGGCCGATTTGTGCCATCTACAGCACCTTCCTTCAGCGTGCCTACGACAACATCATCCACGACATAGCGGTGCAGAAACTCCCGGTGACGTTCTGCATGGATCGCGCGGGCTTGGTCGGCGAGGATGGCCAGACCCACATGGGGCTCTACGACATCGCCTACATGCTGGCGATTCCCGGCATGACCGTGACCGCACCGCGTGACGGCGACGAACTGATCGGCCTGCTTCGTACTGCTCTCGATCACGAGGGTCCGTTCTGTACCCGGTATCCGCGGGACAAGGCCCCTCGTCAACCGTCGGCCGTGTCTGAGATCCCTGCGGTACCGTATGGGACGTGGCAACTGCTACGGGAGGGCCATGGCCTGGCTGTTCTCGCGGTGGGGACCATGGTCGATCCGGCGCTGGAGGCTGCCGAGAAGCTCGGCGCGGAGGGGTTCGACCCGGCCGTGGTGAATTGTCGGTTCATGAAGCCACTCGATGAGGAGATGCTGGAGCAGCTTGCGCTCAGCTGCGCCACGATCGTGACCGTTGAGGAGGGCACGGTGGCCAACGGCTTCGGTGCCTATCTCGCCGGCCGGCTCCAGGCGACTCATCCTGAGGTCCGGGTGGTTCCCATCGGAGTGCCCGACGTACTGATGGAGCAGGCACCGCGCGCCAAGCAACTGGCCAAATTCGGGCTCACTCCGTCGGGGCTCGCCGAGCGCATCACCGCCCTCTACCACGAGGAAAGCCTCGAGGCCCGATGATCATCGGGGTCATCGGTAATTCGGAGTACGAAGGTGTTGGGGCCCACCTCGCCTGGGTCAGGCAAATCGCCGAGGGTAAGGGTATCTCGTTGCGTTCCGAGCAGGCCCTTTCCCAGTTCTGGGATGTTCCCCCAACAGACCTGACTGAGGAGCCGCTCGACGCCCTGTTCACCTTCGGCGGAGACGGTACGCTCCTGCGTGGCGCTCGGCTCTTGGCTGGCCGTCCCATTCCGATTCTCGGTGTCAATCTCGGTCGGGTCGGGTTTCTCACCGTTGCTACTCGTGCCGACTATCAGGAAGCCATCGGAAGCTTCCTCGCCGGCGACCATCAAGTCGAGAAGCGCATGACGCTCTCGTCCGTCATTCTCTCCGGTGGGAAGGAACGGGTCCTGCCGACCGCGCTCAACGACGTCGTCGTGCACAAGCGAGGTGTCGCGCGGATGGTACGGCTCGGCGTGATGGTGGACGATGTCGAGTTGGGGCCGTTCAGCGCCGATGGGATTGTGATCGCGACGCCCACCGGTTCGACCGCATACTCCCTGAGTGCTGGCGGACCGATCATCGCTCCCGGCGTCGAGGGTATCGTCCTCACCCCGATTTGCGCGCACACCCTCGCGGTGCGGCCGCTGGTGATCAAGTCCACATCCGCCGTCACGATTTCTCCGGTGAAGGACTGGAGTGCCGATCTCCAGATCAGTGTCGATGGTCAGCAGGACTTGCGGCTCGGTGTGGGTGACAAGGTCGTGATCCGCCAGGCCCCCGATCGGGTTCATCTCGTGCGGTTTGCGGCAGGACGCTACTATCGCCGCCTCCGAACCACGCTCCGTTGGGGCGATCTCACCGAGCGCGACGACATCAGGTGATACGCGAACTCCGGGTCCGCGATCTCGCCACCATTGGCGATGTCACTCTCTCCCTCGGACCCGGTCTCAATGTGCTCACAGGCGAAACCGGTGCGGGCAAGTCCATGCTCGTGGACGCCCTTGCGCTCCTGCTCGGCGCGCGCGCCGACTCTGGGGCCGTGCGGTCGAGTGCCAAACGGTTGCTGGTCGAAGGCGTAATCGAGGAGTCGTCGCCGGAGTTGAATTCAGCATTAGAGGATTTGGGACTCGACTCGGCCGAACAGCCGTTGGTACTCCGGCGAGAGGTCACTGCCGAGGGGCGGAGTCGCGGGTGGGTGAACGGGAGCCCGGTTTCGATGGGTTCGCTTTCCGCCATCGGTGAGCTTCTGGTGGATCTCCACGGACAGCACGAAACACGGACGTTGCTCGAGCCCGCTCGTCAGCGGGAAGTGGTCGACGAATATGGCGACACGGCCGGGCTTGCTGCGGAGGTTGCGGAGCAATACGGCAGGGTAGAGGGTCTACGCAAGGAGGAGGTCGAGTTGGTTGCGCGGCGTGACGAGGTCAGGCGCCGGGCCGACTACCTCCGGCACGTGGTGAAAGAGATCGAGGGCGCAGGGCTGCGGCTGGGTGAGGATGACGATCTCGACACCGAAGCCAAGCGTCTGGCGCATGCGGGTGCGCTCACCGGATTGGCCAGAACAATCGCCGAGGCGCTCGACGGTGA
>Ga0214471_10003159_pt1 | contig 12786 bp, 22 predicted proteins | sample RVTome_5_FD_207665 | JGI IMG/M metagenome (GOLD analysis project Ga0214471, IMG submission 207665) | Soil microbial communities from uranium-contaminated site in the Upper Colorado River Basin, Wyoming, United States - RVT142D155 | ecosystem: Environmental > Terrestrial > Soil > Contaminated >...
TTCTATTCGTTCGACGCACATCAAGGGGATGCAGATTGCATCGAGGGTTGACCATGCGACCTGCATACAGGCTATCTGATAGGACCGGGTTTCGATGTCTACCGCGAGCTTCAAGGGACCTCGGTCGGCGGATCGGAGTAGGGTTTCCAGGGTGGCTAAAGCGGTGCCGAAATCCGGGCGGATTATGAAATTGTAATCCGGGTGGATTAACTCCCTACTGTGGCTTGCCTTAATTACCCGCCGAAGGTCCTGCTGCGCAATCGGCCTCCATTCCCACTTCGCCATTATGCGGCCGATAGGATAGACGGGGATTACCTTAGGCTGGTAGGAGAGTCCGGGGAGGATGCAAGAGAGGGTTGAGCCTCTCCAACTTCCAATCCCCCACTTCCCGGTTAGCAGCAGCATCGCCGTATTACCAAAAGCTATGATAACATTTGGCTGACAAGATTCAATCTCCCGCGCTAGGATTTCCTGCGCCTCATGGACGAAGTTGAGAGCAGGCTTTCCATGCAGGTCCTTGTGCATCGAGGTAATGTCTTTCTTTCGTTCAGCGAAAAACGAGTGCCCTCCGTCTGGGGAATATTGCCGCACCGCCCAAGTTGAATAACAGCTGCTTAGCTGGATTCCGACTTCGGATAGGAGTTTGCCCAGTTCCCCGCCGAGGTAACCGGAGAAAGGCTCGCCGGATTCCAGATCAGCCTTGCGGAAGCACTCGTCTATCAGCATGATGCGGGAAGGGAGCGGGCCGATTGGCCTGGGGGTTTTAGACATCGAGTTCCCCCTCTGCGCCGGCTTGCAGCTCTTCCATCGAAAGGTTGGCGGAGTGCCGCAATTGGAAAGCTCTGCGCGCGGTTCCGATTCGTTTTGTGGAGTTGGTTAGCAAGTGTATGTAGACAAAATCGTATAATAAATCAATTGGGATAATAGAGACAGGTTCATTATCTATATCCAATCTTACAGATTCCACAGCCTCCATATAAGTAAATGTAACCGTAGAGTCACCTTTTACAGTTTTTCTTTTCCATACTAGTGGCTTATTCATTCCCCTTCCTCCACATATTCTGTAAATTCTCTGGGAATGTATTCCATAAACTTTACCACTTTCCCATGTGCCCAAGCAAAGCCTATCTCATCGCAAGTACCTAATCCAGTATACTTGTTTTTATTTATGATGATAACTTCATCACTTAACAGTATCTTTTGTTGGTGGATTTGATCTAATTCCCAGCATTGCTTTTCGGTTAATTTCGCACCTGATAAGCAATGTCGAAATACATGAACTGTTAAAACAATATTCCCTTTTAGAGTTTCTTCTTCAGCTACTCTATCAAAGTCTTTTTTGAATTTTGTACTACCACAAAGGCATACTATTTTAGCTTTGCTCATTCCCCTTCCTCCAATCTTTCAGCTATTTCATGTAAAACTCTGGCAACTTCTTTTTTTGGCGCATCTTTTGCAATCCCATACTCCAACGCGTAACCATCAACAAGTAAAAAAATCCTCTGTGCCTCTGCCTTTGTTTTTTGGTTGTAGTAGTTGTGTAATTTCAATAATTTCAATACTTCAATCATTCCCCTTCCTCCAAGGCTTTCAGCCTCTCACAACAGATTGCATAATATTCCTTCTCCTTCTCCAGCACAATTGCTTTGCATTGGAAATGATGCGCGGCAGGGATGATCGGGCCTGTTCCGGCGAAGCAATCCAGGACGGTGTCGCCGGGGCGAACGGAGCGCTGCAGAAGATTCTTGAACAGGGCAATGGGCTTCTGCGCTCCGTGGGATAGCTGCTCATCTGCCGTGGTTGAGATAACATCTGGATAGATGTGGGTTACTGGTTTTTTCCCCTTGATTGCATAGAGCAGGGTTTCGTATTGGCGGCGTGGGCCTTGATCTGGCAATGGGACTCGACCGGAGTTCGGCTTAACGCAGATGAAGGGTGTGCGGAAAACATACCAACCGGCCTGTTGCATTAGGGTACGGAGGACAGGGAAGTTGTCGATATCGCAAAACACATAGGCGTGGGCCTGGGACTTGCAGACTTGATAGGACAACGGACACCAGGCTTCCATTAGAAGATACCAAGCCTCGTAGGAGTCGTCGTAATGGTGTTCGATACCGGAGAGTTTGCCAGCTGCGTTGCCGAAAGAGTCTGCGCCCATACCGTAGGGAGGGTCTGTGCAGATTACATCAATGCCGGAGCTGGGGGAGTCTGACATACCATCTGCATATGCGCGCATCCAATCCAAGCAATCAATGTTAAACAGATCGTGGATTGCAGAAGAGAAGGTCTTCCCGGTTTCTTCCGCCAGGGCGATATTCCTCTCCCGATTCTCCTGCTGCTTCAACAGCTTAAAAGCTTCATCGACGGTCTTAGCTTTCTGAATTTCAGGGTTGTCGAGGTGCTTGGCTACGATAAGTTCCCGGCGGACCTTGTCTTGATAGGCACCATCGGAGCGGCCGGAGAGTTCCTTGGTGGTGTCGGCTACGGACCATTCGGCAGGCTTTCCAACTTCGTGTGGTTGTGCGAGCACTTGCTTCTGCCGCAGCTTATGCAACCTCTCATGGGCCGCTGCCAGCTCCTGCCAAGTCAAGTCTCTCCGCTTCAAGTTCTCATCCAGCTCCGCCTCCTCCGCCTCCAGGAAAGAAAGCTCCCCCAGAGTCACGTATGGCACCGAGCCGGGTTCGATTACCTTATTATTATAGAACAGAGAATGGCCAAGCATGAAGAGGTCTTCGATTGCGCGCAAGCGGCGCTCACCGGAAACGAGGGTGAGGCCTTCGTGGGTTTCCCGGACAACTGGAGCATGGAGCAATCCGATTTCCGCAATGGAAGTTGTTAGTTCCATTAAGGAGTCAGGGGAGAATTCCTGGCGTTGGCGGTTCGGGGAGATGAGGATTGAAGAGATTGGGATTGTGTTCAATTTGATGCCTCCTAGTACCAGATTTTTTTAAATGCTTCTGTATCAATTTCATCTAATTTTAAAGCTAATTTCACAAGCATATCAAGCACAGCGTCCCGATCTTTTATAAGGTTTATAGCGTGTTCTGGCGCGACTGTGGCTACTGTATCATTTAAAGAACTTGCTATATCAACAAGACAACTATCTTGGTGTGTACCGAACTCAAAGTACCTGGGGAAACGCTCTTCGACGTATTTCTCTCTCATTTTTTCAATTCTCCGCTCGTTTGAGTACTCCGTTTCAATTTCTATATGAGGTTTTGGGGTCGCCGTTTAACGATTGACCTCTCCCCGGTGTGGTTGTATGCATGGGATGAAAAACGCCGGAGAGGGGTAAATAGAGCGTCCCAATCTCCGGCGGATTACTATAGATTAATCCCTACGATTAACCTCCTACGCCTTCAACACCTTCTTAATCTTTACAAAGATTTCTTCCCTCTTAACCTCATGTTGCACGAATCCCTTCGCCAGCCTTCCGGTGATCATGCTGAAGGAGAAAGGCTCCCCAGGGGTGTTGAGGCCGAGGGCTTCGCGGAGCTTGCCGAGGCCGACATTCTTCCCCTTGCCCATATCCAACTCCCCGGAATCGGTGAGGTCCAGCATAATGCCTTGCTTGCAGATGATTTTATCCCTGCCGCAGAAGGATTTAACCGCTTCGTCTTGGATTTCCCATTGGATATCGAGGGCCAAGCCGGAGACAGATGGATCGTCCCGTTTCTGCCAGGTTCTGCAATCTACTTTTCCTGCGAGAATCATATATCCGTCGCCAGACATATTATCTGGTGGATTGATGAGGGAAGTGTCATTGGAATCGTTTACGGTTTGGTTTAAGAATTGGTCTGCATCAAACATAGGTGTTACCTCTTATTGAGTTGTTGGTTTGGGCTTATGCCCTGGTTGTTACTGCTTGCTGCTTGCTGCTATCGTAGTTCTTTTATCTCTGCTTTTCTACAGGCTTCCAAGCGGTAGGTGCTGTAGGCTGTGGTTTCTGGGTATTCATCAAACATAGCGCAATATTCTTTTTGACCTTCACACATCAAGTGGATGCAATCCATGCACTTGACTGACCCGCAATTGATTTTAATAATAAGCTCAGTCATTATCGCCTTCCTCCCCTCTTCTCCCATTTATCCAATATCGCCCGGAAATCCGGATTATTCTTATTGCTGATCGGCAGGTTCCTTGTCTTCACATCCGCCAGAGCACTCGCCGTATCCCAATACCACTTATCAACATTCCTCACAGTCAGAATAGCATCTGAGAACATCGGGGCCAGCTTCGGTGGGAGTTTCTTCCCGAGTGTGCTCACCATTAATTTAACCCCGCCCAGGACTTCATCAACCTCCCGCTCGACATGAGAGAGCAGCACGAAATGGCAGATGCAATCATCGCAGATCTTGCGGAGGAAGTTCTCCAGGAGGTTTTGCGCCAGTCCCCAGTCTTTCTGGTCCCGGTCGGCTTTGCCGCCGACAACGGTTTTCATTGCAGCGTTGGAGAGGCCGGTTAGACCGTCGATTACAACTGCCTTGTCCGCTCCGAATGTGTCAACGCAACCGTAGGTATTCCCTGCATCATCCGTCACGTTGTTGAAGGTGCGGAGGAATTGCTCGAATTGGTTATACTTGCTGCGGTTCGGATCGGACATCTTTTTAAGGCTTTCATAGGCGAGCTTATTGACGTAGCCCACGGAGTCTGCCATATCCCCCCAGGTGGAGGACGCAGATTTAACGGTTATGATGTGGAGGTTGGAAGGGACAGGTTTTCCGCTGTCCGCCCAATATCCGATTAAGGACTCCGTGCCGGCTTCGAAGGCGAAGTAGAAGACCTCGATTCCCGCGTCTACTAGAGTCCCGATTGAATGGGTCTTGCCCGTACCTGTTGGCCCCATGAGCAAGCAATTAACCCCAGGTAATAGCGATCTTTGACGTTTTTCAGCTTCCATATGCTTTATGCCTTTTTATTATTTGCAGTACAGCTTGTTTGGAAGTCTTAAAATATATGCCAATTTCTTTAAGTGTACTTCCGGCTTCTCTCATTTTCATAGCTAATTGTGGATCAACTTTCCTTCTGCTATGACTCCCAGAAAGCGCAAAATCTTTCATATTGTCAGCGTGCGTTCCCGACTCTAAGTGATCAGGATTTACACAACTAGGGTTATTACATTTGTGACGCAAATAAACTTTTGGAGAATTTCCACTTAGTAACCAGCTTATATGGTGCGCTAGTCGCATTTGACCATCAAACCAGAATCTTCCATAATTTAATGAATCTTTCGCTGCTGCCCATTCCCAACAATCAGGCCCTTTTATTACATAAGAGAAAAACCGTTCCCTACAATTGGTAAGGATGTTCACTCCGGGAAGGGTTGTTGGCGCGGGAGCGCTGTTGTTTGCCATTACATCAGTCATTTACTTTGCCTCCCTTTGTTTCCGATAAAACCCTTTCGTATGAGTTGCGCGTTTTGCGGCTTTTATCATAGCCTTACCTTTGATACGTTTTGGATGTTTTCGACGAATTACCCCATCCGCCCCTTGAGCATATTGCTTAGGGTTTAGGTAGTAGCTATTCCCGTATTGCTTTTTAGCTCCTGCCGCATATCGCCACATATCGGTTGGTTTAAAATCAAAATCATAACTAAACATCTTCTTCCAGCTCCTTCTCAATATTATCAATTAATAGTAATAGTTCATACCGAAGAACCTCTTCCGGGAAATCCTTATGCAGGCCGACGAAGGTAGTATCCCAGATCGAACCAGGGAGCCGTCCAAGGAATAACTGCCGGGGTTGGCATCTTCCGCAAATCCCAACCATCCCTTGCCAATGTCTAGGCCCGTCTCCTTCCGTCGGCAATCTCGCATAGACTTCCCCGCAAGTATCACAATACCACATGAAGTTGGCTTGCCAGGAGAGGTGCGGCGGGATAGGGGATTGGCCTAGGTATTTCCCGTTTATAATATAGAGGCGTTTCATGGATTATTTCCAACCACTTTCCCATTCTTGTACTGACACTTCTTTATGAAGGCAGGGGTCCCAGACTCTACGTTGGAAGTCTGCCTGCAATACCTCATACGGGTTCTTGGACTTGCATACCCCTCGGAATGGGCAGCCGCCGTAGTCGTTGCAAGCCGGTTCGAAGTTCCTGTCCCAAGGATTGCCAGAGCGGGTGCAAGCACCATCCAAGGATTTGCGCGGTTCTTCCATTTGCTCAGCAAACATACCAAGCATCCTGTCGATATCCCGATACAGCATCTCTTCCCAACGGTCCAACTCCCAGTCTGAGCGATAGGTAATGGCTTGCTGAGTGTCGTACTTGGACTTGAGTATGGAAATGCCTCGGACGATAGTTCCCTGCATAGGCACGCCTATCCTCCGACCAGCCCAGCAATACGAGGTAAATTGGCTCCGCAAATCCCACTGCGCCCCCCACTTCTGCCCGAGCTGAGTTGTGGTCTTTTCGTCGAAGTTGAAGACTGCTCCGGCGAACTCTGCGACCATATCGGCCCGACCGGAGAACAAGAGCGGGTTGCCGGAGCTTGGGTGTAGGCGGTCCAAGGGTTCTGCGAAAGAGAATTCAATTCCCCGGCGGCCGGAAGGCAGTGTTATCGGCTCCGCTCCGTCTTGCCCTAAGGGATAAGAGGCGAGGTAGAATTCCAGCGCCCCGCACATCCTATCCAGGTCCTTAGCAGAATCCGAAGGGCACTCGAAATCCCCGTAGTCGGTTATCAGCGCCTGCAGTCCCCTTGCCTCGGAATCCGGCTGATTCATCCCTTGTTCATAGAAACACTTCCTGGCGATTTCAATTCCCTTGGCGAAGGCGCCCCCTGCTACCAAATGCACCGATTCGAAGTTCGGTTTCCAATGCTCGATGTAGGTCAAGTAGCCCTTCCAGGGGCAGGCCCGGAAATCGGAAAGCATGGAGGAATCGATTACCGGCGGGAAGGAGGGGATTATGCCTAGCTCCGCGCGGGCTTCAGAATATTGCTGGCTCATAATCCCCCCAAGACTTTTCTGCATTTCTCAAGTGTTGCGCAGTGCAGGGACCACTTACACCCATCTGCTTCCATATCTCTATAATAGACCCAGATACTAGCAAAATGCTTTATTTTGCCACCTTCAACATTGTACCTAATTTCCAAGGATGATTTATTTTCCTGGAATTTTTCTTTTAGGAGTTGCAGAATGTCCTGTATGACTGTTCCGCGAGTTTCGCCCTTTTTCATTTTTTTGTCTCCCTTTGGTTGCTCTTGCTGCTTCCTAAAGCCCGGCCAATTCCCCGAGCATTTCTTCTGAGTTAATCACCTTCTTACTCGTCCCCTTTGCCTTCGCCTTCGTCGTCGCGGAAGTCCGCAAGGTTCGGAGATAAGCGATTGCTTCCCGCATTTCCGGCATGGAGAGGGTGCCAGCGGCTGCCTTTGCCCTCCAGGTTACGAGTTGCTCTTTGATGTCGATTTCCGGTTCCATTTGTTGTTTCTCCTATTTGATTGTTATATGTATCATACCCGATTCCCCCCAGCCAAGGAAGAGTTATTTTTGAGTGCTGGAAAGAATTATACCCTACCGAGATAGAGGCGCTTCTTCGGGCGGGTACAGGCTACGTACAAGCACCGGTATGCCTCCCCGCGATTCCGATTCAGCAATATATCATTCCATACAACGAAAGCGGTGTCGTAGGTGCTGCCCTGCGCCCGGTGCGCGGTTATGGCGTAGGCGTGCTTGATGGAATGGAAGGCGTCCTTGAATTGCCAATAGTCGCGCCAGCGCCGGGGGTTGAGCTTTGCATCATTCGCTAGGTTGTGTAGACGTATTTGCTCGTCTATGGAGGAATCGGGATGCAATACCCACAAGGATATGCGCTTGTTTTCATCCGTTATGAGGGATATGTTATAGCATTTGAAATCGGAATACTTCGGATGGGAACCGATTGCAATGCGCTCGATAACCCCTTCATCATCCGTATGCCCGATCATCTGTTTCCCGTCCTTCAACACATCATTCGCCGGGGCGGTTAGCAGCACTCGGTCCCCCGGCAGCCAGCGCTCGGTCATGGAATTATCGAAGAGCTGCGCGCGGATCAATCGGTTGAGGGAATCGACGGTTATGTTCCGCCAAGCGATTGCTTTTGCTTGATGGCCCGAGCGGGAGAAATTGCCGAGGCGGGCTTGCCGGATTATCTCTGCGCGGAAAGCAGACTCCTCCAGCTTCCATACCCCCTCGATCTCGTCATTGTTGCTGAGCAAGGCGATGGTTGGCGCGGGATGGTTGACTTGGTTCTTGATCCGCTCGGCGAGCTCCAGGATCTGGTTGTCGAATCGCATTACCTGCAACAGCTCCGCCTTTATATCCGGGTATTGCCAGATTAAAGAGGCCTTCTCGCTGATCGGCGGGAGCTGATTGCTGTCCCCCATGAAGATTATCTTTAGGTTAAAGTTCTCCGTTGCAGATTGGATTTCCTTCCACAGGACAGCATTGACCATACTCGCTTCATCTATTACGATTATCTTGTGATCTTTGAGGTCGATTGGGTTTTCCGGTGCAACTAGCTTTTTGAGCTTCCCAGAGGGTTCGAGCTTCAGGCCCAAGAGAGAGTAGATAGTTCGGCAAATGGGCTGGTAGTCCTCCGTGGTTAGGGTTTCCCGCAGGACCTTGGTTGCTTTGTTGGTCGGCGCGGTGAAGACTATCTTCTTGCTGGTGTTTTCGATTAAGTATTTGATGCAATACGTCTTGCCAGTTCCAGCGGCCCCGGATAGGAGGAAATAGCTGTCTTCCGGATCAGCGATGAAGTCCAGCATAAGGTCAACGGCGATTTTTTGCTCCGGGTTGAAAGGGGCAGCATACACCCCGCCGGGGTATGAGTCGTCTGGTTCGGTTTCCCAAGGTTCCAAGTCATCAGGATACTCTTCTGCGTCGTCCCAGTCTTCATCGTCATTGTCTGGATAGTCATCCTCGTATTCGTCTTCGAACGGCGTCATCGCGTCGTATTGCGCCTGGCACCTGTTCATAATATCATCATTTCTGCTCATTGCTTTTCCTCTCCCTTAATCCAGTGGAAATTTTAATCTATGAATTTCTTGCTGCATTTCTTGCAGTTCAGCCCGAAGTTGCCCGCCTTCGGACAAGTCCGCTCGAATCAGCCCCGATACATACCGGCTCCAGGCCCCATGCGGTACCCTCCCTTCCAACTCCGAGAACAGCCGAAGGTCCACTTTGCAGACAAGATCTTCCGGGATGGATATGTTTTTCTCGATTGGTCGGACTGCTTTTCTTGGTCTAGCCATTGGAAAGGTCTCCTACGGGAACTGCACCACAGAACTGGCAGAAGGATGAACCGGAAAAGGAAAAGCCGCACTTACATCTGGTTATCTTTATAGTTGGCTCTTCCATATCTTCCTTCTGCTCCCCCTCATACCGCAGCAACACCTGTGCAGCAACATAAACAATAGCCCCGAGCATATCCTCAACCGCCCTGCTATCGTCCTTGCAATGGAAGGCTTCCAGGATCTTTTTCATCGATTGGAAGGCCAGCCCCCCTTCTCCAACTTCCCGCGCGCGGGTCATAATAGGCTGCTGGAGGAACGGCAGGTTGTTGGCATGGCATTGCTTGCCCTTGCCGGATTGGGACTGGTTGAGGGCCTGGATTAATACATTTGCCAGCGGCTCATAGCCTTTTTCTACTTCTACTTCGATTTTCATTTGTCTTGCTCTCCTTTGTTATCGTTCAATTTCATCCATCGCCCACTTCAACTCGTCAAGAGTGTCCTTTGTTGCTTCGAGCTTCTCGAAGAACTCTTTAACCACCCACTGCAAGATAACTTCCTTTAAGCAATCCGGGATGTGAATCGGGTTGAGGTTCTGCTGCAATCTCGTAGCATATCCTGCGAAATAAGCATTATACGCAGATAAAACATGCTTGCAAAGGTAGGTTTCCAGCTCTTCCTTATGCGCTCCTTCGATAGTCCCGTACTTCGAGAAGATGTTTTGCAGAGTGGTTCCAACAGCTTCCAGCTCCTTGGTTAAGTTCTTCAGCTCTTGGCTCAACAATACCTCTTCGATCTTATTCGTAGCTATCTTCATTCCTTCTCTCCTTTAACCATATCTTTAAATTCTCCTACTTCCCCGAATATCGGAGTGCAGTTCTCACAGAAACAGACTTCCCGTCGGATAACCGCATTATTAATCAACCCATCCGGCAGCCCCTGCTCGAACTCCTGCACCGTTTTCCAATGAAAGCTGCTCCCGAATTGCCATTTCTCCATATTCCGCTGGAACAGCAATGGTAGCTTGCTGCCGCATTTACATTCAATCTGTAACCAAACGATAATCCCCTCTTTGAGCCGAAAGCTCTGCGCTCTGCAAGTCTCAGATACCTTTTCCTGGAATACCTTAAGATTGGCTTTGTTTTTTGTCTGCGGGGATTGATAAGTGGCCTTGGCGATCATCGCGTCGAGTTCAGCGAAATCGGAATCATCCGGCTCGTCTTTGTTGTCTGGTATGTCAAGGACTGGGATATCGGAAAGGGGTTGGGTATAGCTGTGTAGTAATTCTCTGTGACTGGTCATGCGGGTTGTCTCCCTATGTGTTTGATAATGCGAGAAATTGATTTCCCCGGTGTATTAATAGATAATACTCCCAATGGATTATTTTGTCACGAAAAATCGAACAACCTGAATTAAACAATTCCCGCGCCCCGACAGCCAACAAAAAACCCCCACTAGATCGGGAGACAAAGCCTTCTAGCGGGGGTTCGAGCCAAGGGGGAGAGCCCTTGGGGTTCGTTTTAATGTGGCTGGTTAATTAGCCAACTCTCCGAGCAGCGCTTCGGTGTCGATCTGCGGACCTTTCTTGTTAGCGGCTTTTTCCGCCTCAAGTCTATCCACAATAACTTTCACCGCAGGATTGCTGCGCAGGGCGATCTTTTGCGCTTGGGTTTTGTCGGCCAGGTAGCCTTTGATTGCATCGACGGGCTTGCCAGAGTATTCAACCAGAGCGCGGATGAGGATGGAAGTCCCTGCCATGCCGTCAGATTCCCGCTTGACAGTCCAATTACCTGCTTCCAAGTTAGCGATTGATTTCTCCATTGCCAAGACGCAATCGTCGATTTCCGCGATTCCTGCAATACAATCTCCGAGCTTCTGCTCAACGCCGTGGGCGGCGAAGTTAGCAACAAGTGAATCCGGTGAGGTGAAGGTTAAAACCTCCCCGTTGCGGAAATCGAATCGGCAAGAGATTGATCCATCTTCTGCTACGATTGATTCCTTAATCATTTTCTTTTTCGCGCCGACGAAGGTTACTTCCCGACCATCAGTCATTGTTACGAGTTCTTTGATTGGATCTGCCATAATAATTCTCCAGTTTGTTTTGGTTTGTTTGTTGCGGGAAATCCCCGCTCGGTCATTCATTAATTAGCAATCTAACAATCCCGGTTCAGCTTTGCAATAGTATTTTTTCGGGGCCGGGGATTTTTTATTAATTAGTCCTATCGACCATTCATTATTCCATCCCAATCGATTTTTTTATTGACAACAACGAACAAGGACCACTCGCCATTCTCTTGCTGCTCCACTTTCGTCCGGTATTGCTTATCAAGCAGGGCTGCATTAAGAGGATGCAGGGGGTACAGCGGAATTGATTTAAGAAATGCTCGGTACTTCCTGGCCAGGGCTAGGCAAGGCTGCTTGCCCTCGGAGGATAATAGCCACCATTTCCCAAGGCCCCGCGCGAACGGAAGTTGAAAGTACTCCGGGAAGTTGTCGGGAGGCTTGATCTTATCGCTGGGCATGGTTAAAGCTCCTCCCTTTTATAATATGGGTTGCCGGGCGCGGTCTTGCCGCCTTCCAGCTCCTCTTTCAACTTCCGCAGGCTCTCGGTCATATCTGGGAACGGCTCGCCGGAAGCAGCTCGCTCCTCTGCTTGCCCCGCCCCGCAGCCCTTCTCCTCCAACTGCTCCATCATCTGCCCGAAGAAACTATTCTCCGCCTTGTTTTGCAGGGTCAGGGAGAGTTTATCCGGGGCGAGGCAGATTTCGCAATTCGCCACGGCATTGAGCAACTCTGGAGTGCCGATTCCAGAGCGACGGGCGGTTCGAACCGCATCGTATAGGGTGAACTTCGCCCGCTCGGTTTCCTTGCTGGAGGAAAAGCGCAAAGTCTGCGGGGTATGGAAGGCTAATAGCCAGAGATGTTGACATTGTTGGTGGATTTTTGATGGTTTAACGGTCATTGTCGATAATCTCCTGTGCTTGTCTATCAGCCCAATATTTAAAGGTGTTTGTATAAAGACCAAGTTTCTATTCCCCTACCTTCAACTGTAAATGATGTCCTACCATCCCAGAAAGTCGTGCACTCCCCATTATCCTTCCACCCAGCAAAATGCCCCTTTACCCAAGCCTCGCAGTCATTATCCCTCACCAGCACCGGATCATCAATCTTCAATTCCGGCCTCGGCTCTTGCGCCTTGTTGTTGATTACCCTGCGGAGGGAGTGCTTCCAGTCCGGGCCGAGGTTGAGGCGGGATTTAATCCTTATTGCTAACCCGCCGCGCGCAAAGCAACCATCACTTTCTTCTGGTTTAAGGCAGTAAAAATGCTGCTCCCGTCCTCATCCTCAGCAATCCAACCATTCAATTTAATCTCTTGCATTTTCTTCTCTCCTATTTAACTTTAACAAGTTTTCCGTCCTTCATCGTCCCTTGTGCATACCATCTATGAGGTTGCGGGTAGTGTGGACCCTCCAGATAAACCACCCCATCGCGGGGAATGGTACCAAGGCCCGGCTCGAACACGCTTATAGTGGAATTTTCCGTGGCCAGGGCCTCTTTCAATGCTTTCTTTGT
>Ga0214471_10003163_pt1 | contig 12784 bp, 14 predicted proteins | sample RVTome_5_FD_207665 | JGI IMG/M metagenome (GOLD analysis project Ga0214471, IMG submission 207665) | Soil microbial communities from uranium-contaminated site in the Upper Colorado River Basin, Wyoming, United States - RVT142D155 | ecosystem: Environmental > Terrestrial > Soil > Contaminated >...
CTGAAAGACCACTACCGCATCGACGACGCCGAGACGATCAAGTTCTTCACCGTGCATCTAGAAGCCGACGTCTGGCACGCGCAGGTTGCTCGCGACTTGCTGGAGGGCGCACCCGAAGACGTGCGCGCCGAAGCCGAAGCGGTAACGCGACGCGCACTGGATGCGCTCTGGATGCTGCTCGACGGCGTCGTTCGCGAACACGCGCCGGAGGCCGCTGCGTGAGTCTTTTGAAGAAAAAGGCTCCACCGACCGAAGTCGAAGTCCAAGTCCTGCGGTTCGATCCAGAGGCGGATTCCGAACCGCACTGGGCGTCCTACGTCGTTCCGGTCGAACCGATGGACCGGGTCCTAGACGCGCTCCACTACATCAAGTGGAACATCGACGGATCGCTGACGTTCCGCCGCTCGTGCGGGCACGGCATCTGCGGCAGCGACGGAATGCTGATCAACGGCCAGAACGCGCTGGCGTGCAAGGCGCTGGTCAAGGACTTCAAGCAGCCGATCCTGGTCGAGCCGATCCGCGGACTGAAGACGCTGAAGGATCTTGTCGTGGACATGGAGCCGTTCTTCGAGGCCTACCGGAGCATGATGCCGTTCCTGATCAACGACGAGCCCGAACCCGAGCGGGAACGGCTTCAGTCACCCGAGGATCGCGAGCGCTACGACGACACCACCAAGTGCATCCTGTGCGCGTGCTGCACGACGTCGTGTCCGATCTTCTGGGCCGACGACGAATACGTCGGGCCGGCCGCGATCGTGGGCGCGCATCGATTCGTGTTCGACTCGCGCGATCGGGGGGCCGGCAAGCGACTGCAGGTGCTGTCGGACAAACAGGGCGCCTTCAAATGCCGCACAACCTACAACTGCACCGACGCCTGCCCGCGCGGCATTCACGTGACACGGGCCATCCAAGAGGTCAAGCACGAAATCATGACACGCCGGATCTGATTCGGATCTGACCGAAAAAGGATGGGGGGACAGACCCCCATGGTCGTCCCCCCGATGACTTCGACGCCTGCCGGTTTCGTTTCCGCTCCGCCGACGCGCCGTCGTTGCGAGGAATTTCGACCAGGGCCCGCGCGCTTCCTGTCGGCCGGAAGAAACTGCCGGATCGTTGAGAGCGGGAAGAAATACGAGGAGGGGGCCGATTCGGCCCCCTCCAAGAAACAGCGCGAATCAGCCCTAGACGAGGCCGTCCTCGCACACGAACAGCTCGCCTTCCGGCACGCTGACGTAGAGGTCGCAGTGCTCCTGGTCGTCACCTTCGCCGATGGTGCAGTCGGCGTCGATGTTGCCTTCGCACGCTCCACCCGGGGCCGCAGCGGCGAACCCGAACGAACCACCGACGACGAGCGCCGCGGCGGCCATAAGACCGAAGATCTTCTTCAAGAAATTCCCCCCCCTTCTGTTCCCGCGCATCCCCACGCAGGTTGGTTTATTTCGAGAGCCCCTGGTGCTCCCAGTGGGGCCTCTGCGATGACAATACGGGGTCGCGTATGCCCTCTTACGCGCCGACCAATCCCGAACTACTGATTTGTTCAGGAATCGGCGTGGTTGCTAGCCCCGGGGGAGGAATCCGACCCGTTCGAAGACGTCCGCGAGCGTCTTGGCCGCGACCGCTTCGGCCTTCCCGGCGCCCGCCGCGAGCAGCCGCGTCAGCTCCGCGGGGTCGCCGAGCAAGTCGGCCGTGCGCTCGCGGACGGGACGCAGGAACTCGACCAGCACCTCGGTCAGCTCACGCTTGAGATCGCCGTAGCCCTTGCCGGCGAAGTGGTTTTCCGCTTCCTCGACGGTCCCACCGGTCGCTACGACGTAGATGGTCAGCAGGTTGGCGATCGCGTGCTTTTCGGGCCGCGCGACGATCTCGCGGTCCGAGTCCGTAACCGCCACTTTGATCTTCTTTGCGATCGCTTCGGGCGGGTCGAGCACCAGCACGGTCCCCTGGGGCGAGTCGATCGATTTGGACATCTTGGCAGTGGGGTTCTGCAAATCCATGATCTTGGCGCCGACTTTCGGGATGGCGGCCTGTGGCAGGGTGAACGTGTCTCCGAACCGCCCGTTGAAACGTCCGGCGATGTCGCGCGCCAGCTCCAGATGCTGCCGCTGGTCCTCGCCGACGGGAACGCGGTCGGCTTGATACAGCAGGATGTCGGCTGCCTGCAGAACGGGGTAGTCGAACAATCCCACCGAAACGCTCGCCTCTTTCTGCCGCGCGGCTTTGTCCTTGAACTGGGTCATGCGCCGCAGCTCGCCGAACATCGCGAAGCAGTTCAGCACCCAGGCCAGTTCGGCGTGCTGGGGCACCTGCGACTGCACGAACAGCGTTGCGCGATCGGGATCGATGCCGGCCGCAAGCAAGATAGCCGCAAGCTCGAGCGTCTTGCGCCGCAACTCGGCAGGCTCCTGCGGGACGGTGATCGCATGCAGATCGACAATGCAGTAGAAGCAGTCGTCGGTCGTCTGCTCGGTCACCCAATGCCGGACGGCGCCGATGTAGTTGCCCAGATGCACGTCGCCGGTCGGCTGGATGCCCGACAAGATTCTCGCCACGTTCGCTGCCTTCCTGTTCGATCGCCGGTTCGCCGCACGATAACAAGCCGGCGGCGGATTCTGCCTATCGGATTTGCGTCACGTCGGGAAAGCCGGCCGAGCGGGGATCGTCCTTGACCGGGATCCAGACGAAGTCGCTGAAGCGAGCGAAGAAGATTTCTTCTCGGTCGACCGCGTCGTGGTCGGTTGCGCTGAAGCGTCGTTCGGCGCCGTTGGCTCCCTTCACGACGACCGATTCCATTGCCGCGATCAGCCGGGATCCGGGGTTCGCCGATCCGGCGGCAGCGACCGCTCCGGCGATCATCTCGACAAAATCGGACGCGTACATGGCCCACCGCGGCGGATCAACGACCGTCCTCCCGCCTTGCTTTGCCGCGATTTCTCCGGCACCGAAGCGCTCTTCGTACGCGTCGCGGAACGTGTCGTAGGCGCCTGGATCGGCACCGCCGGCCATCCGTGCGGTGGCAAAGATCACGCCGTCGATCCGGTCGGGGCGTTCGACGAGCGATTCACGCACCGCGGGGTCGGCGCCCGCGGGGCCGGTATAGATCGGGCCGGTCCATCCGTCGCTACGCGCCGCGGCGATGACGGCAGCCGTCGCGGACGGGGCCGCCCACACCAGGAGCGCCTCCGCGCCGGCCCGGCGCGCTTGGCGAACCTCACCGGCCGCGCCGGGACTCGCGCCGATCGCGATCGAGCCGGCGATCAGGTCGCGGAACTCGGTGAACGCGGACGCGATCGCATCGAGCGCGTCGCGGCCGTAGGGCCCGTCATCGTGGAGCACGGCGACGGTTTGCCGCTTGGGAACCAGATACTCTCGAAAACGGAGCGCCAGATCATGATTCGCGGGCGCGACCCGAAACACGTTCGGCCGCTCGGCCGGATCGATGACAGGGCCGCCGTCACGCACGATGCCGATCGGGACGCCGAGTCGTGCCGCCTCACCCCGGACGGCATCGACGCCGTCCCCGTCGCCGACGATCGCGACCGCGCCGCGACCGATCGCGTCCCGCATGTTGTCGGCGGCCGTGGCGGCCGACCCTTTCGTGTCCATCGTGGTCAGCGCCAGCCGGTGGCGCCGGCCGGCGACGCGCACGCCGCCGCGGGCGTTGATCCGCTCGACCGCGACCTGCGTGCCGCGCTCGATCTGACGGCCGGCGTCAACCCCGAGTGCGGCGTTCGCCACAACCAAGATGTCTCGCGCCGGAACGGCGGGCTCGGGCTCGCCGCTGCACGCCGCGCCGAGCAGCGCGACGACCAGGACGGCCGCGAGACGCATCAACGCGCGAGGCTACGTGGCGAGGTTCGCCAGATCCGCGCACTTGACGCGAACAGCTTCGGCCGCCACGCGAAGCGCGTCGAGTTCGACCGCATCCAAGCCGACGTCGACGATCTCGGTGACGCCGCCCTTGCCCAGCTTCGCCGGCACCCCGAGGTACACACCCTCGATCCCGTACTGGCCGGTCAGCCAGGCGCAGACCGGCATCAGCGCGTTCGAGTCGCCGGCGACGGCCTCGACCATCGCGGCCGCGGCGCTGGACGGCGCGTAGTACGCGGAGCCGGTCTTGAGCAGACCGACGATCTCGGCGCCGCCGTCGCGGGTGCGCTGCACCAGACGCTCGATCGTGGCGGCGTCGGCGACCTCGGTCAGCGGCTTGCCGTTGACGGTGACCTGCGACGGAACCGGCACCATCGTCTCGCCGTGCGAGCCGAGCGTCATCGCCTCGACCGCCGACGGCGACGCGCCCAGCTCTTCGGCGACGAAGTGCTTGAAGCGCGCCGTGTCGAGCATGCCGGCCTGGCCGATGACACGCTCGGCCGGGAACCCCGACGCCTCGCGGAACAGGAAGGTCATCTCGTCGAGCGGATTGGTGACGACGATCACGACCGCGTTCGGCGAGTTGGGGCAGAATTGACCGGCGACGCCGCGGATGATCTTCGCGTTGACATCGAGCAGGTCCATGCGGCTCATCCCGGGCTTGCGCGGCAGCCCGGCCGTCACGACGCACACATCCGAGCCGGCGGTCTCGTCGTAGGTGTTGGTCCCGACGATGCGCGTGTCGAAGCCTTCGATCGACCGCGACTGCATCATGTCGAGCGCCAAGCCCTGCGGCAGCCCTTCGACGATGTCGGTCATGACGATCTCGTCGGCGATACCCTTTTCGGCGAGCCGCTGGACCGTCGTGGATCCGTACTTGCCCGCTCCTACGACCGTGATCTTCATGGCTGTGCTCTCTCCCTCGAACGTCCTCGTCCCCCAATCCTGTTCGAGATGAGCACGGGACGCAAAACGCGGGGCTCTCGCAGAAGCCCCGCGTTTCGCGCGTGAGGGCGTTCTCTCGCCCGGACACCGTAGAAGACTCGCTCTATTGCAGATACTAGTTTCTTGGATGTATCCTCCTGCATATGCCGGTTTTTCGAATGGGTGAGGTGGCGTCGCTGCTGGGCGTGAGCCCCGACACCGCTCGACGCTGGGCCGACGCAGGCTCGCTGAAGACCCGCCGGACCAGTGGCGGCCAGCGCGTCGCGGACGGCAAGGACTTGGCTGCCTTCCTTCGAAGCGAAAACCACGGGGCGAACGCGAACGGACCGCCATCGTCGGCGCGCAACCAGTTCACCGGCATCGTCACCGCCGTCGTGCGCGACAAGGCGGCCGCATCGGTCGAGATCCACACCGGCGCCCACCGAATCGTATCGCTGATGACGCGCGAAGCGGCCGACGACTTGGGTCTGGAACCGGGGATGCTCGCGACCGCGTCGGTGAAGGCCACCAACGTCACCGTCGGCTTGCCGCGTGGGCGAAGCGAATCGTGAAGCGGAGTGCCGCGCTGCTGCTCGCGTGCGCCGCCATCGCCACAGGATGCACGCGCGGCAGCCGAGCCGAAACGTTGACCGTGTTCGCGGCGTCCTCCCTCACCGACGCGTTCGAACACATCGCGCAATCCTACGAAGACGCGCATCCCAAGGTGCGGGTGCGCTTGTCCACAGCCGGCTCGACGACCCTCGGCCGGCAGATCCGCGACGGCGCCCCGGCCGACGTCTTCGCCACCGCCGATTCCGAAAGCATGGAGCTCGCGGGCGATCGTCGCGACGGCGAGCCTCGGACGTTCGCGCGCAACCGGCTCGCGATCGCGGTTGCGGCCGGCAATCCGAAGGGAATCGCGTCGCTCTCCGACCTTGCCGGGTCCGGCGTGATCGTGGTGCTGTGCGCTCCCGAAGTTCCGTGCGGGCGGCGCACGGACGACATGCTTCGGCGCGCGAACGTGCCGCTCGACCCGGCCGGCCGCGAGAACTCGGTTGGCGGCGTGCTCACCAAGGTCGCCTCCGGAGAGGCCGATGCCGGGATCGTCTACGCCACCGACCTCCGGGTCGGCGATGACCGCGTCGCGGTCGTCCCCATCCCCTCGTCGCAAAACATCGTCAACGAGCATCCGATCGTCGCGCTGCGCGGACGGCATGCTCGGAGCGCGCGATCGTTCGTGTCGTTCGTCTTCGGCGCGGACGCGCAACAGGCTCTTCGCGAACGGGGGTTTCTGGCGCCGTGAGACGATCCCCTGCTGCCGTGGGGCTCCCGGCGGGCGTGCCGTTCATCGCCGCGGCCGGCGCGGGGGTCTTCGTCGCGTTGCCGCTCGCCGGCTTGATCGCGCGCGCGCCGTGGTCCCGGCTGGCGGCCGACCTGTCCGCTCCCGGCGTTCAAGAGGCGTTTCGCCTCTCGATGATCGTGTCGGGAGCGGCGACGGCGCTGGTGCTTGCGACCGGGGTTCCACTCGGCCTGTGGCTGGCGCGGACACGCTTTCGCGGCGTGACGATGCTGCGCGCGGTCATCGCCGTCCCGGTCGTGCTGCCGCCCGTCGTCGGAGGGATCGCGCTCCTGGCCGCATTCGGCCGCAACGGCCTGCTGGGCGAGACGCTCGAGACCTTGTTCGGGCTCCGCCTGTCGTTCACGACGGCGGCGGCGATCCTTGCGGGCGCGTTCGTGGCGCTCCCGTTCGTCGTGCTGTCCGTCGAAGCGGCCGCGCGGCAGGCGGGCGAGAAGTTCGAAGAAGCCGCCGCGACCATGGGCGCCGCGCGCAGCCGCGTGCTCTGGCGAGTGACGCTGCCGATGCTCGCTCCGTCGATCGCGGCCGGCGCCGCCCTGGCATGGGCGCGCGCGCTGGGCGAGTTCGGCGCGACGCTCACGTTTGCGGGAAGCCTGCCGGGCACAACCGAGACGTTGCCGCTGCACGTGTACCGAACGCTCCAGACCGACTTCGACGGCGCAATCGCCCTGTCGGTCATGCTGATGACGGTGTCGCTGATCGCGATCGTCGTACTTGGACGGCGGCTTCGCGTCACAGGATCGCGATGAGCCTGGCCGCTTCGATCGGACTGCGGCGCGGCGCGCTCGCGGTCGATGCGACCGTCGCAGCCGATGCCGGGGAAACCGTCGCGATCGTCGGCCCGAACGGCGCCGGCAAGACCAGCCTCGCCCGCGCGATCGCCGGCCTGGACGCGATCGAAACCGGCCGCATCACGCTCGACGGCGCCGCGTTGGACGATCCCACCGCCGGGGTGTTCGTGCCGCCGGCCAAGCGCAGCGTGGGAATGATGTTCCAAGAACGGCTGCTGTTTCCACACATGAACGTCGCCGCCAACGTCGCTTTCGGCCTGCGCGCCGCCGGTCGTCGCGACGCATCCGCCGTCGCGCGCGACTGGCTGGACCGCGTCGGCATGGCAGAGCGCGCCGGCGACAAGCCCGAGCGACTCTCGGGCGGTCAGGCCGCGCTCGTTGCGCTCGCTCGCGCGTTGGCGTCTTCTCCGCGACTGCTTCTCCTCGACGAGCCGTTCGCCGCGCTCGACGCCGAAACCAAAGCCGCGACTCGCCGCATCGTCGGCGAGCACCTGCGGGCGCTCGACGGGCCGGCGCTGCTCATCACCCACGATCCCCTCGATGCCTTCAGCCTTGCCGGCCGCATCGCGGTCCTCGAGCAGGGCCGAATCGCGCAGCAGGGAACGCCGGCCGAGATCCGCGAACGGCCGGTCTCGCGGTTCGTCGCCGAGCTGGTCGGCGTCAACTGGTTCCGGGGCGTCGCCGAACCCGGCGGCTTTCGCGCCGGAGCAATTCGAATCGCCGCCGCGCACGACCTGGCACCCGCCGCGGATGCGATCGCGGTCATCAGCCCCCGCGCCGTCGCGCTGCACGCCGGAGTCCCCGAGGGATCGCCGCGCAACACCTTCGCCGGCCGGATCGCCGACATCGTCCATACCGGCGAGATCGTGCGCGTCCGCATCGACGGCACGGTGCCACTCATCGCCGAAATCACGCCGTCGGGCGCGTCGGCGATATCGCTGCAGCCGGGCGCGACGGTCTACGCCGCCGTGAAGGCGACCGAAGTGTCGGTCTTCGGCGTCTGAGCTACGCGTTCAGCTTGTCGATCACCGCGTCGGCGACCTGGCTGGTACCGACCGACGTCGGATCGTCGCGACGCTCCTTCAAGTCGTAGGTGACGCTGGTGCCTTCGCGGATCACGGCGGCGAGCGCTCCCTCCAAGCGGTCGGCGGCGCTCTCTTCGCCGAGGTGGCGGAGCATGAGCATCCCCGAGAACATCATCGCCATCGGATTGACCTTGTTCTGGCCTTTGTATTTCGGAGCGCTCCCGTGCGTCGCTTCGAACACGGCGGCCGAATCGCCCACGTTCGCGCCCGGCGCGAGCCCGAGCCCGCCGATCAAGCCGGCGCACAGATCGGAGACGATGTCGCCGTAGAGGTTGGGCAGCACCAGCACGTCGTATTCGCTCGGCCGCTTCACGAGCTGCATGCACAAGTTGTCCACGATCCGGTCTTCGAACTCGATGTCGGGGTACTGCTTGGCGACTTCGCCGGCCACGCGCAGGAACAGCCCGTCCGAGAACTTCATGATGTTGGACTTGTGCACCGCCGTCACCTTGCCGCGCTTGTACTTGCGCGCGTGCTCGAAGGCGAAGCGCACGACGCGCTCGCTGCCGAAGACCGAGATCGGCTTGATCGACACGCCGGAGTCGTCGCGGATCGTCTGGGACTGAATCGAGTTGAGGAAGTCGATCACCTTCTTCGCGTCCTCGGTTCCCTCCTCGAACTCGATGCCGGCGTAGAGGTCCTCGGTGTTCTCGCGAACGATCACGATGTCGGTGCCGGGGAATGCACCGGGCACGCCTTCGTAGAACTTGCAGGGTCGCAGACAGGCGAACAGGTCGAGCTCTTTGCGGATCGCCACGTTCACGCTGCGAAAGCCGCCGCCGACCGGCGTCGTGATCGGTCCCTTGATCGCGACCTTGTTCGCGCGGATCGAATCGAGGACGTGGTCGGGCAGCGGCGTGCCGTAGGTGTCCACCACGTCGGCGCCCGCATCTTGAACGTCCCAGTCGAATGCGACACCGGTCGCTTCCAAGACGCGTCGCGTCGCCTCCGACAACTCAGGACCGACGCCGTCGCCCGGAATGAACGTCACCTTGTAGGTCATCGTGATTGCTCCTTCTTTCAGTGGTCACCGGCATTATCGCCGTCGCCGAGGCCGCGCGAACAATCGGGTGTGCGTGGCCCGCCGATGCCGTCGTGTGGCATGATGGACGCGCTCGGACCCCCACAAGAGGCCGGGACGCACCCCACGCCCAACAACCAGGCCAACAAGACCAGGAAGGAGCGGGATGCCAGGCGCAGGCCTTGAAGACGTCGTCGCGGCGGCGACCTCGATTTCCGATATCGACGGCAAGCTCGGCCGTCTGTTCTACGTCGGCTACGACATCCACGAGCTCGCGCCCAACTCGACCTTCGAGGAGGTCGTGCACCTGCTCCACCATCTGCGCCTCCCGTCGCGGAGCGAACTGGAGAAGCTGACCGACAATCTGATCGCCGAGCGCGATCTGAATCCGTGGGTTGCGGCGCTGATGCCGACGTTCGCCACCGAAGCCTCGCCGATGTCGATGCTGCGCACCACTGTCTCCGCGATGAGCGCGCACGACCCCGACGGCTGGGACAACTCCGCGGACGCGAACTACCGCAAAGCAATGCGACTGATCGCCCGGGCACCGAGCGCCATCGGCTCCTACCACCGGCTCCGCAACGGCCTCGAGCCGCTGCGAGCGAACCCGAAGCTGAGCCATGCCGGCAACGTGCTGTGGCTGATCACCGGTGAGGAGCCCGACGAAGACGCCGCGCGAATCATGGACATCTGCCTGATCCTGCACGCGGATCACACAATGAACGCCTCAACCTTCGCGGCGCGCGTGGCGGCATCGACGCTGTCGGACCTGCATTCGGCGATGACGGCCGCGATCGCGACGCTCAAGGGACCTTTGCACGGCGGCGCAAACGAAGCCGTCATGAAGATGCTGCTCGACATCGGCGAGCCGTCGAAGGCTTCGGCCTACATCAAGACGGTGCTCGCCGACAAGCAGAAGATCATGGGCTTCGGCCACCGCGTTTACAAGACCGAAGATCCGCGCGCGACGCACCTGCGAGGACTGTCGAAGGAGATCGGCGAGGCCTTCGGCGACACCCGCTGGTACGAGATCAGTCTCGAAGTCGAAAAGACGGTCATGGACGAGAAGGGCCTATACCCGAACGTGGACTTCTTCGCCGCGAGCGTCTACTACTGCCTCGGCCTGCCGATCGATCTGTTCACGCCCATCTTTGCGGCGTCACGGATGGCCGGCTGGACGGCGCACGCCCGCGAGCAGTACGCGGACAACCGATTGATCCGGCCCGAAAGCGAATACATCGGGCCGCGCAACCAACACTACGTTCCCATCGACCAGCGAGGCGAACAGAAATGAAGATCAGCGAGATCATGACCAAGGCGGCGGTCGTGGATGCGGCGGACGAAACGCTGACGGATGCGGCGAAGAAGATGCGCGCGGCTCAGACCGGCTCGCTGCTCATCATGGAAGACGACCATCTGGTCGGCATCGTGACCGAGCGGGACCTGCTCCGCTGCGTCGCCGAGGGCCGCGATCCCGCGACCGCGCCGCTCAAGGAAGTCATGACCACCGACGTGATCACGATCAGCCCGCAGACCTCGCTCAAGGAAGCGGCCGCGTTGATGGCCGACAAATGGATCCGCCACCTGCCGGTCGTCGAGGGAGACCGCGTCGTCGGGATCATCTCGCAGCGCGACCTCACCGGCGTCCTGGCCGCCGCGCTCAACGAGCCCGAGGCGCTCCATCGCATCGTCGAAGGCTCGCAGCTGATCAGCGCACGGCGACTGAAGCGAATCGAAGCCGGCGACCTCGACTAGAAGCCGTCTTCGTCGGCCGGCTCGCCCGGCGGGCGTTCCGTTTCGATCCAGCGCATGCCGGGCTGGCACGTCTCGCGAGCAGGACAGAACAAGCAGTGCGGCCCGGGGTTCAGGACCGGCTCGCGGCTCTGCAGCGCGATGATGCGGCGGATGCCGTCCGCCGTGCGGCGCACCGCCGTCCCAAGCAGCTCTTCGGTGATGGTTTCGACGTGGAAGTCGGCCTCGTGCAGATAGTAGGAGGCGACGCGGAACGGCGGCACGCCGGTCTTGAGCGTTTCGACGAGCGCGTAGTAGCGCAGATCGTCCACGTGGCTGGAATGCCGCTTGCCGGTTTTGAAGTCCACGATCACGACGCGAGCGCGCATGCCGTCGGGCGGACCGAATGCCATGTCGTACTTCGCGCCGAGTTTGACGCGCCCACCGAACAGATGAGCCCGCGCGCTCGCCTCGGTGCGCGGATACCAGCGACGGTCGATCGCCGGCCAGTCGCTCATGAATCCCACGACCGCGTTGTTCGCCTCACCCTTGAGCCGCGCCATATCGACTGCGTCGAGGTCTTTCAGGAATCGCGCGACCGACTCTTGCTCGGACCCGTCGCTGAGCGCCGCCACGGCGCGATCGATCAAGTCGAGCGGCGTGCCGGCATCCGGATCCATCATCGCGATCTCGATCGCCGTATGAGCGACCCGACCGCGAATCATCTGGACCGTCCAGGCGAACTCGCGCGCGGCCGTCGCCGCGAACCGCCCCTCGCAACGATGGATCTGATCGAGCTGATACTTGCCGACGAAGATCGCCTCGCCCATCGCCTCCACGTCGGCCCGCAGCGCATCCTCGAGCCCGGACCGAACCCGGTCCCGGACGCCCGCGTCCCAGACCGGCCGGTCCTGGTGCGTGAACAGCTCGTCCACGATCCGCTGCTGCGCGGGCGTTCGCTCCCGACTCATGCGGCAACTCTAAACCAGCCGCCCCTTGCGTCGCCCTTTGCCATCTCACCCTCTCCTTTGGATAGGAGCAGCGAGAGAGGTTATGTTCCGTACGCGTAGCAACCTGATGAGACAAGGAGGCTCGCACCATGTCTCTGTTTCGATCATCTCGGCCACCCAATGTCGAGGACTTGGAGGCCACGCGTGATGTCGAGGGCTTGATCAAAGCGCTAGGCCACAAAAAGCGCAGTGACCTGCGTCGGGCTGCTGCCGAGGCGCTGGGAAAGCTCGGCGACGCCCGTGCCGTAGAACCGCTTATCGCTGCACTCGCGGACAAGTCAGGACCGGCGCGGGAGACGGCGGCGGAAGCGCTGAATCGCCTTGGTGGGCCGGAGTCCGAGCGGGCGCTGGCGAAATACCAACCGGTGTGCAGCAACTGTGGGAAGACGACCCCTGAGATTCATGCGGTCTACAGGAGCAGAGGCGTCGTTCCCATCGGCAACGCTGTCGGCATTTGCCCAAACTGTCACGACGAGTTCTGCAATCAACACAGCATCCCGGGAACCGGGGAATTCATGGGCGGGGACAACAAATGTCCAGATTGCCGTGTCGAGTTGGATTTCTACTGGGACCGTCCTCCGAGGAGGTGGGGCACCGCGCCGGAATAGGCGCTGGTGCCGGCTCTTTCGCGTCTAACCGGACATCGACGTCGGCCGTCACAGTTCGCTCAGGGTTGCGGCGAAGGCGGTGTTTTTCAGGAGCATCGCGATGGTCATGGGGCCGACACCGCCGGGTACCGGCGTGATCGCGCCCGCGACTTCGGCAACCGAGGCGAAATCCACGTCGCCGATCAGCTTGCCGTCGGGGCTGCGGTTGGTCCCCACGTCGATCACGGTCGCGCCCGGCTTGATCATCTCGCCGGTGAGAGACCCGGCCCGGCCCGCCGCAACGACCACGATGTCGGCCTGCCGTGTGAACGCCGCCACGTCGCGCGTCCCGGTGTGCACGAGCGTCACGGTCGCGTTCAGCCCGTCGGCCTTTTGGCCCAGCAGCACCGC
>Ga0214471_10003165_pt1 | contig 12776 bp, 10 predicted proteins | sample RVTome_5_FD_207665 | JGI IMG/M metagenome (GOLD analysis project Ga0214471, IMG submission 207665) | Soil microbial communities from uranium-contaminated site in the Upper Colorado River Basin, Wyoming, United States - RVT142D155 | ecosystem: Environmental > Terrestrial > Soil > Contaminated >...
CGACCTGGCTCGTCAGCTGATCGAGCAGTCCGCCACCGACGAGTTCAAGCCCGAACAGTATAGTGACCAGGTCCGGGTCCGTGTGCTCGAGGCGATTCAACGCAAGGTCGAGGGCCAGGAAATCATTGAGGAACCCGCCGAGGCACCCCAAACCAAGATCATCGACCTGATGGAGGCGTTGAAGGCGAGTCTGACGGTCGAGAGAGGGGGAGCCGCAGCGCCGGGCGCCCCGGGCACCGACGAGCAGGGCGACGAGACACCGCGGCGCAAACGAGCGTAGATGGAGGCCGTTGGGTATACCTCGCGAGAGGCAGCGGGGCTCTTCGGTCTCAAGCCGGCGCGGGTCCGGGCGATGGCCCGTTCAGGACTACTGTCTCCCACACGCGGGGAGCGACGCGAGTATCGATTCACCTTCCAGGACCTGGTGCTGCTGCGATCCCTCAAGTCCCTTCTCGACTCACGGCTGCCACGCCGACGGGTCCACAATGCACTGAGACAACTGGTTCATCAGATGCCCCCCGACCGGAAGCTGAGCGAGGTCCGTCTTGCCGCAGACGCCGGACGGATCCTGGCTCAAGATGGAGATCTCCTGTGGAATCCGGAGTCGGGCCAGGTCCTCTTCGACTTCAATGCCATGTTGCCTTCCGTCATCGAACCGCTGGCACCGCCTCCGCACACGACGCGGGACGCTCAAGCCGAGGATTGGTATCAACACGGCCTCGATCTCGAACCCTTCGATCCCGATGGAGCCCGGGCCGCCTACCATCAAGCACTGGCCATCGTGCCTCACCACGCGGGCTCACATGTGAATTTGGGGAGGTTACTTCAGGCCCTCGGGGCTCCGGCTGAGGCGGTCAAACACTATCGGGCCGCCCTAGAGGTCGAGCCGGGGCACGTGATGGCCGCCTTCAACCTCGGCACCGCACTCGAGGAGGTGGGAGAAGACGAACAGGCGATCGCGGCCTACCGTGGTGCGCTGCGCATAGACCCCATGCTGGCCGACGTCCACTTCCAACTCTCCAAGCTCTACCAACGCATCGGGCACAAACTCCCCGCGCTCCTCCACCTCAAGAAGTACCGCGAACTGGTCGGTAGCGGCTGATCCGGCAGGGAAGTTCTCAGGGGGGTGCGAGGCCGAGACGTGCTCGGATCGACTTCTTCGTCCCCTTCGGTGGGGCTTCTTTGACCACCAGTTCGGCGAGGACGAGATTCCCTCGCAGCACAATGAGGTAGCCGTTGGGCGGACCGCTCCGGCCCGACTTGGGTAGTTTGGACGACGCGATGAACTCCCCGACCTCGTTCAGGATTTCGGTCCCCGGAGGGACGGTGACCTTGAGTGTCCCCAGAGTCACCGTCAGGTCAATGAGCGTGGTCTCCGAACTGAAGTGGGCATCCCGGAAATCCAGGTGGATATCCCCAAGAATCACCAGCAACTCCAGGTGTTCAGGAACGGTCCACGGCCCACTCCGGGTCGTTGAGCCCAGGATAGCGGGTATGCGCATCGAAGAGTCGACGAGTACCGGAGCCGGTGCATCGTAGGACTCTTCGACCGGAAACGAATCGAAGTCGGCGGTTGTGAGACCAACGGCAGAGGAGGGTGGATTGAGCTCGTCCCCCCCCCCGGAGATGTCGGCGACGATGGCGCGAATCGTCGCCACCGTCTCTGCTTGCCTAAGCATCTCATATCGATCCTCGAACACGCCGACCGGTATGGAGCCATCGACCTGTGCCTTACACAACTGAGCGACGGCTTCTCGACGGGCCTGCTCGAGAAGATTCACTGGGCGGCCACCACCCGGAGCGCGCATGGGTCAACCGAGAGGTCCACTGGTGTCGTGCCAGCGGGCTCACCATCTGCCACGACCGGTACGGGCTCTTCCGTCTCGATGCGAACAGTGGGAGACCTCAGCATTTCGACCTCTCGGTGTTGTACATGCCCCCCACGAAACGCCGCCGGAAAGACCCGGAGGAGCCTGAAACGTGGGGCATCCTCCACCAGACAGACATCGAGCAGTGCATCGTCGAATCTGGAGTCGGGGGCGATGCGAATTCCTCCTCCATAAATCCCTGTGTTGCTGACGGCAGCAAGAAAGCATTCGCGCTCGATTCTCCCGAAAGAACCGGAGATCGTCATATGAGGGCTGCGGTATCCGAAAAGGTGGCGGAGCACCCCAACAGTGTATGACCACCCTCCCCCATAGCGCCATATCCCCCGCCGGACCCGATCGGCGACAAAGGCATCGAAGCCCACGCCGACGACGGTCAAGAAGTACCCTGCCCCAATCCGACCAAGGTCCATGGACCTGACTACTCCGTTGCGAAAAGCCTCGATCGCATCTTCCGGATCGGTGGGGATACCTAGGGCTCTGGCAAGGTCATTCCCGCGTCCGGAGGGGAGGACCCCGAGTGCCGTCCGGCTGCCGGCCAGCCCGGACGCGACCTGATTCACGGTCCCATCACCACCACAAACGAGCACCCGGTCATAAGTCGTTGACGAATCGCTCGCCAGCTGACGGGCATGGCCGATGCTCTCGGTGAGGTCCAAGTCGGCCTCCCAACCCCATGCCTCCAGTTTCCGACGGGCCAGCCGCGCCGACCGCGGGCCACGGCCACTCCCTGAACCCGGGTTCGCGATGATGCGGACCCGCACCTAATACCGAGGGGAAATCGGTTCGTGGGTGGCCAGGTCCCAATACGATTGATAACCGGCGGCCGCACCACCAACGAACGCATCGATGGTCTGGAGGACCTGCGTGTTCAAGTATCCTGGTACCGAATGCGGGTGGATCCGCCCACGCTGAAACCAACTCCGAATCAGTACCGATCGATCATCGCGTGGCATTTGCCGCAGGGTTTCGGCGTATCGGTCAAAGGTCCCGTCACCGAAGAGGTAGAACTCGACATTGGAGACGTAAATGGCCGAAACGGTCAGCCCTCTCGAACGGATATCGTTCCCGATGGCCGCCAAGGCATGGGACCCGGCCAGGTCGCCCACGACTGGAATGATCCTGTCCTCGAGTTGCATCTCGCGAACCAACCCGTAGCTGGAGTCTTTGGCAAGAAACCCCGCCTGATTCCCCGATCGGTCGCGCTCCAGGGCCAGTTGGCGGTAGGTCGGATAGAACGGCCGCGGTCCGCGGCCGACGCTGGTGAAGCGGAGGTCCAGACCCGATGCGATGAAGGTGCGATGGAAACCCAGAATCCTTTCGAGGTCTTGGGTGGAGAGTGGCACTCCGAAGGTGCCAATCCGGCGCTGCACGCGTTCCACCGCTCGCGCGCGGGAGCCCTCGGAAGGGGGCGCGCTGTCGATCCACGCGACGATGTGGCTCAGGGAGGAGCCGGGCCGAGTAACGTCTCCCGGGGGGGGCCGCCGCCCGAAGAGCAGGGCAAGGTATTCTCCACGCGTTGGGGCCTCGCTGAAGATCGCCTTGAACATCAGGTGCAAGAGCATGTTGTCACGGCGGAGATCGATGATGTAGGCGACTGCGGGTTTGATGCGGGAGATGTAGGAGAAATTCTGCTCCGGTCCGACGCCAACATAGGCACCGCCCCGAACTTGTTCTCGATCGAGGGCTCCCATGACCTGGAGATAGGCCGCCTCGTTCGAGATGAGGTTGTCGGTATCGAAATACCCTCCCTCCTCGGACAAACGCTCGATCAGGGTAGCGAACGATGGATCCGAGACCTGGGCACCGCTGGGAGCCGGGGCACAGGCGACGAGCATCGAAAGGGCGGCGAGAGATCCGCGCAGTTTCATGGTCTTGATCACCTTCGAATGTAGTCCCACAGGGCTCATGGGCGGGTCGGAATCTCGGCCGCGATTCCCATCTCACTCAAGAAGAGATTCCCACCGGTCGGTCTCCCTCCGCGTAGGGTCACGCGGGTCATTACCAGACGGTCCTCCGCCCGTGTCATACCGACGTAGAGCACTCGCCGAGCTTCGGCCATGGCGTCGGTCATCCGATCCGAGATCTCACGCAATCCGGGGAGTTCTGCATCCTCGACTCCGACGATGTACACTCGCGAAAACTCCAAGCCCTTGGTCGCGTGCAGGGTCAGAAGATTCACGCGGCCAGTCGCCGTGTCGGCGCCGTCAGACCGCGAGAGAGCGGCCTTGTCGATCAACTCCCGCATCGCCTCCTGGAGATCGGTGGCCTCTAGCGACTCCACTAGTCCCTGGAGTCGTGCGACCGAGACCGGATACCGCTGTGCCATTGGCTTGGTCCTCCGCAATCGCCGTCGCAACCCCTCACCCCCCAATCGCTCCACCACCTCCTCGACGCGCATGGCGTCGCGACGCTCACCATCTTCTACTTCACGACTGTACTGCTCCAGAGCGTCACCGTAACGCCCCAGCGTCGCAAACCGGGATAGATCGAACAGGACTTTGGATTCCGGCGAATCACCGGGGGTCGGCGCGATCGCGAGTGCCAGCCCCAGCCAGTCCAGACCCTGAGCGAAGGAGGTCAGCCGCTGCCGAGCGCGGCGCTCCCCTTCCAGGCCCTCCAAAACGGACACCAGAGCCACCGCGTCGTCGAGGGCATGATGTTGCTCGGCAATGACAATTCCGTATCGCTCGGCCAGATCCCCCAGTCGGGCACTCTGTTGGACCACCGAGCGAGCAAGGGGGAGAGTGTCGAAGACCGGGATGTCGCTGGCGTCGGACCCAATCGCCGCCACCGAGCGTTTCAAGACCGGTAGGTCGAACCCGAAGGCATTGTGGGCGACGAGAATATCGTCCCCGACGAATCGTCTGAATCCGGGCCATACCTCAGCGAACGATGGCGCTTCCGCCACGTCGGCGTCGGTGTACCGGTGAATCGCGGTCGCGTCGCGGGGAATGGGGTGGGCCGGCCTGACGAGCGCCTGGAAGGTCTCGACGATTCCGCCGTCTCGGACCCTCGCCGCACCGATCTCGACGATCTCGCACTGGTCGGTCCGCCGACCGGTGGTCTCCAGGTCGAAGGTGACACAATCACGGAGACGACTGTCGCCCCCGTGGGACGACCGCAACTGGAGACTCTTGAAGAGCAGCACGGGTAGCCCCGGTTGATTCGACAACACCAGGTCCGACGGCCCAACCTTGATCGGTTGCCCGGCCTTGGGAGGGCCATGAGGAATGAGATCTGAAAGCCCTGCGGAAGCCAACATACCGCGTAGGGCGATGTCGAGGCCCTTCTCCCGCGGAACGTGAACCTTCCCCTCCGCGGCGCGCACCCGATCGAGATCGGCGACCAGATTCCGGGCGCCGGGATAGTCGAGTGGGTCGCTGAGATCGTGCACCCTGCGCTCGAGCAGGCTCTGCGGGAGAGAAGGTCGCTGAAGCAGCAGGGCGTCGACGAACTCCGGAAGCGACTCGTGTGCCCGGGCCAGGGCGGGAAGATTGTCCACATGGTAGAGGAACCGCATCACCCTCTTGTGCTCGATGTCGGTACCACGTTTCCGGCGGCGGAAGAGTCGAAGCGCATCGAGGAGACTTCGCTCCCTTCCGAACTCCGACTGTGCGTGGTCGACTACGTGTGGAGGGAGCACGTGCCGGGCCAATGCCTCGATGGGGACGGGGTCGCTCGGATCGAGGGCGATCCTTACCGATTCGAGCACCTCCGCTATCAGCGGATCCTCACTGAGTGCCCTGCCTCGGGCCGTACGGACGGGAATGCCGGCATCCAGCAGCGCGCGTTCGAGCAGATTGCCAATGGCATGCTTGCGATAGAGGAGACCGTATCGTCCCCAGGATGTGCCGGAGGCCGCGTGATCCGCAAGCAGGTCCTGAACGATCCACTCCGCCTCGTGGGCGTCCGTGTCGAACCCCTGGACTTGAACGGGATATTCCGATCGACGAGGAGCCCTGAGTTCCTTCTTGAACAGCGAGGGGTTGGCGGCGAGTACCCTGCGAGCCGCTTCGAAAATCTGCGTCGAGCACCGCCGATTGAGTTCCAGCACGATGGGCTCAACCCCGAAGTCCTCCCCAAACCGTGACAGAACTCCAGGATCCGCGCCGGTCCATCCGAAGATGGACTGCTCATCATCCCCGACCACGAATACCTGACCGTGTATTTCGACCAACCGCTTGATGATCTGGTACTGCGTGGCACCCAGGTCCTGAAACTCATCCACCAGCAGGACATCCCAGCGTCCGGCTACCTGTGTCCTCAGCACGGTGTCTCTCTCGAGCAGGTCGGCTGCGAGAAGAATGATATCGTCGAAATCGACGAGGTTACGACCCCGAAGTCGTCGGCGGTATTCCTCGTAGATGTCGTCATCTTCGGGGGTGAGGGGAAGCTGTCGCAAGCGGAAGCGTCCGAAGTGACTAAGCAGTGTCCGTCGATAGGACTCGTGTACCCCCATGGTCGCGAGCAGGGTCTGCTGGTACACCTCATCTGCCACCCCGAACCCCGGTTGGAGTCCAGCGGCCTCCGGATACTCACGCAGGATGGTGAGACAGAGTGCGTGGAGCGTCCCCCGCAAGACATACTTGGCGTCGGCATGGCCCTCTGATTCCAGCCGGGCGGTGATCTCCCCGGCGGCTTTGTTGGTGAAAGTGACCGCGCAGATGCGTTCTGGCGGCACCTGGTCGTGGCGAAGGAGATGACGGATGCGACCGATGAGACAGAAGGTCTTTCCGGCTCCCGGTCCCGCGACGACGAGGGTTGCCCCCGGCGGTGCCTCGATGGCTCTCTGCTGATCGAGGGTCGGTTCAGCCATCACTACGTGTCCACTGCGCCGGCCGGCTACCGACGGGGTGGGTTCACATATGCCGACACAATGCTCTCATGACCATCAGCCCCGACGGCCGCAACGCCAAACACGTAGTCGTCGATGGAGAGGTCCCCGAGGACGACGTTGGTCACGTCGCCGACCAACCGTTGAAACTCCCACTCTGGTGCCCAAGCCTGACGCCATACGATTCGGTATCCAACCGCTCCAGGCGATGCCTGCCACGCCAGCGCCGCGTCGTATCCGCTCCCGCGCCGAAGCATTGGGGAGCCGCTGGTCCCTCGCGTGACACGAGGAGCCGGCGGAGCGAGTGCGAGAGAGGCAGCCACGGCGGCGTTGACCTGCGCATTTCGCGCCAGGTAGTCCGGAGAAACAGCTTCCGGGGTGTCCGCCACAGAGTGTTGCCGGTCATAATTCTCCGCTGCCTCGGTGAACCGAACGGCCGGGTACCCGGCACGATTGAATGGGGTATGATCTCCTCCTCGCCCAAAGCGGTCGTAACGGGCGACGAGTCGAACTACCTGGGCAGGCACGTAGCGGGACGCCACGTCGCGGATATAGCGGGCCAGTTGACGAGAGGGCGTGTCCTCCGGGCCTTCAGAAAACACCCGGACAGTCCTGGAGTCGGCCAGACCGTTTCCGGCGACGGTGCCCCCGACGATGTCGTTGCTTAGAACCGCCTCGATGGGGATCCCTTCCTTGGCGACCCGTTGGGCGTGCTCGGTCGAACCGACCAGCCCTTGCTCTTCGCCGGCAAAGGCAACGAACACCAACGTCGCGTCGAATTCGATCCCGCTCTGCACGAAGACGCGGGCCAGCTCGAGGACAAGGGCTGTCCCACTGCCGTCATCGTTCGCCCCGGGCGCTGGGAGGTCTGCCGCGCTCCAATCGAAGTTTCCCCCAGCTTCCGGACGCGCGACGGTATCGTAGTGGCCGTCGAGATAGATACGCCGAGTCGTGCGTCCGGGAAGGATGGCAACCACATTGCGCAGTTGTACCGGACGCGTGATCCGTCCCCCCTCGGGGATATCGTACGTATCATAGCTCACTTCGAGACGAGGACTAAACCGGCGAAACTGCTCGAAGATCCACCGTCGAGCAGCACCGATTCCCCGGATGGAGGAGAGGGTGTCCGAGAGCGTGTTCCGAGTCTCGAAACTCACGAGAGTCGAAACAAGGGTACCGATGCGCTCGACAGAAACGCTGTCGATCAGCGCCGAGATTCTGGGGTCCGCGGTCCGGTTCTGTGCCTCAAGACCGGTGAGAACGGTCCCCGAGAGGACGAGGAGGAGCGAGAGGGTTCGTGGCATGGCGCGGATCCGCGGATCGGGTCGGGACTGAGGTCAACGATGCCGCAAGGTAGATCGCCTGACCCGGGCACGGCAGTCCGGGGGCCGTCTTGCGCCGCAGTGGTCGCGCGGGAACGTTTCGGGGGACTCGGAGCTCAGGAGCACGCATGCAGGTACACGTGGGGATGAGTGGATTCGCCTACAAGGAGTGGAAGGGGAGCTTCTACCCGGAAGATCTCGCCGCGGATGACATGCTCGAGTTCTATTCCACACGATTCACCACCGTCGAGATGAACAACACGTTCTATCGCATGCCGTCTGAAAAGACACTGCTCCAGTGGGCCGGCTCTGTCCCCGAGGGATTCACCTTCGCGCTCAAGGCGTCCCGGCGAATCACCCACCACGCCCGGCTGGGGAACGTCGGGGATCTGCTCGACTACGTCGTGCGGAATGCCGCGATCCTCGGCCCCAAGCTTGGTCCGCTCCTGTTCCAGCTTCCACCCACCATGAAGAAGGACCTGGATCGACTCCGCGTGTTTCTCACCCTACTCCCGCCCACCTGGAAGATCGCACTCGAATGGCGTCATCCGAGTTGGGAGGACGAAGAGGTGTATGGTCTGCTGGGAAGCCACGGCGTGGCCGCGGTGACGGCGGAGTTCGACGACCCGGTTGCTTTGCTCCGCTCTTCGACAGGCTGGGGATACCTCCGGCTGCACAGAGCCGGATACACACCCGACGACCTTCGCAGATGGGTGGATCGGATTGGTGATCAACAGTGGCAGGAGTGTTTCGTCTATTTCAAGCATGAAGAGGACATCGCCGGCCCGGAACGGGCCCAGGTCTTCGCCGGATTACTCAGGTGATTGAACACCTGCAGCGGGACACTGAGGTCCGGCCATGGCGGGAGCCTGGTCCCCTGGTCCCCCGCCGAGGAAACGCCATCACTCGATGGGTGGCGCGCACCCTCTTGCGCATCTGGGGTTGGGAGGTCACGGGCACGCTCCCCAACCTTTCCAAGTTTGTCATTATCGCGGCCCCCCACACCTCCGGATGGGATTTCCCGGTTGGAGTCCTGGCAAAGGCCTCCGTCGGTCTGCGCATCTCGTTCCTCGGCAAGGCCTCATTGTTCAAGCCTCCATTGGGTTGGATCATGCGATGGCAAGGGGGAAAGCCGGTTGACCGAAGCAGTGCCCACGGGATGGTGGCAGAAACCGTACGGATCATCGGTGAATCCGACCACTTCATCCTCGCCCTTGCTCCGGAGGGGACCCGCCGGCGAGTCGCGGAGTGGAAGACGGGGTTCTACCGTGTTGCCCTAGGGGCAAGGATCCCCGTTGTGCTCGGTTCCATCGACTTCGCGAAGCGAGTGGTCGACTTCGGACCCACCATCTGGCCCTCGGGCGACATCGAAGCGGACATGGCCCTGATTCAGAGGTACTACGGCAGTTTCAAGGGGAAAAACCCGGAATTGTTCGGCATCAAGGCCGGTTGATTATCTTCCGCCCCCTTGCTCCGATGATGATCGGAGCGTTTCAACCGACAGCCGCCAAGGAAACAGCATGAAGGCCAGTGATATCCGGCGAGGAAATGTCATCCTGCACGAGGGTACACCTCACCGAGTTATGGATTTCACCCACAGGACCCCGGGCAACCTCCGCGCCTTCGTCCAAGTGCGGATGCGAAACTTGAACACGGGGAATACCACCGATCACCGATTCAGCGCGACCGAGAATGTCTCGGAAGTCAGACTCGATACCAAGGAACTCCAAGTCCTCTACAAGGATACGCAGGGTGTGCATGTGATGGACTCGAGTACCTACGATCAGTTCACTTTGGACGCGGAGACCGTCGGTGCTGATGCACCATGGCTCGAGCCGGGAATGAATTTCCTTGCGGAGTGGATGGATGGGAAGCCGATCGCGATTCAGCTTCCCTCGGTCGTCGAACTCGAGATTGTGGAAACGACGCCCGTCATGAAGACGGCCACCAAGACGGCTTCGACCAAACCGGCCGTCTTGAGCAACGGGGTGACCGTGCAAGTGCCGGAGTTCATCTCGCAGGGCGAGCGCGTGCGCATCAGTCCGGCGACGTCCGCTTACCTGGAGCGGGCGAAGTAACCCTACCCTGCATCACGATAGCTGGGATCGTACATTCGATCCCGGATCCATCCATCGACATCCTCAGGGGGGGGGAGGTCGACGTCGGAGAGCCCCCCCATGACCGCCTCCCGGGCGACCCGGGCCGCGATTCGGGCTGAGACTTCACGAATGGCGGCAAGCGGTGGCAGCAGCGCGCCGGAGACCAGCGAGTCTTCGGGGACAGACTCTGCCAATGCTTCCGCCGCCGTGTGGAACATGGATTCCGTCACGCGAGAGGCCTTCACAAGCACGACGCCCAACCCGAGCCCCGGAAAGATGTAGGCATTGTTGGCCTGGCTCGGCGTGAGGAGGTGCCCCCCGATCTCCACAGGCTCGAACGGACTGCCGCAGGCGAAGAGCGCAGTACCCCCCGTGAATTCATACGCCTCGGCGGCGGTGCACTCTGCTCGAGAAGTGGGATTGGACAGCGCAAAGACGATGGGCTGTCGATTGGACGAGGCCATCGCTCCCAGCACCTCTCGGTTGAACATATGGGGTTGGGCAGAGAGACCAATCAACACGGTGGGTCGGACCGCCTCCACCGCCTCGAGCAGAGTCGAAGCCCCTGGATGGTCGTGGGCAAAGGGCAGCTTGTGCTCGGCAAGATCCTGCCGCGCCGCGACGACCAGGCCTCGCGAATCCACAAGCCAGATCCGACTGCGAGCATCAGCGCCCGTGCAGCCCCTTCGTTCCATGGCTGACGCGATGAGGCCGGCTACCCCGACGGCGGATGCGCCAGCACCCAGGAACATGATTCGCTGCTCCGTGATGGGTCGTTCAGATACCCTGCAGGCCGTCAGCAGGGCCGCGAGGACGACCGCTGCCGTCCCCTGTACGTCGTCGTTGAAAGTACAGAGACGATCGCGGTACCGGTCCAACAGGTGGAGCGCGTTGTCCGTGGCGAAATCTTCCCATTGGAGGAGCACTCCTGGGAATGCCTCCTCGACCGCGGCCACGAACTCTTCGATGAACGCCTTATACTCGGCTCCCCGTGTGCGGTTCTGAAGGCATCCCGTGTAGAGCGGATCCGCCAACAGTGTCTCATTATCGGTACCGACGTCGAGAACGATTGGGAGACATTCCGCGGGATGTACACCAGCGCATGCGGTGTAGAGAGAGAGTTTCCCGATGGGGATGCCCATCCCGTAGGCTCCGAGGTCTCCCAATCCGAGGATGCGCTCCCCATCGGTCACGACGATGACCGACACTGGCCTCTGGGGCCAGTTGCCGAGTACCTCCCGGATACGGCCCCGATCGTGGATCGAGATGTAGAGACCTCTCGGCCTCCTGAAGATGTGCCCGAACGTCCTGCAGGCTTCCCCGACTGTAGGGGTGTAGATGATCGGCATCATCTCGACGAGATTGTCGACCATCATCCGATAGAAGAGGGTCTCGTTCCGATCCTGCAGGCTCGTGATGTAGATGTAACGGTCGATATCGGTCGTGAGGACGTCAAAGTGGCGCCGGACACGGAGGAGTTGGTCCTCCATCGTCAGGATCCGGGGGGGAAGCAGCCCACGCAAGCCAAGAGCGTCGCGCTCCGCCTCGGAGAAGGCGGTGCCCTTGTTGAGCAGTGGATCGTGGAGCACGCTGACCCCGGTCAACGCCCGTCGGCCGGATCCGTGGTCAGCACCTCGTCTGTCAGTTGTCATTCGGTGGCAGGGTCTCCCAAGAGTCCGTCAAAACTAACAGGGAGTCAGGGGCGCCAGTTGTATCCCATCTTTGCGAAGAGCGTGCGATTTGCTCTCGTGAGGTCGAAGTCCTGGTTACCAGCTTGGTTCTCGGAGTATCCCAGGAAGAACACGGTCTGTGGATTCACCTTGTAGGAGAAGAGGAATTGGCCGAAGAGGCCGCGATCCTCCGCGTTAAGTGGAACTGTGGAGTTGTCCAGGTTCCGCTGGACGTTCCGGTACTGCACGATGGCGCGCACGAAGGTCCGTACGTTGAAGTGATAGAGGATTTTGCTCTGGAGGAGATTGGCAGTGAACACTTCGGCGCCTTCGAACGAGAGACGCTGGTAGACGTGCTGCACATCTATTCCCAGCCCGCGCCCGACACTGAGACGAATACCGGGCGCCAGGACCAACTGATTGGATTCCCTGTTGTTGGTGAAGTCCACCGCCTCGCCGAAGGAGGTCGCCAGCGAGAACCCGACATTCGCCGATGGCCGAAACCCGGCATGAACACCTGCCTCATCGAGTTCGTAGAGTGTGCCCGCGAATCGTACGCGGGTGTGGCTGAAGGACGAGGCTACTGTGCTCTGGAGAGGACCACTGTAATTCACACTCGCCGTGATGCTTTGGTCTGTGAGTTCCCCCTCGTGATCATGGACCTGCCCGTATCCCAACCCGGCAAGGATCTGAGTGAACCACCCGCTATTCGCGCGGATCACCCGGACTGCCTGCACATTCAACGACCGGGTGTCCACGCGCGAAACGAATCCCGCATCGGCCCGGAACATCGGACTCCGATCATCGTAGCTCGCGCCAAGGAACCAATTCGCTGTATTCCGGTTGATCTGGGCGGAGAGGGCACCGCCGCGGAAACTGCCGACTGGTTGTCCGGTGCGGGTCGCAAGACTGTCCGGGTATTCGGTGGCGGACACAAGGTATTGGGCTCGGAACGATATAGA
>Ga0214471_10003166_pt1 | contig 12776 bp, 8 predicted proteins | sample RVTome_5_FD_207665 | JGI IMG/M metagenome (GOLD analysis project Ga0214471, IMG submission 207665) | Soil microbial communities from uranium-contaminated site in the Upper Colorado River Basin, Wyoming, United States - RVT142D155 | ecosystem: Environmental > Terrestrial > Soil > Contaminated >...
CGAGCCCCCCGAGGCGGCGACCTCGCTCCCGGCCGTGCGGAACGCGGGATCGCTGAGCGCGCGTGCGAACTCGTGCGCACTCGTGAAGCGGTCGGCCGGGAGCTTCTCCAGCGCCTTCGCCACCGCCGCCGCCACGTTTCCAGGCACCGACTTGCGCAGCTTCGTGACCGGCGCCGCTTCCTCGGTCACGATCTTCATGATGATCTGCTGCGCGCTCGATCCTGTGTGCGGCGGGCTGCCGGTGAGCATCTCATAGAGCACGCTGGCGAGCGAGTACACGTCGCTGCGGGCCGAGATTTCCTTCTCGGCGGTGGCCTGCTCCGGGCTCATGTAATGCGGCGTTCCTAACGAGAGGCCTGTTTCGGTCATGCGACCGCCAGCGGCGGCACTCACCGCCAGCGCGATGCCGAAGTCGGCCACCATCGGGCGGCCTTCGTGCAGCAGGATGTTTTCGGGCTTGATGTCGCGATGGATCACGCCCTGCGTGTGCGCGTAGTTCAACGCATCGGCGACATCCGTCGTGATCTTCACGGCTTCGTCCACACCGAGCTGCGTCTCGCGATCGAGTTTGCTGCGCAAGGTCTCGCCGTCGATGAACGGCATCACGTAGTACAGGAACCCGCCGGCGGTGCCTGAATCAAACAGCGGCAGGATGTGCGGGTGCTGCAGCGCGGCGGTGGTCGTGATCTCCTGCACAAAGCGCTCGGCGCCGAGTACGGCTGCGAGTTCGGGCTTGAGGACCTTGAGCGCTACCTTGCGCTTGTGCTTGAGGTCCTCGGCGAGGTAGACGGTGGCCATGCCCCCGGCGCCGAGTTCCCGCACGATGCGGTAGCGGCCAGCGAGGGCGGTCGCGAGGCGTTCAAACGGCGCGCTCATCGCATCAACCTCGGCACGTCAAGCACCCAGATGTCGTAGCGACTGTCTCGGTGGCCATGCCGCCCGCGCCGAGTTCGCGCTCGATGCGGTACCCCGACGGAGGTGAACGCGAGCACCACTATGCCCAAACTCGTGGGTAATGCGGTAGCGCTCGGCAACGGCCGCGCTGAGGCGCACGGGCAGGTCGCTCATCGGTTCGCGAGCACGGCATACTCCTTGGTGCGCAGCAGCCGAGCGTCCGCAGTCACCAGCGTTAGCTCCATGACCTTGGCGGTCGCCGCGAGGAACCGATCGGCCGGATCCTGATGCGAGAGCTTCAGCTGCCGGCTGGCCACCGCGATCTCATGCGTGAGCGGCGCCTCACGGCGGGGCAAGGCCTGCACCATCTCCTCAACCCATTCGACGACTGGGCGCTTCACCGTGAGTCGGCCGCGCTCCACCAGGATCAGCGCTTCCCACACACTGATCGGCGAGAGCCAGAGCTCGTTCTCGTGCGCCTGCAACGCGCGTCGCACCGCTGGCGTCAGCCGCTCGGGATCGAGGAGTCCCCAGAGCCAGATGTGCGTGTCGAGTAGCAACTTCACGAGCGCAGAACCTCCCACTCGCCGGACTCGGTCGTTGGCGCGACCAGATCCCCGGCGATCGTCGCGGAGTCGCGCATCGCACCCAACCAGGCATCGCCCGTGCTGGCCAGCGTGGGCGGTACCACCTCGGCGACCGGCCGTCCGCGACGCGTCACGACGATGGGCGTGCCCGTCCGGCGCACCCGTTCGAGGACGGCGAGGCAGGTCGCCTTGAACTCGGAGATGGCGATGGTCTTAGTGGGCTTTTTGGTCATGGCTAACGATACTATGGTCAATGACTATGGTCAATTGACCACGCCCCGCCACCCGCACCCGTGGCCACCGCTCCGGCGGCCGGCGCGGTCCCGGCGATGGCTCCATCCCTCCCTGGCCCAGCTCGCGCTCGAGTCGGTAGCGGTCGGACAGGGCGGCAGACAGTCGGTCGGGAATGGCCGTCATTGGTGATCCCGGGCTGCGAGAAAGCGATCGAGCAGGTCCCGGACGCCGAGCTCCGCGGCCCACCGATCAAGGTAAGCATGGTCGAGCAGGTCGCGATTGAGGGTGATGATCCCCACGATGTCGCGTCGCTGCTGTTCCGACGACTCATCACCGAGCCGGTACCACCAGAGTTTGGCGAGCAGGATGTCCTCCCTGGTGGCCACTCGCATGGCCGGCCCGTTCGCGCCCAGGACGACCCGTTCCGCACGTTCGAGCGCCACGCGGTTGAAGGCGGACTGCGCCGGGAAGAAATCCACCTTCAGGAAGGAGGTGCGGTGAATGAGGTTGAACGACTGCCCATGGCCGACGGACGTGAGAGCCTGCTCCGGATCCGCCAAGAATTCGGCGTCGAACGCGCGCATCAGAGCGTGGAGGTCCACCATTCCGAAGTCGGCCACGATGTCAATGTCGTTGGTCGCCCGAAACTCGGCGTGCATGCTGGAGGCGAGGGAGCCGGTCACGAAATAGGGGATCCCGTGGGCCTCAAGGATTCCGGTGACACTCACGATCGCACCGGTCAGGTCGTCAAGCCCGCTCATGATCCGGACTCGGCGGCGATGCGACGCTCCACCCAGCCCGCCATGTCCGTGCCGAACGCCTGTTCGAGGAAGCGGTGGCGAACCGCATCCGGCCCTCGCGGCCCGGCGACCCTCCAGGCACCCGCCCACGCGAACTCCTGGCCCAGCGCCGACAGGGCCAGCGCGCGAGAGAGTCGGTCGGCGGGGCTGAGGGCGCGAATACGGGCCAACAGTTGCTCCTGGACCGCGATCGAGGTGTCGGCGGCGCTGGACCGATTCATGGAAGCAATCTTCAGGGGCGATACGTGGCGCGCGAAGCGAAGTCCGGAACGTGGGGCGCCGACAACCTGATTGTAATATCGACCGACCGCGGTCTCGAACGCCTCAGGGCGGATCGCGCGGAGTGCGAGGTTGCGATCGCCGCGGAGGACGGGTATCGGTATATGAGCCCGTCGCTTGTTGATGATGGTCCAAAGGTCCTCTTCGATCGGGGCCGATCTACCGAGGCGGGATCGGTCACGGATGCTCCTGTTGAGTGGTCAGGAACGATGCGTCCACTGCGGGTGGCGGCCCACCACTCATCGGGCGGGGACGATCTGTTCGCGGAGGATCAGGCGAGTCCTGGAGGAGTCGGTCGTGGCCCGGATTCGCTGCATCATCAGGAAGCCCGAGCCGTCGGGCAGCAGGGCGTACTGTCTGGTGTCGTCGTTGTCCCAGAACTCGCGCACCGTTGACTGGTGGACAATCGAACGTCCCTCGCTCGGGAGTGTGCCATCGCGGCTCATCGTGGCCGCCAGGATCTGTCCCCGCCCGGGCCGCCGATAGTAGAGGGTGCGGCCGTCGCTGCTCCAGAGTGGTTCGGTGCCACCCCCACTCGAGACCTGCACCCGGCCGGCGTCGACGTTCGGGAACGGCCGCACGATGATCTCCTTGTCGGAGCCGCTCCGGGAGGCATAGGCCACCCAGCGCCCATCGGGCGAGATTGCCGGGGAGGTCTCCTCCGCATCACTGACCGCAACCCCGATCGTGGTGGTGTCACCAGTCAGGCGCCGGGCGTAGATATTCCCGCGCCCCTCCGCCACGTCATCGGTTCGAAAGAGGAGCCATTCGCCGTCCGGACTGAACGCCACTTCGTACAGCCCACGGGGGTCGGTCGCCAGCACCGCTGGGGTACCCGAGCCATCGGCGGCCTGGTGCCAGATCACGGCGCTCCCGTCCGGATCGACCACGACCCACGCCAGGCGCTGACCATCGGGCGACCAGACGGCTCGGGCGCTTTGCGTCCCCATGGAACTGAACAGGGTGGGCGGTCCGTCGGGAAAGGGCTTGGTAAAGAGGGACACCTCAAGGCCGTCCTGCTCCACCATGGACAGTACGACGCGCCGGCCATCGGGACTGATCGCGACGGTGCTGTTGTTGGCGATCACGCCCGACCAGGCGGGGTCGATCACCTGGGTCGAACCGTCCAACCCCGCCGCCACAAGCTGGACCTTGTTGGTGAGCGTTCCGCTGCCACCGGTGGCCTGCAACGTCACCCCGTCGGCTCCCACGGTGAGCTCTGGGCCGCGGTCAGCCACCCGCACTCCCGCAAAGAGTGGCACGCCTTCGCCGATCCGGCCGGTGGCCGGATCAAAGTCCGCCAGGAAGACCGTTCCGTCGGGGAGCAGATTGAGCAGCCGGTTGCCACGCAGCGGCCAGGCACCCGCCGAGCCCGGCAGCAGCCGATCGATGGTCAGCGGGCCCAGCTGGACCAGGGTGATGATCGGGCTGTTGCACACTCCGAAGTCACAACTGCTCACAACCACCGCACGCCGGCCCGGCACGGCGGCAATGATCACGGGGAAGCCCAGGAGCTGGTCAGTCGTCGCGACTCTCCGGGTTGCGCCGCCGGTATCCCCCACGACATACAGGAAGCTGCTCACTCCACCGAAAAAGGCGATGGTCCCATCGTCCAGCCAGGCCCCACGAACGCTCGCCTCGAGCGCTGCCGAGTCGGAAAGCACGCGAGGTGCCCCGCCAGCGAGCGGGACCCGCAGCAGCTGCGGACCGACGGTATAGGCGATGGACCGGCCATCCGGCGACAGGAACGGTGCCTCACCCCCCTGCGTCCCGGGAATCGGGCGTGATTCAGCGACCCCACGTTCCTTGATCCACAACTGGCGGATCCCACCCACCGTGTCACTGTAGACGATGACGCTGCCGTCGGCGCTCAGCGCCGACTGGGCCACGATGAAGCCGACATCGGACTCTGAGGGGGTGAGATGGACCTGGTAGGCCAACGGCGCGCCGTCGGTCGCGCCGGGACCGACCGCACGGCTCCAGCCGACTGCCGCGATCACCGCGAGCGTGGCCGCGAGCGTGGCCAGCGCCAGGAGCGGCCGACGATCCGGTCGCGAGGCGGCTGCGACGACGCCCCGGTGCCGCGGCCGCCCGGCCTCGGCCCCGGCAAGGCTCGTGGCGAACGCCGCAGCGGTGGCAAAGCGATCGACCGGCAGCTTGGCGAGGGCGGTGAATACGGCGTCCTCCACCGCGGCGGGCACGGTGTCGCGAGTCGCCGAGGGCGCCGTGGGGCGCTCAGTCATCACCTTGGCCACGATCGCCTGGGCCGAGGGACCGGTGAAGGGCGGCTCGCCGGTGAGCATCTCGTAGAGCACGCAGCCCAAGGCGTAGACGTCGGTGCGCGCGTCGAGATCGCGCTCGCCCATCGCCTGCTCGGGACTCATGTAGTGTGGCGTGCCGAGCGACATCCCGGTTTCGGTCATCCTGGTGCCACCCTCGGCGCGGCTCGCCGCCAGGGCGATCCCGAAGTCGGCCACCATCGCCTGACCATCGTGCAGCAGGATGTTCTCCGGCTTGATGTCGCGATGGATCACCTCGTGCCGGTGGGCGTAGTCGAGCGCGCTGGCGACTTCGCGCGTTATCCGCACCGCATCACCGATGGCGAGCTGCCGTTCGCGGGTGAGCCGGTCCCGGAGCGACTCCCCCTCCACGAACGGCATCACATAGAACACGGTGCCGTTGACCTCGCCCGAGTCGAACAGGGCCAGGATATGCGGATGCTGGAGGTAGGCGGTGGTCCGTATCTCGGCGAGGAACCGGTCGGCGCCGATCACCGCCGCGAGTTCGGGCCGGAGCACCTTGACCGCCACCTTGCGGTGGTGCTTGAGATCCTCGGCGAGGTACACGGTGGCCATGCCGCCCTGGCCGAGTTCCCGCTCGATGCGGTAGCGGTCGGAGAGGGCGGTCCTCAGTCGTGCCAGCGCGTCGGTCATCGTGTGCCCAGTGTGGTGTGAAACACTATCGTGACCGTCCGCCATCGGGCAGCGTCAGCCGGTCAACATCGAGGTTGAGCTGGCGGAGCACGGCGGCGAAACGTGGATCGGCGCGCAGGGGATCATAGGCGTACCTGTGCATGCCGTACGCCGACGCGCGCTGCGGGTCGCTCCGTGCCACCGTCTCGAGGACCGTCATCGCGCCCTCCAGATCATCGAGCCCAAGCCGCGCGTTGAGCATGGCAAAGTCGCGCTCCAGCGTCCCGACGGGGAGCGCCTCGATGCGGCGCAGCAGAGCGCGTGCCTCGTCGCGCGCACCAGCGCGGCCCAGCAACCCCGCCGCGACGCCGATGCGCGCCAAGGGCACGTCCGGGAGCGCGATCAGCCGGCGCGCCTGCACTTCCGTCTCCTCGCGACGGCCCGCGAGCTCTAGCACCTCGGCGTACCTTTGGTTGAGATCGATATGCTTCGGATCCAGCGCCAGCGCGCGTTCGGCTACGGCAATCGCCTCGTCGATGCGACCGAGCATTGCCAAGGTGAGGCTGCGGTAGGCGTTGTTCTGCGCGTACAGCGGATCCAATCGATTCGCGGCTTCGAGGTGGCCGAGCGATTCGCGGGAGAGGCCCATCCGATGCAACAGCTCGCCCATCCGGTAGTGTGCTTCCACGAACCGGGGATCGAGGGCAATGGCGCGCTCGTACTCGCGCCGCGCCGCGCTCCACTCGTTCGCTTCGGCATGCGCGTGCGCGAGTGCCTGATGTCCATCCGCCAGCGAATCATCGAGCGCGATCGCCCGCATCGCGGCGGCACGTCCCCGCTGAGCAACGTCCCGGGAGTTGATGGAAACAAAGTACGGCTGCGCCAGGAGGGTCGAGGCGAGCATCGCGTGCGCACGGGCGAAGCCCGGGTCGCGCGTGATGGCCTCCTCCAGGTACCGCTGCGCCTCGATCAGCCCGGAGCCGCGTGCCTTGTAGAGCGGTAGCGCACGCAGGTAGAGGTCGTAGGCCTCGAGGTTCGTGGTGCCGCCTCGTGCGCTCATGCCGCCCGCGCCACCGGCGGACACCAGTCGCAGCTGCAACGCCGCGACGATCTCCCGGGTGATCTCGTCCTGCACGGCAAACACATCGGCCAGGGAACGCTCGTACGTCTGGCTCCAGATCACGCGTTCGTCGCCGGCGCTGGTGAGTTCCGCCGAGACGCGGATCCGACCGCCCGCGCGTCGGACCGAGCCATCGAGCACCGCCGCGACATTCAGGAGCTCGCCGATCTCGCGAGCCCCGCCCCCCTGCTCCTTGACCCGGGCGGCCGACGCGCGCCCCGCCAGGCGCAGGCCGGGAATCTGCATCAGCGCGCTGGTGAGTTCGTCGGCGATGCCGGCGGCGAAGTAGCTGTTGGCCGTGTCACCGCCGACCGATGTGAACGGGAGGACGACGAGGGATTGCTCGGTGGCGCTGGTGGTGGCCGCACGGCCCGACGGCTCACTGGTTGGAGCTCGCCGGGTAAACACGACACCGGCGACCACTGCCAGGGCGAGTGCCACCAGGCCGCCGATGCTGCCGACACGACCCCCAAGCGCCGAGCGGGGCGCGGTCGTGCGGTCCGGTATCCCGCCACCCACCACGCCTCCCGCCGCCGCCCTCGCAGCGTCGTTCGCCACGCCAGCATCACGCGAGGCGGTCTCCCGCGCACCCACCGCCAGCGCCGACGCGAACGCGCCGCAACTCGGAAAGCGGTCGGCCGGGGACTTCTCGAGCGCGCGTTGAATCGCGGCATCGACGCCGGCCGGCACGGCGGGCCGAGTCGCGCGGATGTCACGCGGCGTTTCCGTCATCAGCCGCGCCACGATCGCGGGCGTGGTCGGGCCGGTGTGTGGCGGTTCACCCGTGAGCATTTCATACGCCGTGGCACCGAGCGCGTACTGGTCCGAGCGGGCATCGACCGTCTGCGTGCCCGCCGCCTGTTCCGGGCTCATGTAGTGTGGGGTGCCGAGGGAGAGCCCCGTCTGCGTCACCCGCTCGCCGCCGGCCTCCGCGACAGCCAGCGCTATGCCGAAGTCCGCGATGATGGGCTGCCCGGCCTGCAGCAGGATGTTCTCCGGCTTGAGGTCGCGATGCACGACCCCGCGCGCGTGGGCGAAATCGAGCGCGCCCGCCAGCAAGGAGATCAGCCGGATGGTTTCATCAACAGGCAGCTGCCGCTCGGCGTCGAGCCGTGCCCGCAGCGTCTCCCCCTCCACGTAGGGCATCACGTAGAACAGGAGCCCATCCGCCTCGCCCGAGTCGAACAACGGCAGCAGGTTGGGATGCTGCAAGTTGGCCGTGGTGCGGATCTCGTTGACGAACCGTTCCGCACCCAGCACGGCGCCGAGCTCGGGCTTGAGCACCTTCACCGCGACCTGCCGTTGGTGCTTGAGGTCCTGCGCCAGATAGACGGTGGCCATGCCGCCTTGGCCGAGCTCGCGCTCCATGCGATAGCGCTCGGCCAGTGACGTCTGCAGGCGTTCGGGAATGGGCATCGGCACAACATACGGGCCGAGCACGATGGGGCCAGCACGAGCAGGATTGACGCGAGGTGACGACTGGCCGTCTCCGCACGAGGAGTGACCATCATACCAGGCAACGTTCGAAGCGATCGCGGGCTTCGATTCGAACGACGCAACATGCCCCCGCTTTCGAAGAACAGCTCGCGGCCACTCCGAGACCATTGAGGAGAGGTCCCGCCCCTTCGCGAAACGAGGCGCCGCGAGCCCATGTCGGGGAACGACGCGACGTAAACCTCGACCGCCCCGGAAGCCTCAGCCGAAGCCCACGCCAGCCACCGGCCGGCACCGCGGGTCGCGTGGCGCGAATGTCGCGCGGTGTTTCCGTCATCAGGCGCGCCACGTGGTCGGGCCGGTGTGCGGCGGTTCACCGGTGAGCATTTCATACGCCGTGGCACCGAGCGCGTACTGATCCGACCGGGCGTCGACCGTGTGGGTGCCGGCCGCCTGCTCCGGGCTCATGTAGTGCGGAGCAGGGGGCATGCGATGGCTCCGGAGTTCGTGCGTGCACGGGTTGAGGCGGCGCTACAGTAACCACGGCCGGCGAGCAGCGTAAGCTCACCCGGATGAAGGTGAGCGCGGAGACGTTTGTGGTCCACGGCGCCCGGGTCGGAGCGTAGACTTATAGAGCTTCCACGCCGGAGTTCCCCTGCCTTGTCCGACGACATTCGAGAACAGGTCCAGTTGTCGCTCGGCAATGCCTGCACCATCGAGCGCGCGCTGGGTGGAGGCGGAATGTCCCGGACGTATGTCGCGATGGAGCAGGCTCTCGCGGCGCGTGGTGGTGAAGGTTCTCTTACCTGAACTCGCGGCCGGTGGCTGCACGGCATCGCTGGTGCGCCAGCCCTGCATGCTTGGCCGGACGAGCGTGATCTTCGAGGCAAGGACTCCGGCGTGATCCCGATTCTGGGCCGGACCTCGCGGGTCGGCAAAGGGAGCGGGATCCGCCGAGTCCGGCCTTGGACGGCGCCGCCCTCTGCCCTCCTTCCGGCGTGACCCCCAGATTCACGAGTCCGGCTCTGGAGCGAGATCTTGGCTGACGACATTCGTCCCCAGGTCCAATCGTCGTTAGGCGACGCGTACACCATCGAGCGTGAACTCGGTGGAGGCGGGATGTCGCGCACCTATGTGGCGATGGAGCGGTCGCTGTCGCGGCGGGTGGTGGTGAAAGTGCTGTCACCCGAGCTGGCAGCCGGCGTCTCCGTGGACCGGTTCAAGCGCGAGATCCTGCTGGCGGCACAGATGCAGCATCCGCACGTGGTGCCGGTGCTGTCGTCGGGCGACGCCAGCGGGCTGCCGTGGTTCACCATGCCGTACGTCGAAGGCGAATCCCTCCGCACGCGGCTGGCCCGTGGGCCGCTGGCGACCGGCGAAGCGGTCAGTGTACTGCGCGACGTGGCACGGGCACTCGCCTTCGCGCATTCGCGGGGAGTGGTGCACCGCGACATCAAGCCGGATAACGTCCTGCTATCGCAGGGGAGCGCAACGGTCACCGACTTCGGCATCGCCAAGGCCATCAGCGCCGCGCGCACCGGGGGCGGCGAGACGCTGACGATGGCCGGCACTTCCATCGGTACCCCGGCCTACATGGCGCCCGAGCAGGCAGCCGGCGACCCGGACATCGACCACCGGTCGGATATCTACGCTTTCGGCTGCATGGCGTACGAGGTGTTCACCGGCCGGACGCCGTTCACGGGACAGTCGCCGGCGAAACTGCTGGGCGCGCACCTCGGCGAGAAACCGCGCGACGTCCGGGAACTCCGCGCCGACACGCCCGAGTCGCTGGCGATGCTGGTAATGCAGTGCCTGGAGAAGGATCCGGCCGCCCGACCGCAACAGGCGAATGACCTGGTCCGCGTGCTCGACAACGTCACGTCCAGCGGCGCGGCGACCGCGGCACCGGGCATCCTGGCCGGCCGAATCAACATCTGGAAGGCGATCGGGCTCTGGGCAGGTGCCAGTGCGCTCGTGGCATTGACCGCCTGGGCGGCCACCGTCGTCATAGGCCTGCCCGACTGGGTGTTGCCCGGATCGATCGGCGTCATGTTCGCCGGGTTGCCGATCATCGGCTTCACGGCCTGGGTACAGCGGGTGGCCCATCGCACGTACACAGCGACGGCTACGTTTACGCCCGGCGGCACGTCGACCGCCGCGCACGGAACGCTGCACACCCTGGCGATCAAGGCGAGTCCACACGTCTCGTGGAAGCGGACGTGGATGGGCGGAGCCGTTGCCGTCGGCGCGTTCGTGGTGCTGGTCGTGGGCTGGATGGTCATGCGCGCGTTAGGCATCGGCCCCGCCGGTTCCCTGGTCGGCGCGGGCAAGCTGGGCGCCGGCGACCAGATCATCCTGGTAGACTTCGCCAGTCCGGCCAGCGACTCGACGCTGGGACTGACGGTGACCGAGGCGCTGCGGGCTGACCTGTCGGAGTCGCCGATCTTCCGCGTCTTTCCGCGGCTGGCGACGATCGAGGCGCTCCGACTCATGCAGCGCCCGACGACGTCGCGCGTGGACTTCAGCCTCGCGCGCACGATCGCCACTCGCGAAGGGATCAAGGCCATACTGGACGGCGACATCGTGGCGCTCGGCGGTCGCTACGTCCTCACGACGCGCCTCATGTCCTCGGAGGGCGAGCAGCTCGCCACATTCAGCGAGGAAGCCGACAGCGACAACGACCTGATTCCCGCGATTGGCAGGCTCGGGAAGCGGGTCCGCACGAGGGCCGGGGAGTCGCTGAAGATGGTGCGCGAAGCCGGGGCGCTCGATCGCGTCACCACCAACTCGCTCGAAGCGTTGCGCAAGTACACCGCGGCCAACCTCACGTTCGACCAGACCAGCGATTACACGCTCGCGATACCCCTTCTTCGCGAGGCGGTGGACATCGATTCCACGTTCGCGATGGCATGGCGCCGGCTCGCGAGTTACTACAACAACACTCAGCAGTTTGAGCAGGCCAGGGACGCGGCCACACGTGCCTTCCGGTTTTCCGACCGGCTGGGTGAAAACGAACGGCAGTTGACGATCGCGGCGTATTACTCATACGGACCCGAGAAGGATGAGGAAAAGGCGCTCGCCGCCTACGAAGCGCTGATCTCCCGCGATCCGCTCAACTCCGTCGCCCTCAACAATGCGTCGGTCATGCTTGGCCGACGGCGCGAGCACGAGAAGGCCCTGGGGTACTACATGCGTTCAGCGTCGCTGCCAGGCAGGACGCCCCTGTCTTTTGTGAACGCGCTGGGCACCGCCACGCGCCTGGGTCGATGGGAGCTGTACGACAGTCTTCACCGTGAGTTCGCGCGTGCATACCCGACCAACCCGCAAGTGCTCGTAGGGCCGACACGGATCGCGGCGGTCCGGGGCGAGCATGACCGCGCTGCCCAACTGTCCGCGGAGGTGCTCCCCCGGGTCGCCTCGTCGCGAACGACCTTGACCACACTGCGCGGCCTCGACGCCGAGCTGGCGCTGGCGCGTGGCAAGGTTCGTGAGAGCCTGAAGCATCGCGCGGAGCTACGGGGGCTGCAGGTGCAGAGTGGCTTTACCACGGCACCGCTCTACGCCGCGCTGGATTCCGTGAGCGCGATCGCCGTGATCCTGGAGGACCCGGCTCGCGCGCGTGCGTTGCTGGCGCGTGCCCTCCAGCGGACCCCCATCGACTCGATTCCGTATCTCGACCGGGACTACGATATCCTCATCGCGGTGGCGGCGGAACTCGGGGATACGACGCGAGCTCGCGAATGGCACGCGGAAGGTCGCAAGTCGTGGGAGGCGGACGGCAGAGCAATCTTTCGCCCCGCGTGGGAGGCCTACGAAGACGCGATGTTGGCAGTGGCGTACGGCCGATACGCGGACGCGCTGGTGAGCATTCAGCAGTCGGATCGATTGAAGCACCCGCGCACGGATCTCCTGGGCGCCGTGACGTTTGTTGTCCTGGACCGGCTGCAGTTGGCCGATTCCGCGATCGCGGCGGGCGAGCAGTACCTGGCCGGGACACACCCCCTCCGCCTCAGCCAGGACGCGCTCTATCTCGCGGGAATACGCCAACGGCTCGGCGAGATGTACGAGGCGAAGGGCGATTTCGACAAAGCCCTCATCCACTATCAGGCGTTTGTCGAGCTCTGGAAGGACGCGGATGCGGAGCTGCAACCACGTGTACATGATGTGCGGGCGCGGGTGGAACGCATCCGACGGCGACGGGGATAGGGAAGAGCGATCGCTGATGCGCCTGACGACGGAATTCACCAGTCGGTTCACACGGTGGCGCGGAGACTCGGAGGATCGAGGTGGTTCACTATTCGGCGCGGCCCTTCCTTGAGCGTGGGACCGCCGAAGTTGATGAGCAACCCCGACGGGTAGCTCCAACAGTCGCAGGTGGCGCCTGTGATATCGTCGAGTTCCGGGGACGCGGAGGTGTCGACGGGATAGGAAATTGGGCTCTTCAGGGAATAGTGTGGGCAGGGTAGCTTCCCGGCCAAAAACCGGCCGGGAGGACTCAAGTGGAAGATCGGGAGCT
>Ga0214471_10003169_pt1 | contig 12768 bp, 14 predicted proteins | sample RVTome_5_FD_207665 | JGI IMG/M metagenome (GOLD analysis project Ga0214471, IMG submission 207665) | Soil microbial communities from uranium-contaminated site in the Upper Colorado River Basin, Wyoming, United States - RVT142D155 | ecosystem: Environmental > Terrestrial > Soil > Contaminated >...
CCGTCATAATTTTTCTTTCTTTGATATTTTGGAGTTGGATATGGGGAATTCCAGGAGCTCTAATTGCAGTTCCAATGACTGTTATATTCAAAATAGTATGTGATCATATTGAGTCGCTTAACCCGATAGGTGAATTCTTGGGTAAGTAAGGGTGACTGTCTTACAAATTTAGTGGTTGATAGAACAACCTGGTAAATGTATTACGGAAGATCAGATAAAAATAAAATTGATACAAATTTCGTTATAATTTGGTTAGAATAATCTATATTGACATTCTGCGGTCTAATCGGTAGCTTATACTCGGAGGTAGAATCATGATTGGCGGACTAGGTGTATGGGAACTCGTTATTATTCTTGTAATACTGCTCCTAATATTTGGTCCAAGTAGATTGGGTGACCTCGGTTCTGCACTTGGCAAGGGAATAAAGGGTTTTAGAAGATCCTTGAAAGAGCCTGACGAAATCGATATTACGCCTCCAAAGGAAGATAACAGAGTAAGGGAATCCGAATTTCAGGCTCCTAAGAAACCTACTGATACAAAATAATAAATGGATTAAGAGATAAATTTAAACTTAATTCATACCCACTTTATAAGCCCACCGAGATATGATTCATGAAATAAATGCTGTTAAAATTCTTTATTTCTTCGGGCCTATGGAATTGATGAAAATTCGGGGGAAGAAAATTATCGAAGAGTCGTTTGCGCACGGAATCGGTATGGTTTAATAGGATCAGTCCTTAGGCAATTCAACCAGCTCAATCAATACACCTTTTAGAGCTTTCGGGTGTAAAAATGCCACTTTCGTTCCATCAACCCCTGGTCGTGGTGCATCATTTATTGATTTAATACCCTGATTCTTTAGTCTTTCAAGTGCGGATTCGATATCATCTACCTTGAAGCAAATGTGGTGAATGCCCTCTCCCCTTTTTTCCAAATATTTGAATATGGGTGAGTTTTCTCCGATCGGTTCTAGGAGTTCAATTGTGGTGTCCCCCGCAGCTGTCTCAAGCATTGAAGCCCTAACGCCTTGTTCTTCAACGACCTCTCTATGAGTCACTTTGAGACCCAGGGCAGTTTCATACAGCTTTTCCGCCTCCTCTATATTTCGAACGGCAATTGCTATATGATTGACACTTACCATTTTTCCTTCTTTCATGATATGTCCTCTCTGTTTGTTGATTAATATAATTGACACTTGGTAAAGATCAAATTGATTTCCTTTACAGGGCTTTTGAATTTGGATTTGTGTGAAGTTCGATTAAACTAAATTTGAAATACATGTATGCTTGAGCGATGAAAAAAAATAGTATTAAAACGGTGACTCTTGTTCCTGGTGACGGGATTGGACCTGAGGTAACTGACGCAGCACGAAGAATTATTGATGCTACCGGTGTAAAAATTAAGTGGGAGATAATACCTGCAGGTGCGCAATCTATTGAGAAGTATAAAACCGTCATTCCTGAAATTGTCTTTGATTCGATCAGAAGAAATAAAGTAGCTTTGAAGGGTCCCGTGGGTACACCAGTTGGAAAGGGCTTTAAAAGTGTCAACGTATTAACTAGGAAGACACTTAATCTTTACGCTAACCTAAGGCCCGTAAAAAGCTTCCCCGGAGTCAAGTCGAGGTATCAGGATGTTGATATAGTAGTCGTAAGAGAAAATACGGAGGATCTTTACTCTGGCCTCGAGTATCAAATTGCCCCTGGTGTTGTAGAAACCTTGAAGGTTATCACTGAAAGGGCATCGAATAAAATAGCAGGGTTCGCGTTTAGTTACGCAAAGAGACAAAAAAGGAAAAAGGTAACCGTCCTTCATAAAGCCAATATAATGAAACTAAGCGACGGTTTATTCCTGGATTGCGTAAGACGCGTGGCAATGAAGTATCCTGACATCGAGTATGAAGAGATGATAATTGATAATGCTTGTATGCAATTGGTTCTTAATCCAAATATTTTTGATGTTGTTTTAACCGAGAATCTATACGGTGATATAGTGTCAGAGATATGTGCGGGACTTGTTGGAGGGCTTGGATTTGCTCCCGGAGCAAATATAGGAGATGAATGCGCGGTATTTGAGGCAGCTCATGGGAATGCTCCTGATATAGCTGGCAAGAACCTCGCGAATCCTATTGCCGTAACTCTATCTGGGGTACTTTTACTAAGGCATATCGGTAAAATTAAAGAAGCAAAAGCGATAGAGAATGCAATAACCAATGTTCTTTCACAAGGAAAGATTCTAACGAGGGATATCGGGGGAAAAGCAACGACTACGGAAATGAGAGATGCAATAATTAGAGAAATTAAAAAATGATTTTCGACTTATAAACAACTTTTGAGGTATTTTTAAAAAGTTGAAGGCTTAATTTCCGTATGATTAAGCCTTTGCTTGCGTTTTACCCAGTTTCCGTTTTATTCCTCTTTCAAATCTCTCTTCATCGATTATATACATATCATTATATGCTGACGCTATTTTCTCCATATCATCAAATGCCTCGACTTTGAAGTTAATCCTCTTATCTTGAATCTTAATTATTTCAGCCCTGATAGTTATAGGCATTCCAATGGGGGTTGATGCAAGATGATTCATCTCGATTTTGGTGCTTACCGCCATCTCGTTACTCTCCAGGAATGGAGCCATCATGTCGGCGCATGTAGTTTGCATAAATGCAATGAGTGATGGCGTTGAAAGTACTCGGGGGGAGCTTTGATGGAATCGCGATGCGGCCATCTCTGGTGTGGTTTGGATGTTTTTTTCTATGAACATCCCCGAAGCTATTTTTTTCTTCATCACGCCTCCTCTTGTATCATGCGAAATTGATGATTAGGTAAACAATTATATCAGATAGTTATAATTTTTATAGTAATGATATACCTCGTGTATTTCTGTTTTTATTAAGTGGTTCCCAAAACTTGCTAACTTGTCATAGATTATTCGTGGGGGATCCCATCACAATTTTCTGATATTTCGGATTAAACTGGTCAAAGCTTCCGATAACTTATGTACTTGAGGGTCATTGATTTTGAGGGGAAATATTGAGAGTAAGCATCTGAGATGCCTTAGCACCCTCAGAGTCTGCGACTGTAATCTCTACAATGTATTCACCTTTATCCGCTTCGTCAAACTCCCAAGTTATCAACCCTGTTGCAGGTTCGATCGTCATACCCCTGGGAGCGTTCTTCAGTGTATAATCAATTGGATCACCATCAGGATCTTCTGCCTTTAAGACATAGCTAAGTTTCCCGTCCTCTATCCTTGGCGCTGGCTCAGATGTTATTATTGGCGGGGAGTTTGGAATTGCAAAACTTCCCTCGGCTTTCCAGACGCCTTCATCTTTACCGTCGAAGGGAATTACGTCAACCGAAATGATTGATCCCTTTTTGAAGTCTTCACTCCATTCTAACATCTCATCCGTAGCACCTGGGATCGTTTCTCCATCGAGTTTCCACTGATATCCGAAGCTTATAATATCGTTATCTGGATCTTTTGCCTCGACAATCGCCCTGAATCCGTTACTCGGATCGGTTCCAGAGATGCTTTCAATCCTAATGGATTTTACCACGGGGGGATGATTTAGTTTTTGGCCGACTGGTTCTTGGGTTTCAGTTTCTGTTTTATGGTTAATTGACTCTTTGTCTTGTTCTTGTTCACCAATTTTAATTTCAGGTGAGTTTTTGTTTGTTTTCTCAATAATTGTGCCTTTCTCGCCGTCGTTGTTGCATCCACCAATATTGAGCAAAAGAAATGAAAATATAAAGCACAGGATCAAGTATATATTCATTACTTGTTACTACGTATTTTTTTCATCGATCTTACTTTTGCCGCACGCGCCCTTTTTTTCTTTCTTTCACTTGGTTTTTCGTAGTAATTCCTCTTTTTGATTTCAGAGAGTATCCCTTCTCTTTCGACCATTTTTTTGAATCTTCTCAGGGCGTTGTCTATGGTTTCATTTTTCCCAATTATTACTTCTGCCATCGGGCTTACTCCTCTTATGTCTTATAATAAATAAACATTAAGCAATAAAACATGGGGTGTCAAACCAATAATTTTATTGAATATCTATTTCATATTCATCTTGTAAGCTCTCTTTAGACTCATAAATAAATTCGACTTCATGTTGCATGGCTAGCTTTTTCAAGTTTTTTCCTTCAAACTCTTTAAGATAGGATATCACGCCCTGATTTGCAGTGATAATGATCTTTTTTACGAGTGGTTTTAAGATGTGGCTAGTTATTTCTCTTATAATTTCATATGAAATCGTTTCTATCGATTTGACATACCCTTTCCCCCCACAGTGGTTGCATTGGTCGGTGAGCTGCGTTAGCAGGCTTTCTCTCATGCGCTGCCGGGTCAATTGAACAACGCAGAAAGACGACATGTCAAGAACCACCGAACGAGCCCTATCTTTCTTGAGTGATTCAATAAATTTTCTATAAATCTCTTTTCTTTTTTGGAGGCTCTTAATGTCGATAAAATCTATCACTATGATACCTACAAGGTTCCTCAACCTTATTTGGTACGCTGCTTCGCTAGCCGCTTCCATGTTTATATCAAAAATTGTTTCATGGTGAGTAATCCCTCCTGTGTATCTTCCACTATTCACGTCTATTACCGTCAGGGCTTCCGCTTGCTCTATGATAAGATAGCCCCCTGATTTAAGCCACACTTTTCTATCGATAATCTTCTTTAGTTCTTGTTCTATTCCATATTTAATGAATAAAGGAGTGCTGTTTGTGTATAGCTCGATATGCGTTTTAATATTGTTAGCGTCTAGATAATTGGAAATTTCCTGATGAGCTTTTTTTGAATCGATAAATATCTTTGTTTCTTCGTCTAAAACTAAATCTCTCGTAACTTTCATATAGAGGCTGGGTTCTTCGTAGAGTAGGGCAGGTGATTTTGCTTCCTCTGATCTTTTTTTAAGCCCATTCCACAATCCGATCAAATTCTTCATATCAAGCTTTAATTCATCGTGATCAATTTCCTGACTAGCCGTTCTCGCTATAAAGCCAACTCCTTCAGGTTTTGCGGACTTTATTAGATTTAGGAGTCTCTGTCGTTCTTCTCTGTTTTTGATTCTTCTCGATATTCGTATCATATCGACCGTACCGAGAAGAACCAAATATCTTCCTGGAATTGCTATGTTTGTAGAAAGTTTTGCTCCCTTTCCAACTGAAAATTCCTTCACGCATTGCACAAGGACTTCCTGTCCCTCTCGAAGCAGGTCCTGTATAAGGCTCTTTGTCTTTTTCTTTTGGGTTTTAAGGTCTTCTTCCTCTAAAAAAAATTCAGAATATGAATCTTCTTGGACATCCTCGACAGAAATGAACCCCGATTTCCCGATTCCAAGATCTATAAATGCAGCTTGCATACCAGGGATAATATTTCCGACCTTTCCTTTGTAAATGTTCCCGACCAGTTGAGGTCGCGACTTTCTCTCGATATATAATTCGACGAGGCTGCCATTTTCGGTTATCGCCGATCTGGTTTCATTAAATGTTACATTGATATAGATTTGAATGCTCATAAAATTCAGGTGTAAATGGCTTGTTCAGTATTGAAACGTATATTCATTATAGACTATATGACGGATATTAACATGTTTTAAGTGTTAATATTTCTTTGTTCGAAAATAAGATTATTCGTAAACTAGTTTGTTCTAAATATCGCCGCGCAGTTGTTTGACGAAATAACAAATGTAAATTTAAAAATTTTCATATTATAATTTTTAATACAACAAAATAAGGAATCTTTAAATTTGTAAGACTTTCTTACAAAATGAAATTTCAAAATGAGTAATATCAATGCATTGAGTTAACACATTGAATTGCGTATTTAATTATTAAATGAAATCGTTTATCATTAATGACTTTATAAAAACTCATTTCTTGATGATCGTTCAAATTATGGATATTAATAATTATTTTATTGACTAAGATGTTGTATAATTAGTGATGAAATTGGTTTAATTTTCTTATAAAATATGTTATAAAACTTAAAGGAGGTTTGAGAGGATGCCCTTTAGACTTTTAATTGCAGCCATATTTATCGGAGGAATGGCCTTTGCTCAGGGTAATCTGCCTGAGCCAAAAGGTGGTGAAGCAATCTATGTGGTACGCCCGGGGGATACACTCTGGGATATATCTAAAAGGTTTTACGGGAATCCACTTTTATGGCCACGATTGTGGGAATTGAATACCTTTATCGATAATCCAAATTTAATATCTCCCGGACAAGTGCTTTCTCTGAAGCCTAAATACGAACAACCTGGAATACCGGTAGTTAAGATTAACCCTGGAGTAGAAGTAGAGCAACTCAAAGACATTGGGGCACCACCACCTGTTTATTATTACTCAATGGGAGGGAGTGAAGGATTCATTTCACCGGATGAGTGGGAACACATGGGAACTATCTTAAGCTCCGAACCGACGAAGATTCTACTCGCCGATGGGGACATTGTTTATACGAATGTAGGAAGATCTGACGGAGTGCAAAGTGGTGACTTATTCACAGTATTTAGAACATCGAAACCGGTTCTCCATCCTTTTACAGGGAGGAGAATAGGGTATAAAGTGGCCGTATTCGGGGAAATTGAGATAGTAGATGTTTTGGGCGAAAAGATGTCAACGGCTAAAATTACCAATTCGATTAGAGAGATTACTCGTGGGGCAAGGATAAGACCACACGAACCATTTGTAAATGAGGTCACGATTAAAAAAGGGACTGAAACAGCAAATGGGATGGTGGTTGATAGCCTAAACGATATAGTCGTAGTTGGTCAGGGAAATATTGTCTATATCGATGTTGGAAAAGAGCATTCTATTGTTCCCGGAAATACCTTTTCAATTTATACGCTTCCCCGAAGCGTACGCGATCCTGATTCCCGTAAAGATGTGACTATTCCACCTTCCAGGAAGGGTAAGCTAGTTGTGTTGAATGTAGAACAGAATACATCAACCGGACTTATCATCGATAGTGCGAGGCCTATAGAAATTGGAGACTTAGTTAGCTTGGATTTCTGAGGTTGATAATTTGACATGTCTGATTCTAAAGGTATAGGGTTAATCTTTTTCAAAAACACTATCAAACCCTAGTTCTTTCTCAATTTTTGAGCCTCTCCAGTCATTGGGACAAATCGGACTGGTGTTATATTTGTTTTCTTTATACCCTTTTGAGTTTTATGAATAAGTAATAACTCTTGGTAGAGGTCTCCTACCGGTATAACCATTCTACCGTTTTCCTTGAGTTGATCGATCAATGGTTGGGGAGTATGTTCAGGGGCAGCAGTCACTATTATGGCATCAAAAGGAGAATATTCCTGCCATCCTCTATAACCATCTCCTATTTTAAAATGGATATCCTTATATCCCAATTCATTCAAAACTTGTTGTGCATTTAGTGAAAGCGATTCGTGAATCTCTATTGTGTATACATCACAACCATGCTCAGCCAGAATAGCTGTCTGATAGCCCGATCCCGTGCCTACTTCAAGAACCTTTTCTTTTTCATTCAGCTCGAGGAGTTGCGTCATTAAGGCAACAATGTAAGGTTGCGATATTGTCTGTTCCATGCCTATTGGAACGGGGGCATCGTTATAGGCAAGACCCCAGAAATTTTCAGGAATGAACTTATGCCTTGGAACTTTTAACATCGCCTTTATCACTTTGGAATCCTTTATTCCGCGAAGAATGAGCTGGGTTTCAACCATTTCCCAGCGTCTATGCGGGTATAAATCCTTATCATTTTCTTGATAAGAATGATTTGCCAACAAGAATATCGACGCGAAAAATAAAGAAATGATATAGGGATCCATCAATTTACCTATTAAATAAGACCCTCATTATTTTTGCAATCTTTCAAATAACATAGCCTGTCGGATTCTCCAGAGACAGATATTACCGAAGCGTTCAACTCCAATCAAGTTTAATAAATTTTGTGATTTTCGATCGGTAAATATTCGATCACGAAAATCGGGATTAACAGGATTGAGCTTGTATTCGTTGGCGTTAATGATATTTGGGTAATCCGCTATGTCCGCACTATGGTTTCGACTTGCGTCGGTAGTGTCTTCACAATATTCTTGAAATCACGAGCTCGGCCCCTTCGTATGGATCTATTTCGCCCTTCTTGATTCGAGTCAAAACCTTTCCCACTTCATGATCTTTTAGTTTCTCATTAATCCTCTTTTCTATGATCTCCAATATAATCTGTGAGAATTCCTCCTCAATTCTCTTTTGCCTTTTCTTACGTAGCAAACCGGTTTGGGTCTGAAATAGCTTATGCCTGTTAATGTCCTTTATCAATTCGTCTATTCCGAGTTTTCCAATAGAGCTTGTCAGCAGCACAGGTATATCCCAGTTGCCTTCTGTTGGTTTTAATGAAATGATAGATTTGATTTCTCTCGACAGAATTTCAGCACCTTCTCTGTCAGCTTTATTTACGACGAAAATATCTGCGATCTCCATAAGTCCTGCCTTCATGGTTTGCACCGCATCTCCGGCCTCCGGAACCAGAACAACAAGCACCGTATCTGCCAGCTTTATGATATCCAGCTCTGTCTGACCCACACCAACCGTTTCAATAATAATATTTTCAATCCCAAATGCATCGTATAGTTTTATTATCTCTTTAGTTGCCTTTGAAAGCCCCCCATGACTGCCTCTGCTTCCCAGACTCCTTATAAATACGTTTTCATCCAGTGAGTGATCCTGCATCCTTATTCTATCGCCCAACACAGCTCCACCCGTAAAAGGACTTGAGGGATCAACTGCAATAACTCCCACTTTTTTGTTGTTTTTTTTATAGGCTTGGATCAGCTCATTAACCAGTGTGCTTTTCCCCGCTCCGGGGGGACCTGTAACTCCAATTATATAAGCTTTTCCTGTCTTTGGATTAATTCGCTTATGGATCTCGGGAATTGAGTTATAGTTACTTTCGACAAGGGTAATAAGCCTTGCAAGTGCGATCCGATCACCGCTCAGCATCTTGTCGACGAGTTTGATTTCTCTCTCAGTAATGGTCATTGTGAATACGATAAATTGAACTAAGAATTTTGTCAAAAGCACTAAATCGTGAAAGCAGATATGTCGCCGATTTAAAAACTGGAGTAATGAGAGGGTGTCTTACTCTTAAAAAAGTGGGGAGGAATCAATTATAAATGGTAATCAACAGATACACACTAAATCATGTATTTCCAAACCGATAAGATATTGCGAGTTTTGGCGATCTTTGTAAATGGTTTAAACGATATTATTCTGTATAATTAAGAGTCCTAGTTTATTGTAATCGGAATGTAGTTTCTATATTCCGGCCACATTAGGACTCATTGGGATTTTCTTTAGAGAAAGTCTTGATAATTCAAGTAATTCATCATGATTACGACGGGACGTGAAGCAATAAATTGCGCCAGGAAAATCTGATACTCAAAGAAATAAATCTCAATTGTTTTAGGTCACTAGAAGATTAATTTAACTGATGAAAAGAATGAAATGTTAGGAGAGAGTAAATGGCATTGACCCCATCTAAGATGTTGCCCCTTGGAACAAAGGCACCGGATTTTAAGCTTTGGGATGTAATAAGTGATAAAGAGTTGAGTTTAGAGGAACTAAAATCCGATACTGCTACTGTTATTATGTTTATCTGTAACCATTGTCCATACGTGAAGCATGTACAGAAGGGCCTCGTTGAATTGGCTAACGATTATATTCCTAAGGGTATATCATTTATAGCTATTTGTTCAAATGATATAGAAAACTATCCCGATGACTCGCCTGAGAATATGAAAGCTGTTGCAAAAAGACTGGGTTATCCTTTTCCTTATATGTTCGATGAATCACAAGATGTCGCTAGGGCTTATGATGCGCAATGCACACCTGATTTTTATATTTTTGATAAGGATTTAAAGTGTATTTACAGGGGTCAGATGGATGATTCGAGACCGGGAAATGGAAAGCCTGTCACGGGAAAGGACATAAGGGATGCGCTTGAGGATATTTTGAGCGGAAAACCCGTTACAGAAGCGCAGTATCCGAGCATCGGTTGTAATATAAAGTGGAAGTAGAAATAGCTTTACTATCGGTATTCCCGAAATTTTAGAACGATATATAGGAAATTGTCACTTCTGATTTGGGTACTTTATTAAGAAACATGGGGCATAACCTTATCCACGAATAGCTTCATCGATCTCATTGCCTCTTGATGGCCAATTCCCGGAAACTTGAATCTACAGATGAGGTTATCGATTGGCAAATTTTCCTTATATTCCTTAATGGTTTCTACGCACTCTTCAGGTGTGCCTATTATTGACTGATCCTTAACGATGTCGTAAATGATCGGGTCAGTCGGATCCGATATTAGATTTCCACTGTAATCAACCATACTTCCCCATTGAGCGTAGCCTTTGGCTGTGTATGTAATATACTCCTTTATATCTTCCCAAACTTTTTCCTTCTTCTTATCAGAGATATAAAATTCTCTCACAAGGGGTTTTTCATAGTCCTCGGGGTCTCTTCCGTATTCTTCAAGCAAGGAAGAATGAAGATCAAATAAATTCTTAATTAGAGGTATAGTTCCGATGGCCGGTACGTAAAGCGGGGCTCCTATCCGTGCAGCCCTCCTTATAGCCGGTTCTGTGAAGGCACCAATCCATATGGGTATTGATTTTTGAACCGGTTTGGGCGTTACATTTGCGTCCTTTACTTTATAGTATTTACCATCAAAACTAAAAGTTTCATCCGACCAGCTCTTTTGGAGTATCTCTATGCTTTCTTCCATTCGTCCCTTTCGCTCTTTGAGCGATCTACCGTATCCTTCAAATTCCTCCTTCCTGTAGCCCAGGCCAATACCCAAAATTAAACGTCCCTTTGAAATCAAATCAACCACGGCTGCGTCTTCGGCAATTCTGATTGGATCATGGAGGGGCATTAATAATACACCTGTGCCGATCCTGATATTTTTGGTCCTTGCCGCTATGGCTGCTGCTGTGACCAATAATGAGGGACAGTATCCATCACTTAAAAAGTGGTGTTCAGTTAACCATGCGGAGTTAAAGCCCATTTCATCGGCTACGGAGATCTCTTTTAACATCTCTTCATATAATTCTTCATGTGGCCTGGGTCTGTGGGGATGCGATTGAAGGCTGTAATATCCTACGCCGAATTTCATGTGCTTATCCTCCTTTCTAGTATGTTATATCCTTTTATTACATAATATTTGAACCTTATTCAAGTTTGGAAGGAAAAAGTTTTATTTGTTGCTTAATTTAAAGATTATTCCATGTCGAACAACAGAAACTCAGCCGAATCATTAGTTGAAATTATTATTTCCCCTTCATTCTGAATAGATGCACCATCTCCTTGTTCTAAATTCTTTCCGTTTAAAATTAGAGACCCCCTAATGGCCTGAACCCATAGGTGATGATCCGCCTCAGCTATATGCTTAACCTCTTGCCCCATTTCAAGGGAGGATAAATAAATATCGACGTCCTGATTTAGGTATAACGCTTCATTTTTCTTGCTTCTTGTCCCTGTTGCAACAAGGCTTAGATTACCCTTTATACCATTTGGGTCAATAGATCGTTCTTCGTAGCTCGGCTTAATACCCTTTTCCTTCGGCAGTATCCATATTTGTAATAAATGAACAGGTTCAGATTCAGAATGATTGTACTCGCTGTGAACTACTCCAGTTCCTGCACTCATTCTCTGCATGTCACCCTTTTTTATGACGGAACCATTCGCAATGCTATCTTTATGTTCTAGGGAACCTTCTTGTATATAAGTAATAATTTCCATGTCCCTGTGCGGATGAGATCCAAATCCGGTACCCCCTTTAATTCTATCTTCGTTTATAACACGGAGTTTGTGAAATCCGATATAATCCGCGTCGTAGTAATCTCCAAATGAGAATGTGTGATAACTGTCCAGCCATCCTAAATTTGTGTGTCCCCTTTCATTGCTTTTTCTTATCTTTACCATTTTTTCTACCTCCAGTTTTGTTTATGGCAATTCAATCCTTTTCCTGCTTCCCAAGCCTTCTACTTAAATGGCGAAGGAATTCCTGCTCCCCTGGATTTAAGACTTCAAACTCAGCCACAATTGATTGCACATGCTCTGGAAAGATTTCTTTTATAAATTTCTTCCCTGTTTCTGTAAGCATTACATTTACTGCTCTACGGTCCTCCGAGCTGCGTTCCCTTTCGACTAACCTTCTTTTTTCAAGGTTATCTACTACCATTGTTATATTGCCGCTTGTTTTAAGAAGTTTTTTGCCAAGCTTATTTTGGTTTAGAGGACCAAGATGATATAGAGCCTCTAACGCCCCGAACTGACTCATCGTCAGTTCATATTTCGCTAGTAAACGAGATAGTCTTGAACTCACACTATCTGCAGCGCGCATGAAATTTATAAAGGCGTTCAAAGCCCTCATTTCTTTTTGAGTCCCCTTATATTTTGTGCCCATAATTAGCTTAATATTAAATAGTTTAACATTAAGATAATTACAATTAACAAATTGTCAAGCCTGACCTTTACTAGTTTAAGGAGATTTCTACCTTCGGTAGGTCCTTGCTTTTCTCGGTAGGGAACGCATATATGCGTTCCCTAATACTTTCGTTTACAATCAGCAAATTGTAGAGGAGGACTTCAATCCTCCATTGTTTGTCACTGTCATTACAAAAGGGATTTAATTGGCCTTCCAAAAATTGCGTGAAGAAAATCAGAAACGGAGACGTTAAGAAAAATTTGAGGGTTGGGGTTGGACTTAAATTTTTTAGT
>Ga0214471_10003170_pt1 | contig 12767 bp, 13 predicted proteins | sample RVTome_5_FD_207665 | JGI IMG/M metagenome (GOLD analysis project Ga0214471, IMG submission 207665) | Soil microbial communities from uranium-contaminated site in the Upper Colorado River Basin, Wyoming, United States - RVT142D155 | ecosystem: Environmental > Terrestrial > Soil > Contaminated >...
TGGACCTACGACCCGCGAGCCGGCGAGATCGAGCCGGCCAGCGACCTGGCCAACGAGCTCGGGTTCCGCAAGCCGAAGCAGAAGCCGAAGCCCAAGCAGAAGCCGAAGCCGGCGGACACGGGCTGACGGGAGGTCCGACGCCACTCGTACCCTGCGCCGCCATGTCCCTTGACCGCGTGCTGGCTGCGACCCTGACGATGCTGGCTGTGGTCGCGACGAGCCTGCCGGGGTGCACGCCGCAGGACCCCATCGCCCGACCCACCTCCGGGGACGAGGTCGCGCTGCGCATCGACCGGTTGAACCAGCAGATGGCCGACGTGGCCCGGTCCCAGCGGGACGCAACCGCCGGGCTGCGCCCCGTGCTCGAGGCTGTGCGTGAACTGGATGCGTTCGTCGCCGGGATGCGCGACCCGGAGCGCATCCGGTCCGTGGAGGACACCTGGCCGCGGGTCGATGCCGCCTACACCAGCGTGGATCCGACCGGGTTGCGCGCGTCGCTGGTGGAGCTGGCGGTCGACGTGGACGTGGCCCGTGTCACGCTGGCCCGAGCGCGCGAGGCGCTGCCGCAGACGTGGGAACGCCGGTACCTCGATGCGGAGGACCAGGTGCTGATGGCGGTCCGCAGCTACGCCGAGGGGACGGACGCGCTGGTGCAGGTCCTGCAGCGTCACTGGCCGACCTACGGGCAGGTGCACGCAGCTTGCGCCGCGTTCGTGTCTGCGAACGAGTTCTACCGCACCTCGCAGGAGGCTGTGCAGGCCTACGAGGTCCGCGTGGGCCGGATGCTGGGTCCGTTGGCCGGGGCTCAGGGGGAGTTCGTGCGCTTCCGTGATGCGCAGGTGGAGGCGGCGGCGTCGGTCAACCGGGCCTCCGAGACGGCGGCCGGGGCGTGGGCGGCTCGACCGTCCGGCGCGGCAACGCCGTGAGCGCGGTCCCACCGCCGGCACGGTCCCGGAGGGCGCTGCTGACGGCGGTCGTGCTGGCGGCTGCCGCCGGCCTGGTCGTGACCCTGTGGCGCCCGACCGCGCCGCCCCTGCTGGGGACTCCGACGGAGCTGTCCGCGTTCCACCCGGACCTGCTGGCGAGGGTGGCGGCCTACCGTGGATCGCAGCGGCTCATGGCATTGCTCGCCCTGCTGCTGAGCGTGGCCGTACCCGTGCTGGCCCTGGTGGTCCCCGCGACCCGGTGGCGGCTCGTGGCGCTGGCGCGGCGCGGGCGGCCGGCGATCGGTGCGGCCCTGGCGGTGGTCGCGGTCGTGGTCGCGATCGACGTGGTCACGCTGCCGTTGGACGTCTGGATCGGCTGGTTCCACGAGCGCGAGTGGGGTTTCGCGGCCGGCAGCCTGAGGCTGTGGCTGCGCGACCGGCTGGTGGGGTTGGTGCTGCGGGTGCTGATCGCGGTGGTCGCGGCGGTGGCGGTGCGAGCGCTGGCCGCGCGCGCCGCCGACACCTGGCAGCACTGGCTGGTGTTGCTGGCCACGGTGGCCGTCGGCGTGCTCGTGCTGCTCCAGCCGCTGGTCGTCCAACCACTGTTCCTGTCCACCGAGCCGCTGTCACCGGGGCCCGTTCGCGAGGCTGTCGCCGAGGTCCTGGCCGCGGCCGGTGAGTTCGAGCTCGGGATCGACGTCGGGGACGCATCGCGACGCACCACCCGCGTGAACGCCTTCGTCACGGGGCTTGGCCCCTCCCGTCGCGTGGTGCTCTACGACACGCTGCTCGAGCTGCCTCCGGACCAGGTGGCCTACGTCGTCGCGCACGAGCTGGCCCACCGGGAGCACCGCGACCTGCCGCGTGGGATCCTGTTGACGGCCACCGCTGCGGTGCCGGTGGTCTGGGTGCTCCGGCGTCTCTGGGAGCACCCGCGCGTCGAGGCACTGCGGTCCAGCGCGGGCGGCCAGGCCCGGCTCCTGCCCATGGCCGCGTTGGTGGTGCTGGTCCTGGCGACGTGGGTCGGCACCCCGCTGGCCAACGCGGTCTCGCGCCGCGCGGAGGCGGCAGCCGACCACCGGGCGCTCGAGCTCACGGGGGAGCCGGCGGTCCAGATCGCGGTCAACCGCGTGTTCGTCGAGCGGGACCTGGCCGACCCGACTCCGCCGGCCTGGGTGACCGCCCTGTGGGGAACCCACCCCCCGACCGGGGCTCGCATCCAGGCGGCCGTGGACCACGCGGTGCGCTACGGGCTCCCGCTGCCGGCGCTCGACGAGGTGCAGGGCCGCTGATGCGCACGCTGTGGATCACCAACGATCTCCCGCCCCGCACCGGCGGGATACAGCAGTTCGTCCAGAGCCTGCTGGTCCGCGTCGAGCCCGAGCAGGCGCTGGTCCTGGGGCCGGCCCAGCCCGGAGCTGCGGCGCACGACGCAGCCCAGCCCTATCGGGTGGTGCGAGCTCCAGGCAGCGTGGTGCCACGACCCGCGATCGTCGCGCAGGTCCGCCACCTGATCGCCGAGCACGCTCCGGACGTGGTCGTGCTCGGTGCGTCGTGGCCGCTCGGCGAGGTGGCCCGACGCCTCGACGGACCACCGATCGTGGCGCTGACGCACGGGCTGGAGGCCGGGCTGTGCGGCGTGGGCCTCGGCGGGTTGATCCGCCGGGCGAGCCAGCCCCTGGCCGCGGCCACCACCATCAGCGACTTCACGGAGGCCAAGCTGGCCCCCCACGTGCGTGCCGGCCGGGTCGTGCGGCTGCCTCCCGGCGTCGACCCCGATGTGTTCCACCCGGGCGTCGACGGCTCACCGTTGCGTCGCGCATGGGGCGTGCCGGATGGGGCGCCGCTGGTCGCGTGCGTGTCGCGGCTGGTGCCGCGCAAGGGCCAGGACGTGCTGCTGCGCGCATGGCCACAGGTGGCGCAGGCGCAGCCGGATGCCTGGTTGGCGATCGTCGGTCGTGGCCCGCTCGAGGGCCGGTTGCGCGCCGCGGCCCGGGGGCTCGAGCGGGTGGTGATCTCCGGTGCGGTGAGCTGGGCCGAGCTACCGGCTGCGTACGCCGCAGCGGACGTGTTCGCGATGCCGTGCCGGACCCGGCTGGCCGGAACCGACGTCGAGGGGCTCGGGATCGTCTACCTGGAGGCCCAGGCGTGCGGGGTGCCGGCCATCGCGGGTCGTAGCGGCGGCGCTCCAGAGGCGGTGCGCGAGGGCGAGACCGGCCTGACGGTCGACGGCACCAACCCGGCGGAGGTCGCCCGGGCGGTGGGAGAGCTGCTGGCCGACCCCGAGCGGGCGGCGCGCATGGGCGCCGCCGGTCGCCGGTGGGTGGAGCAGGACTGGGCGTGGGACCGCATCGCGGACCGCTTCCGCGGCCTGCTGGCTGACGTCACGGACCAGGCCTGAACCTTCAGCCAACGGCGGGCTCGATGGTCACGACGAGCCAGGCGTGGTCGCTCAGGTCGGGGACCGGGAACGCCTCGTAGCTGACGGCATGCAGGTCCGGCGTCAGGTAGACGTGGTCGATGGCACGGTCGGGGCCGGTCGAGGGGTAGGTCCTCGGCACCGACGGGCCCGCCGCGTGCCGGAACCGGGCCTCGATGGGGGCCAGGTCGGGGGAGCGTGGCCCGGAGTTGAGGTCGCCGGCCAGCACGACGGGACGGCCGGCGGTCGACAGCGCGGCCGCGATCTCGGCCACGCGGGCTGCCTGGGGCCGGCGGATGGAGGCGTCCTCACCGCGGTGGTGCAGGTGCGTGCCGACCACGCCGAGCTCGCGTCCGCCGCCGAGGTCGAGCACGACCCAGACCGCGCTGCGGACCATGTAGCCCCCGCTGTCCGGCAGGATCTCCTGGCCGGTCCCGAGCACCGGGTAGCGCGAGAGGATGGCGTTGCCCCACACGTCGTCGGCGGCCGGTGCGAACACGTAGGGCATGTCCAGGCCCCTGGCGACGTCGGCCAGGACGTCCTGGCCGCCGTTGAGGGCCCACCCCCGGTCCACCTCGTTGAGCACGACCACGTCCGGGTCAACGGCTCCCAGGGCCAGGCCCTGGACGGCGCCGACGTAGCGGCCCTCGGTGTCGAAGCCCATATGGAGGTTGGCCAGCGCGACCCGGACCGGGTAGCCGTCGCCGCCGGGCGCCGTCGGGATCGAGGTCCGCAGCGCCACCGTGGCGCCGAGGACGAGTGCGACCACCACGACCGCGACGGCCGTCGCACGCGGTCCGGGTGGGGCCGCCGCCGGCACCCCGGTGCCGCGCCGTCCGGCCAGGAACAGCCCCAGCCCCAGGCCGAGCCCAGCCAGGATGAGGAAGGTGCGGTTGCCGACCCCCATCGGCAGGTCGTACGAGGCGTAGTAGGGGAAGGCGACGAGGAACAGCAGGAACGTGCCGCCTGCGGCAGCGGTCGCGTGCCGCGCGGGGGTCGACGTCCCGGCCGTGGTCGGGATGATGGCCGCCGCGACGCCGAGCGCGAGGATCAGCACGATGCTGGCCCCGTGCAGTGCGGGTTCGCCCTGGAGCCCGATGGCGCCACCGGCGCCGACCACCAACAGCAGCGGGGGCCCCCAGGCACGGCCCCGGCGCGGCCGTGCCTCGGCCGCATACCGGACGGACAGCAGGTAGGCCGCCGCGACGATCAGTGCGGTACCGCCCGCCACGAGCCGGGCGCTGCTGCCGCCCACCACGCGGGCGGTGGTCGCCGCGACCAGCGGGGGTTGCAGCCCGCCGAGGACCAGGTGCAGCGCGAGCACCGGCCCGAGCAGCAGCCAGGGCCAGGCACGCGTGATCAGGACCGTGCCCGCCGGCTGCGATCGCACGAGCGCGTACCCGAACGCGGCGAGGAGCAGGAGCAGCAGCACCCAGCCGGCGACGACGGCCGGCAGCTCTGCGCTGCGGCCCGCCGTCCAGTCCAGCGAGCTGCCCGTCAGCGCGATCTCGACGGCCGCGTCCACAGCGAGCCCGCCGGCGAGCCCGACCGCCAGGGGGCCCCGCGCCAACCCCCCGGCCGCGGCCGCAGCGACGAGCACCAGTCCCGCGAGGGCGGCGGCCGTCGCCGACCAGAGCTGGAGCTGCCCACCGTCGGCCACCTGGACCACCAGGCGCGCAGCGACGAGCACCCCTCCGGCCGCGAGCATCGTGTCGCGCGCCCCCCGGCGTCGGATGAGGGGAGCGGCGAGGAAGGCGAGCAGGAACGGCGCCAGCGCGAACAGGCCGAGCTGGAGGGGGTCGGTCGAGCCCGCACGGCCGTAGATGAACGCGACCGCCGGGAACCACAGGCGCAGGACCTCCAGGAACAGCCCGAGGCCCAGCGCGGCGGCCAGCGTCGTGGCGACGTCAAGAGCAACCCGCTGACCCCCTGCCGCGCCCGTCACTCTGGCTCCTCGCTGCCCACTCCGGCTGCTCACTGCCCAGAGGTGAAGGGTAGAAGCATGGGCGTGGGGGGTCCGTCAGCACGCATGCTGGGTACGGTGGGGTCGCCGTGACCGCCTCCGCGCCGCCCCCGTCCGACGCGCCCGCAGACCGGGCGCGTGCCGAGCACGTGCGTGCCGGAGCGGTCACGGGACTCGTCTCCGCCCTCGCCCAGCTCACGCGCGGGTTCGCGATGGGCGCCGCGGACATCGTCCCCGGCGTCTCCGGCGGCACGGTCGCCCTGGTGCTGGGGATCTACGAGCACCTCATCCTGGCGGTGCGCCAAGGCGCGCTCGCGCTGGGCGCGTTCGTGAGGCTGGACCTCGCGACCGGGTGGCAGCGGCTGCGATCGGTCGACTGGGCGTTCCTGCTGCCGCTGCTCACTGGTCTGGGCCTGGCTGTGGTCGTGCTTGCCGGCCCGCTGTCGCACCTGCTGGAAGACGAGCCGGTGATCATGGCCTCGGTGTTCGTGGGCCTGATCGCAGGCTCCGTCGTCGTCGCCTCGCGCGAAGTGGAGCAGCGCGACGGGATGCGGTACGTCGTGGGCGTGGTGGCTGGCCTCGTGACGTTCTTCCTGCTGGGGGTGCGGGGCGCGTCGGTGGAGGACGCGTCGCTGGTGATGTTCCTGGGCGCCGGCGCGGTGGCCATCTGCGCGATGATCCTGCCTGGCATCTCCGGCTCGTTCATCCTGGTGATGCTCGGGATGTATCAGCTCGTGCTCGATGCGGTCCAGGCCCGCGATCTCGTGACGGTCGCGGCGGTCGGCGCGGGCGCCGTCATCGGGCTGGCCCTGTTCTCGGCTGGCCTCAACTGGCTGCTGCGCGAGCACCGCGACACCGTGCTCGCAGCCCTCATCGGGCTCATGGCAGGCTCGCTGCGCGTGCTGTGGCCGTGGCCTGCCGAGGAGGGCTTCGATGACGTCCGTCTGGGTGCGCCGGTGGCCCACGAGGCCGCCACGGCTGTGCTCGTCGCCGTCGTGTCGTTCGTCGTCGTCGTGATCGTCGCGTCGTGGGCCAACCGTGCAGCCCACGACGAGGCAGTCGCAACCTGACCGGAGGGTTTGCGAGGGACCGACCCGAGTGACGATGCTGCGGGCTGACGTCCCCGAGCACGGAGCGCGCGTGGCCAGCCAGACCCACCCTGTCATCCCCGGCGCGGAGCCCTGGTCACACCCAGGGAGCGGCGATCGGGCACGCATCGGCGTCGTCGTCACGCATGGCTTCACCGGCAACCCCGTTTCGGTGCGGCCACTGGCGCAGGCGGTGACCGACGCCGGCTACCGCGTCGAGGTGCCGCGCCTGCCGGGCCACGGGACGCACCACAAGGACATGGCCCAGACCCGGTACGGGGACTGGCGGGCGCACCTCGAAGAGGTGGTGCACGATCTGGCCGGACACTGCGAGCAGATCGTGCTGACCGGTCTGTCCATGGGGGGCACGCTGTCCCTGGACGTCGGGTCGCGCCGGCAGGACGTGGTCAGGGGCATCGCCCCGATCAACACCGCGATCCTCGATCGCGAGGGGCTGCTGGCCCGGTTCGCCCCGTACCTGGCGCCGGTGCTGCCGTTCGTCCCCGCGAAGGCTGCCGGCGTGATCCCCAACGACATCGCCAAGCCGGGTGGTGACGAGCGGGCCTACACGATGGTGCCGGCCAAGGCCGCGAACTCGATGCTGAGCGAGCTGCCGCGCATCCGGCAGCAGCTCCGCGAGGTGCAGTGCCCGGTCCTGGTGTTGTACTCACCCCAGGACCACACGGTGCCTCCGAAGAACTCGCTGGCGCTCGAGGCTATGCTGGGGACCGACGACGTCACGGTGATCAGCCTCGACCGGTCGTACCACGTGGCGACCCTGGACTGGGACGCCGACCTGATCGCGAGCTCCCTGCTGACCTTCATCGAGCGCGTGACCGACTGAACAGTGCGGATCCACACGGCGGGCGGGTCAGCGCTCGCGGGTCGTCCCCGTGCAGAACAGGAGCGTGCAGCCCGGGTCGTCGCCGTCCCCGCCGTCCTCTTCGGGTGCCGGCCCGGGCTCAGGGGGTGGAGGCGGCGACGGGATGCGCAGGTCGAAGTCACCCTGGAGGTGGTCCACGACCACGGCGTGCTGGGGACCGTAGGGGTGCTGGCCGTGCGTGCGCTGGGCCGCGCGCGGAGCGGCGTAGTTGAACGCCTCCTCGACGGTGACGTTCCCATCACCGTTCAGGTCGCCGTGTCCCGCACGCAGGCCCTGGTCGACGAGGTAGTAGCCCCACACCGAGTTCGCGACCGCCGGATCCTCGTAGGACTTCTCCGATTCGGTGGACGAGAACGTCAGGATGCGGCCGGGGCGCTCGAGGCCGGGGTCGTTGAGCCCGGCGGACTCGCAGCCGCCGATGTTGATCCACAGCCGGCCGGCACCGACGGCGCTCATCCGGTGGACCCACTCGGAGTCGATGATGTAGCGGTTGTCGCTGGGCCACAGGCCCTCGTCGGTGATCTCCCCGTCCCCGTCCGCGTCCTGCCCGTACCACTTCTTGGTGTGCCCGCTGTAGTGGAACACCGCGACGGAGCGCTGGTCGGTCTTGCGGCCCAGCCACGCGATCGCCTCGGTGATGTTCTCGTAGGTCGCGGTGGCGTCGGTCAGCAGCAGCACCTGGTCCTGGCGCCAACCGAGCTCGACGAGGTGCTGCCACAGCTCCTCGGCGTCCTGGCGGGAGCCGACGTTGTCGCGAACGCTGCCCTGATGCTCGTTGATGCCGACGAGCACGGCCCATCTGGTGGTCGCGGGGTCGCGCGGGTCCTGCTGTGCGGCGGCGTGACCGGGGAAGCGCTGCTCGAACCGTTGCTGTGCCGGAACGTCGGGCGCAGGTCCCGACCGGGGGCGGCTGGCTGGTGCGCGGGTGGCGGCCCGCAGCCCACGTGTCTCTGCTGAGCGTTCGTAGCCGTGCGCGGCGGGTGACTCCCGGGTCTCGGCCGCCGGGCCGGCCGAGACGATGTCAGGCGCGGCGACCTCCTGCGGTTGGGCCGCAACCCGCGGGACGGCCGCCGAGTCCAGTCGCGTGGCCACGACGACGGCCTGCAGGACCACGAGCACCGCGATGGCGGCGCCCAATGCCCGGTGTGGGTCGAGGGGCGACATCGTGCCTCCGAAGGGTCCATGGGGGTCTTCGACACGCGACACCATCGTTCCTGCCCGCCGTCCGCGGCGCGCCCTCCCGTCGGGCGCGCACGGCCGTCGGTAGGCTCCGCGAGATGCTCCACGTCGATGACGATGCCTTCGTACGCGCCCCTGTCAGGCTCGTCTACCCGCACCTGACCCACCTGGCTGCGTACCCACGGTGGTGGCCCGGCGTGGCCATGCAGCCCGTCGGCCGGGGCGGCGCCGAGCTGTTCCGGCTGACGATGCGCGCCGGGCGCCTGTCGAGGCCGCTGCGGCTGATCGTTCACCCCAACGGCTGGCGTCATGACGCCGGGTTCCACATGAGCATCGAGGGCGATCTCGACGGCCGCGCGGAGTGGTGGCTCGAGGAGGGCTGGGGAGGCACCGTCGTTCACCATCTCGCCAGCTTCGAGGCGATCGGGGCGTCGCCGCGCCGGGCGCTGACCGCCTACCGGCGCGCGCTGCGCCAGGGGCTGTGGGCCTGCAAGGACGTGCTGCAGTCCGAGGTACGGCGGTCGGCGGGCGTGGCCCCGTGAGGTGCCCCGACTGCCACGCCCTCAACCCCGACACCGCGCAGTGGTGTACCCAGTGCTACGCATCGCTGCGCACGCCGGAGCCCGAGCCCGAGCGTGTGCCCGAGCGTGTGCCCGAGCCTGGTGACGTCCAGACCGGGGAGCCGGCACAGATCGTGCGCCGCGGCCACGCGACCTTCCGCAAGACCGGGCAGGCGCTGGAGTGGCAGTGCGGCCGGTGTGACGGGTTCAACCCGATCGAGCTCCAGCACTGCCCGACCTGCGGGCACAGCTTCGCCGGCACCGTGCGGGGTCCCGAGGAGCAGGTCGTCCCGCAGGTGGGCGAGAACGTGGCGCTCATCGCCAGCGCCGTCCTGCCGGGCGCCGGCCACTATCTGGCCGGCAGGACGGCGACGGGGGTGGCCCGAGCGGCGGTGTACGTGTTGTTCGCCGTGGGCGGCTGGGTGCTATTGCGTGAGGCCTCGAGCTCGGGTCAGAGCGCGCTGCCGGCGCTGCCGCTGCTGCTGGGGGCGCTGGTGGTCTGGATCGGCAGCGCGTACGACGCGGTGCTCGCGGCTCGAGGTGTCCAACGCCAGGTGCTCGAGGGCCGTGCCTTCTTCTGGTTGGTCGTGGGCGTGCTGGGGCTGCTGATGGCCACGTTCGTGATCGCGGCGCTGTCGGTCAGCCCGGCTGACGGCCCGGAGCGTGGTGGGCTGCGCGCCCTCCGCTAGCCTCCGAGCGCGCCCCGTCCGCGTCCGATCCCCGCCCTCGAGTGCAGGTTCCGCGTGCGTATCCAGCTCTTCACCGGCAAGGGTGGCGTCGGCAAGACGACCGTCGCTGCTGCGACCGCGGTCCGTGCCGCCGAAGCTGGTCGCCGCGTGCTCGTCACCTCGACCGACCCTGCCCACTCGCTCGCGGACGCGCTCGACGTGCCGCTCGGTGACGAACCCACGCCGGTGGCACCACGCCTGCAGGCCCAGCAGATCGACGCGCAGCAGCGGCTCGAGCGGCACTGGCAGGAGGTCCGTGACTATCTGGTGCAGGTGCTGGCGTGGGGCGGCCTCGGCGACGTCCAGGCCGAGGAGCTGGTGCTGCTGCCCGGCCTGGACGAGGTCTTCAGCCTCGTCGACCTGCGCCACCACATCGAGTCCGAGGTCTACGACCTGGTCGTGGTCGACTGCGCCCCGACCGCCGAGACCCTGCGCCTGCTGGCGCTGCCGGACGCGCTGCGATGGTACGTCGACCGCGTGCTGCGCCCGGGACGCCGCGTCGCGCGCGTCGCACGCCCGGTGCTGTCGCGGCTGAACACGGCGCCGGTCCCCGAGGACGAGGTGTTCGGAGCCGTCGAGCGCATCAACGACGACCTCGCAGCGGTCCACGCGATCCTGCAGGACACCGACGTGTCGACCGTCCGGCTGGTGGTCAACCCGGAGCGGATGGTCATCAGCGAGGCGCTGCGCACGGCCACCTCGCTGTCGCTGTTCGGGTACGCGGTGGACGCGGTCGTGGTCAACCGGCTGCTGCCCGAGGAGGTCACGGACCCGTACTTCGAGCGCTGGAAGAAGCTCCAGCACGAGCACCTCGAGACCGTCCGTACCTCGTTCGAGCCCACCCCGATCCTGACCGCCCGGTTGTTCGACGACGAGCTGGTCGGCGGGGCCGGCCTGCGACGCCTGGCGGGCGAGCTGTACGGAGACCTGGACGAGACGGAGGTGCTGCAAGCCAGCCGCCCGGTGGTGCTGGAGCGGTCCGAGGACGGCTACCGGCTGCGGATCGCGCTGCCGTTCGCAGGCAAGGACGACGTCGACCTGCACCGTCGGGGCCACGAGCTGTACGTGCGCGTCGCCGGCGTGAAGCGGACGGTTCCGCTCCCAGCCACGGTGCAACGCTGTCGGGTCGTCGGCGCCGGTCTCCAGGACGGCGTGCTGGAGGTCCGGTTCGTGGCACCGCACGAGCGCGAGGTCGCCTCCGGCGCTGCTCGACAACCAGCGACGTTGCGGTGAGCGATCGCGATCGCCCCTGGTGGTCGTCCGGGTCCGGCCCGGACGCCGAGGTCGAGCCCGGTCCGGCGGCGCGCGACGAGGGCCCCCGCGAGCACGATCACCTCCCGCCGCTCAGCGACGGCGACGTCTGCCAGGTCTGCCCCATCTGCTCGACGCTACGGCTGGTCGGCGAGGTCCGCCCCGACCTGCTCGTCCACCTCGCCGAGGCTGCCCGCCACCTGACCCTGGCCGCCAAGACCGTCATCGATGCCCAGGCAGCCGGGTACCGGGGGCGTGGCCTCGAGCACATCCCGCTCGACGACGACCCGTCGTGACCACGGCAGCCGAGCCGGTCGCCGTCGGCGTCGACGTCGGTGGGACCAAGCTCGTGGCCGGCGGCATCACGCAGGACGGCACCATCGTCGGTCGCCGGCGCGAGACCAGTCCCGTCGCCGATCCGGCCGGGTTGCTCGATGCGATCGAGCGCTGCGTGGTCGAGTTGGGGACCGGCCTGCCCATCGGGATCGGCGTCGCCGGGATCGTCGACCGCGACGGCCGTCTGGTGGTCGGCCCGAACCTGCAGGTCGAGGACGTCCCCATCGCCCAGGAGATCGGTGTGCGGATCGGGATGCCCGTGACGGTGGGCAACGACGCCAACGTGGCGTTGTGGGGCGAGCTCGTCGCAGGGGCCGCGCGTGGTGCCCGCGACGTCGCGATGGTGACGCTGGGGACGGGCATCGGCGGCGGCCTGGTGGTGGCGGGCGAGCTCGTCGAGGGCTGGCACGGGTACGCCGGAGAGCTCGGCCACCTCATCGTCGAGGAAGGCGGGCGCCGGTGCCCGTGCGGCAACCACGGCTGCGTCGAGGCCTATGCGTCGGGGACCTCGATCGGGGCGATCACCGCTGAACGGCTGGCCGACGGCGGCGTCTACTCCACGCTGGTCGGTGCGGGCCCGGACCTGGACGGCCGCGCGGTGACGCGCGCCGCACTGGACGGCGACGCGTTCGCGCGAGACGTCCTGACGGACGCGGGCACCTGGTTGGGCGTGGCGCTGGCCAGCGTCGTCAACGCGCTGGACCCTGAACTGCTGGTCATCGGTGGCGGGGCGTCGACGCTCGGCGCCGGGTTCATCGTCCCCGCCGCCACCGCGGCGATGCGACCGCGACTGCTCGGCCACGAACGCCGCGAGCCGCCGCCGATCGTGCTCGCCGAGCTGGGTGACGACGCGGGGATGGTCGGTGCCGGCCTGCTGGCGCGGCACCGGATCGAGCGCCGATCGACCACGCCCGGCGCGTGAACCTGGCATCCTTGGGGGAGGTACCCGACAGGAAGGCTGCTCCGTGAGCGTGCACGTCCGGTCCATCCTCGCCCGCAAGGGCGGCGAGGTGTTCACGGTTTCGCCTGATGCGACCGTCAGCGACGCGATCCGGACCCTGCGCGAGAAGAACGTGGGGGCGCTGGTCGTCTCGCCGACCGGGACCGACATCGTCGGGATCGTCTCGGAACGCGACATCGTCCGCCGCATGGCCACCGACGGGGCGGCGAGCCTCACGCGCCAGGTCTCCGAGATCATGACGCCCGACGTGACCACCTGCAGAGCCGACGACAGCGCGGACGGGCTGATGGGCGTGATGACCGCCGCACGCATCCGGCACGTGCCGGTCGTGGACGGCGACGAGCTCGTCGGGCTGATCTCGATCGGTGACGTGGTCAAGTCGTACGTCGACGAGCTCGAGGTCGAGAAGGAGGCGCTGGCCGGCTACGTGACCGGAAGCGCCTACTGAGCGGGATACCCGGGCGCGTACGTTC
>Ga0214471_10003171_pt1 | contig 12763 bp, 13 predicted proteins | sample RVTome_5_FD_207665 | JGI IMG/M metagenome (GOLD analysis project Ga0214471, IMG submission 207665) | Soil microbial communities from uranium-contaminated site in the Upper Colorado River Basin, Wyoming, United States - RVT142D155 | ecosystem: Environmental > Terrestrial > Soil > Contaminated >...
CGTCGGTGGCGACGAGGCAGCCGAAGGGCTGGCCGCATTCAACGAGAAACGAGACCCCGACTTCTCGCCCTGGCGTTGACCGCCGGCGGCGGACCGCGCTCCTACGCTGGGGAACATGACTGACTACCGCGCCCCGATCCGCGACATCGTGTTCGCACTCGACAACCTGGCTGGTCTCGACAACCTGTGTGACTTCGATGCCTTCGGCGAGATCGACCGCGACACGGTCGTGGGGGTCATCGAGGAGTCCGGCCGCTTCTTCGAGCAGGTGGTTGCACCGCTGTACCGGGCAGCTGACGAGGGCGGTGGCAGCAAGTGGAATCAGGACGGCACGGTCACCACCCCCGAGGGCTACATCGACGCCTATCGCCAGTACGTCGATGCGGGGTGGGGAGCAGTCCCGTTTCCCCAGTCCTACGGCGGAGGTGGGTTTCCGTGGATCTCCGCCATCGCCATGCAGGAGATCCTGACCAGCGCCGACCTGTCCTTCTCGATGGGGCCGCTCCTCACCCAGGGCGCCATCGACATGCTCCTGCACCATGGCTCGGAGGAGCAGAAGGAGGTCTTCCTTCCCAAGATGGTGACGGGCGAGTGGAGCGGCACCATGAACCTCACCGAGCCGGAGGCCGGCTCCGACGTAGGGGCTCTGCGCACCAAGGCAGTACCGCACACCGATGGCTCGTACCGGATCTCCGGCCAGAAGATCTTCATCACCTTCGGCGAGCACGACATGACCGATCAGATCGTCCACCTCGTCTTGGCCCGCACCCCAGACGCCCCCCCCGGAACGAAGGGCATCTCGTGCTTCATCGTGCCGAAGCTGCTGGTGAACGACGATGGCTCGCTCGGCGAGCGCAACGACGTTCGGTGCGCGTCCATCGAGCACAAGATGGGCATCCGGGCCAGCCCCACCTGCGTGCTCTCCTACGGCGACGACGGCGACGGCGCCGTCGGCTACCTGATCGGTGAGGAGAACCAGGGCATGCGCTACATGTTCACGATGATGAACAACGCCCGTCTGTCGGTAGGTGTCGAGGGCCTGTCGCTTTCCGAACGCGCCTACCAGCAGGCGCTCGCCTACGCCGTCGAGCGCAAGCAGGGCCGGGCCCCCGGAGCACCGAAGGGAGAGCTGAGCCCGATCATCGACCACCCCGACGTGCGCCGGATGCTCATGACGATGCGGTCGACAATCGAGGCGATGCGTGGGCTCCTCTACATCGATGCCGCCGGAGTCGATGCCACCCGCCATGCCGACGACATCGCCGTCCGGAGCCAGGCCGACGAGCTGGTCGACCTGCTCACCCCGATGTCGAAGGGGTGGTGCACCGACATGGCCGTCGAGCTCACGTCCCTCAACATCCAGATCCACGGTGGCATGGGCTTCATCGAGGAGACCGGTGCGGCGCAGCTGTACCGCGATGCCCGCATCCCACCGATCTACGAAGGCACCAACGGGATCCAGGCCATGGACCTGGTGGCCCGGAAGCTGCCCATGCGGGGTGGCGCGGTGATGAGCGATCACCTGGTCCGCATCCGAGCGTCTGCCGACGAGGTGGCGGGCGCCGAGCCGCAGATCGCCGACGCGGTACGGGCCGCGGCCGATGACCTCGAGGCGGCGACGACCTGGCTGTTCGAACACGGCCTCACCGACATCGGCTCGGCACTGGCTGGGGCCACCCCCTACCTGCGCCTCGCCTCGTTGGCCACCGCAGGCTGGGTCATGGCACAGCAGGCGGAGGTTGCCACCGGTCTGGCCGCGGGCGCCTCCTCGGAGGACGACAAGCGTTACTACGCGGCCAAGGTCGAGACTGCCAGATTCTTCTGCACGCAGATCGTCCCCCAGACCGCAGGGCTGGTCCCGGCGGTGTGTGCAGGCGCGGCGCCGATCATGGGGCTCAGCGCTGATGACCTCGCCTCGGTGCCGCTCGCCTGAGCCGGATGCGCGGCAGCGTCCGCTCCGCAACGTCGGTTCGGCGACAGCGCGGCGCGCGGGTGGTGCTGGGCGCCACTGGCGCGCCCCGCTCGGTTGTCACCAGTTGGCAACCCCGGTTCGCGACACTGATGTCGATGATCGCTGAGTCGTGGCCGGCACCGCAGTGACACCCTCGCCCGCGCTGCTGATGCGAGTCCTGCTCGCCGGCATGACACTCATCGGGCTGCAGATCGGCGTGTGGGCGCTGATCTGGCCGCAAGGCTGGTTCGACGAGTTCCCGGGGTTCGGTCGTGCGTGGGTGGCCGCTGATGGCGTCTACAACGAGCACCTCGTGCGCGACGTGGGTGCCGCCTACCTGGCGCTCGGTGCTCTGGCGGCATGGTCGGCGGTCGTGCTCCGGCGCGATGTCGTCGTGGCCACTGCCGCCGCGTGGGTTCTGTTCGGCCTTCCTCACTTCGCATACCACTTGACCACGGTCGACCTCTACGGAACCGGTGACGCCATCGCCAACGTGGCGTCGCTGGGCACCGCCGTCGTCATCCCTGGGCTGGTGGCGGGTTTGGCCATGCGCCTCCCTCGCGCTGTCGCCCCGTTGGAGAACTACGAGCGTTGATCTCGATACACGGTTACGCTGGGTAACATGTCGAACCAGCGAGACGGTGAGCGCCGGAGGGCACGACCCCGCCAATCGGGGGCGGGCCGTGCCTCGGAGCGACGAGCAGCGGAGCGACAGCGTCACGTCGATCGTCGGCAGCAGCGTGACGCCCGTCGTGCCGCCCGACGCTCCGAGCTCCTCGAGTCCGCCATCGAGGCCATCCGTACTGAGGGCGCCGAGGTGTCGATGGAGGCAATGGCTGCAGCCGGAGGGGTCACCAAGCCCATCCTGTACCGCCACTTCGGCGACCGGAGCGGCCTTGTCGGCGCCATCGCCCTCACCTTCGCCGGCGGCCTCCAGCAGGAGATGATCCGCTCTCTTCGCGAGGCCGATGAGAACCGAGAGCTTCTGGCCCACACGGTCGATGCCTACTTGCGATTCGTCGAGCAGGATCCTGAGGTCTACCGGTTCCTCACGACGGTCGTGGCCGGCACCGCGCTCGGCAGCGAAGCCATCGGTGGCTTCGTGAACCAGCTGGCCGATCAGATCAGCCTCGTGGTCACTGAACGGCTCCGCGCCGCAGAGAGAGACCCCGCTCCGGCTCTGGTCTTCTCCCACGCGATCGTTGGCGCCGTTCACCAGGTGGGCGACTGGTGGTTGGCCGACGGCTCCATGTCGCGTGACGCGGTGCGCGACCACATCGTGACCATGATCTGGTCGGGCCTCGGTTCACTGGAGGCCACAGGTGATGAAGGCAATCCCTCCGGTCGGTGAGGGTGAGTGGAGCGAAACGCGCTACTGAGGTGGCTCCGTTACGTATGGTAAGGACATCAACGAGTCCTTGGGCCGCGCCGCCCCACATCTCAGCGCTACCGCGGCCCGGCGGCGGGGCGCGTTCTACACCCCGCCCGCCGTAGCGTCTGCACTCTGTGGCTGGGCCCTCGATGAGATGACGCCCTCGGCTGTGCCTGTCGTCGCTGATCCCGCGTGCGGCGATGGTGTCTTCCTCGAGGCGGCCGCCGACGAGCTGGTCTGTCGAGGGGTTCCGCCGGCCACGGTCATGAACGGGTGCCTTCGCGGCATCGACATCGATGACCGTGCGGTCGCCGCCACCCGCCGGCGCCTCGTGGACTGGGCCAGCCGCCACGGGGTCGACGGTCCTCCCCCCGACGCTCTGCGCGTTGGCGACGGCCTCAGCCCACCCGGCGGTTGGATCCCCTCTGAGGGCTTCGACGTGGTGGTCGGCAACCCTCCATTCCTCGCCCAGCTCCGAGCCGACACCGCCCGCGACGAGCGTGCCTCCGAGCGTGCTCGCGAGCTGCTGGGTGGTCGCCCCGCCCGGTACGCCGATGAGGCCGGCCTGTTCCTGGCTGCCGCCGGTCGGATGACTCGCCGAGGCGGAGCCGTGGCCATGCTGCAGCCCGTCTCATTGCTCGGTGCCAGCGATGCGGCGCCCGTCCGCGACCTCTGCGACGAGATCGGCTCGCTGAGCCGCATCTGGCTACCCGGCGAGCAGCTCTTCGACGTCGATGTATCGGTGGTCGCCATCGTGGTGGCGGTGGGCCGCAACGACCTCAACCAGCCGATCGAGCTGGCGTCCGGCCACATTGACAGCGCGACTCGTCCCGCCCCTACCAGCCGGGCCGAGCTGGCCGCCGCCCACTCGTGGGCCCCGCTGGTCGCGGACGTGGCGGGTGTGCCGCCGACCCCTCCACCCCCCAACGGCTCGACGCTCGGCGACATCGCCACGCTGGCCGCTGACTTCCGCGACGAGTACTACGCCCTGGCCCGAGTCGTCCGCGAAGCCACCGAAGAGGAACGCCGCAGGCTCATGGCCACGGCCGACCCCGACCCCGACGTCACCATCGCCGCTGTGGTCACCAGCGGTGCCGTTCGCGACGGTCACGTCACCTGGGGTGAGACCTCGATTCGCTTCGCCAAACGCCGTTGGTCGGCGCCGGTCGTCGACCGAACGGCTCGCAACGGACCCACCTCTGAGTGGTACGACCGTCGCCTCGTTCCCAAGGTCCTCGTGGCCACCCAGACGCGCGTGCTGCGAGCGGCACCGGACGTGGCCGGCGTGTGGGCGCCGGTCACGCCTCTCATCACCGTCGTGCCCAAGGATCCCGCCGATCTCCGGCGCGTCGCCGGCCTGCTCAGCCGGCCCGAAGCAACGGCGTGGATCGCTCGCCGCACGAGCGGCACCGCTCTCTCGTCGAGCGCACTTCGGCCCACCGCTCCGCTGTTGCGCGAGCTGCCGATGTGGAGCGGCCCGACTCCACCCGAGATCGAGGCCTGGTATGAGCAGAGTCTCCGTTAGAGGCCCGTTAGTTCCCATGGCGGCTGACGCCGCCGCCCTCGCCGATCCATTGATTTGTCGTCACGACATGTTTAGGTTCCCCCCAGAGTCGCTCAGAGTCGCTTGGAGTCGCTCAGTTGTCCCTCGGTGACGGAGGTTCCGTGATGAGACGTGCGTTCGCGGCCGGGGGAGCGCTTGCCGTCGTCGGCGTCATGCTGATGCTGTTCGCATCCCCAGCCGGCGCGGTGATCACCGGTCCATGTACCGCATCGGGGGTGTTCTTCCCAGCAGCCGACGCCGATCCCGATAGCCCTCCTGGGCCCCACCCCGTCGACGCCTCCGCCACCGGCACCATCACGGTGCCCGACATCGGCTTCGTCGATTGGAGAGGTCAGGTCGGTCCCGACCCTGGTGGTACCGAGGAGCGGTCCACAGCGGGCAGCGTCACCGCCGTACTGCCGCCGGTCTTCGACCCAATCTTCGGCGACCTCGGCGGCCTCACCGACATCTGGACCTGGGGTAGCGACGATGCCACCGAGACCTTCTCCGCGGACCGCGAAGATTACGAGGTGCCCGGCTGGGTGCCTCGCGGAATCACCATCGTGGTTGCCGGCGGCCACAGCGATGCCACCTTCGGCGCGTGCGCGGGTACGGTGCGGTTGAAGATCCCGGGATCACCGATCAGCTCCCCAGTCACGGTCGTGTCGGTGCTGGTGACGGCGGGTGCCGTCATCACGGTGATCACCGCCGGTATCCAGGTCGGCGAGCTCTAGGAGTCGAGATGAGCGATCGACGGGCCAAGGGTCATCCGGTACGAGGAGGGATCTTCGGCCTCATCGCCGGGTTCCTCATCGGTGTCGACCTGTTCCTGTTCGGAGTGGTCGACAGCGACAGCGCGCTGATCACCATCCTGCCGGTGGTGTTCGCCGCCATCGGGATCGTCCTGGGAGTCACGGCACCCATCAAGCGCAGAGGACGCTCGGAACCGGATATCGAGACGGTCGACGAGTCAGCACCGGCCTCGGGTGCCGAGTCCGATACGGCCGAGCGCCTGAAATGAGCGAGGACCGAACCTCCCCCTACAACGTCACCGCCGCGCCGGAGGGCACCTATGGCCCGGGGAAGTGGCCTACTGAGCGACCTTCGGGGACGTCGTTGTCGGTCTTCGAGGACATCGTCCGCCAGACCGAGGAGCCATTCAGCCGGATCGCGCTCCGGTACGTCGTGGTGGTGGTGGTGATCGCTCTCGTCACGCTGGGTTCGCTGGCCTGGCGCTCGCTCGACGACCGGGTCGAGGACCTCGAGTTCGAGATCCAGATCCTGAAGGTGCAGCTCGATGAGCTCGCCGACGAGGTCGACGGGACCGCTGCGGAGACCGACGCCTCCGGCTGATCCCCCTCTACGCTCGCGGCGCGTGCCACTGCCCACGGCGCTTCGGCCGCTCCGCCACCGCGATTTCGCTCTGCTCGCCGGCGCCGGGCTCATCAGCCACATCGGCACCTGGATGCAGACCGTTGCCGTTGGCGCACTCGTCATCGATCAGACCGGCCAGGCCACCTGGGTGGCGCTGGTGGCCATCGCCCAGTTCCTCCCCCTCGGCCTGCTGTCACCGGTCGGCGGCGCCCTCGCCGACCGCATGCCGAGGAAGCCCTTCCTCGTTGCCGGCTACTCCATGGCCACGGTGGTCGCCTTTGTGCTGGCCGGCATGTCTGCCGCCGGCCGGCTGGGTCCCGGAGTGCTGGTGGGGTTCGTGCTGGTCGGCGGCACCATCGGCGCGCTGCTGTTTCCCTTTCAGCAGGCCATCCTCCCTGAGCTGGTCCCACCCGATGATCTCGTGGGAGCCGTCTCGATCGGATCAGCGGAGTTCAACCTGGGCCGAGTCGTCGGCCCGGCGCTGGCCGGCGTGGTCATCGCCGGATGGGGTGCAACGGCTGTCTTCGTGATCAATGGGGTGAGCTTCCTCGCCATCGTCGTCGCCGTCGGCGTGATCACCCTCCGGCCGCCGGCGGGCTCAGCCGAGCGGATGTGGCGCAGCATCCGCTCGGGTGCGAAGGCGGCTTGGACCCAACCGGCATGCCGCGCCGCTGTGTCGCTCATCGGCATCGTTGCCATCTTCGTGTCGCCGTTCATCGCACTCGTTCCCGCCGTTGCCGATCTGTTCGCCGACGGTGAGAAGGAGATCGCCGCGGCCACCGGCACCCTCATCACCGTGCAAGGCATCGGCGCGGTGCTCGGCGCCTTCGCGTCGGCTCCGCTGACCGAGCGATTCGGCCATCAGGGTGCCTTCACCTTGAACACCGTTGGCGTCACCGTCGCCCTGGTGCTCTACGCGGCATCACCCACACTGGTGCTCGCCACGCTGTCGCTGTTCCTGGTCGGCTTCGCCTACATCGGGATCCTCAACGGCTTGGCCGCCGTCGTGCAGCTCAGAGCACCCGAGGAGTTCCGAGGACGCATCATCAGCCTCTACTTCACGGCCCTCACCCTCATCTACCCACTCGGCGCCTTCGTCCATGGAGCGATCGCCGATGCCGTCGGCCTCAGGTTCACCACTGCGGGAGCCGCCATGGCCATGATGGTGATCCTGGCCGGACTGACCGGGACCCGGCGGCTGCTGCCGGCGCTCGATCCGCCGAGCAGCGAAGCGGCGTCGACCGTGGGTGCAGAGCCGATTGAGGCCGTCACCTAAGTTGCGCCCAGTCCCATCTCAGGAGGATCAGATCCATGAACGATGCCGACGCTGTCAACCTCGCCCTTCTCGTGTTCCGCGTGGTGGTGGGCGTGGTCATGCTCGCTCACGGATACCGGCACATCTTCGGGGGCGGCAAGATCGACGGCACCGCGGGTTGGTTCGAGTCGCTCGGGATGAAGCCAGGCCTTGTCCACGCGTGGGTGGCGTCGCTCACCGAGATCGCGGCCGGGGCGAGTCTGGTCCTCGGATTGGTCACGCCCCTGGGCGCCGCAGGAGTGATCGGAACCATGACCGTCGCCTTGATCACCAACCACCTGAAGAACGGGTTCTTCATCTTCTACAAGGGCGAGGGTTACGAGTACGTCCTGACGCTGATCGCGGCCGGGATCGCCCTGGCTGTCATCGGTGCGGGCGAGTGGTCATTGGACAACGCCCTCGAACTCTGGGATGGCGATGCGCCCGGCACCACCGGGCTTCTGCTCGGTCCCGGCCTGGGTGGTGCCGGCGCCGCGGGGCTCCTCGCCGTCTTCTGGCGTCCACCCGCCGGCCAGGAGTGATCGCCACCGCGGTGTCACATCTGCAGCTCACCAGCACCCCGTGGTCACTCTCAGCCCACCCGCGAGCATCAGCCGGTCGATGATCGCCACTCCCTTGCCGGTCACCGGCGCCTGGTGTCGGGGTGACGACCCCGGCCACCGCCAGTTCGTCAGAACAGCCACCGACCGCCCCATGGTCCTCGAGGGTGGAGGCACGCTTCGGGACGTGACGATCTGCTTCGAGACGTGGGGTGATCCTGCCTGCGCCGCCACCGACGCGATCTTGGTGTGCCACGCCCTCACCGGCGACAGCCATGCGGCCGGCGAGATGTCTCTTCCCGCCCATCCCACCGAAGGCTGGTGGAAGGGTCTGATCGGGCCCGGGCGCGCCCTCGACACCGATCGCTACCTCATCGTGTGCGTCAACGTCCTGGGTGGCTGTCAGGGGAGCACCGGCCCCGCTTCGCTCGATCCGGGTACCGGGAAGCCGTATGGATCCTCGTTTCCCCAGGTCTCGATTCGCGACATGGTTCGGTGCCAGTCGGTGGTCGCCGATCACCTCGGCGTCGAGCGATGGCGGACGGTGATCGGCGGATCGATGGGCGGCATGCAGGTGCTCGAGTGGGGTGTCACGTATCCCGATCGGATCGCCTCTCTCGTGCCGATCGCCACCACCGCACAGGCCACGGCCCAGCAGATCGGTTGGGGCAGCGTGGGGCGCCAGGCCATCCGCCTCGACCCCGGTTGGAACGACGGCGACTACTACGACTTGGAGCCCGGCGCGGGACCCCATGCCGGTCTCTCGATCGCACGCCAGGCGGCCCAGATCACCTACCGGAGCGACAACGTGTTCAGCGACCGGTTCGGGCGCCAGCCGGTGGAACCGTTGGACGGCTTCGATCTGTGGGATCGATTCGAGGTCGAGCGTTACCTCCACTACCACGGCGCCAAGCTCGTCCGACGCTTCGACGCCAACAGCTATCTCCGGATCAGCAAGGCGATGGACCTCCATGACATCGGTCGGGGACGGGGGAGCGTCACCGCCGCCCTCACGCGCATCTCGGTGCCGGTGCTCACGATGGGCATCAGCTCCGACGCGCTCTACTGGCCCGAACAGCAACGCCAGCTTGCCCGCCAGCTCGCTGAGGTCGGGGTGCCGAGCACCTACGCCGAGATCGACAGCCCCCACGGCCACGATGCGTTCCTGATCGACCTCGACCAGATCCACACCGCGCTGGTGCCGTTTCTCGACGGCGTCGGATCGCCGCGCTCGCCCCGCTCTCTCCCGGAGGACCAGTGACCGACGAGCTCGATCCCCAGACGCTGGCGGTCACAACCGGTCGGGGCGACCAACACGGCGCGCTGGCCCCGGTGCTGTGGAGCACGACGACGTTCGCGTTCGACCGGGTCGAAGACGCGTCGCGCAAGGCGACCACACCCCGGGTGCGCGACCTCTACGGTCGCTACGGCAACCCGACCGTCGCCGCCTTCGAGGAGACGGTGGCGGCGCTCGAGGGAGCGGAGGCCTCGTTGGCCTTCTCGTCGGGGATGGGGGCGATCACCACGGTGCTGCTGACCTTGCTGAAGCAGGGCGACCACGCTGTCTTCGGTCGCCAGCTCTACGCCTCGACCGTGCGCACGGTCCACGACCTGCTGCCGCGTCTGGGCGTTGATGTCACCGTCGTCGACGTGACGGACACGGCGGCGATCGAGGCCGCGGTCGTACCGGGCCGGACGATGGCGATCTTCATCGAATCGCCAGCCAACCCGCTGTGCCAGCTTGCCGACCTCGAGGCCATTGCCGCCATCAAGGGACCGATCAAGGTGTGCGATGCAACGTTCGCCACGCCGATGGTGTGCCGCCCGCTCGACTTCGGATTCGATCTCTCGCTCCACTCGGCCACCAAGGGCCTCGGCGGGCACAACGACGCCCTGCTCGGTGTGGTGTCGGGCTCGGTGGAGCTGATCACCTGGATCTGGGGATATCACAGCTTCATCGGCGCGTCGGCCTCGCCGGCGGAAGCCCAGAACGCGCTGAGAGGGCTCCGCACCCTCGGCGTGAGGCTGCGCCAGCAGACCGAGACCGCAACCCGCCTGGCCACGCTGTTCGAGGGTCATACGGCGGTCGCCCGGGTGCACTACCCCGGACTCGACTCCCACCCCCAGGCTGACATCGCCCGTCGCCAGCTGCACATGGGCGGTGCGGTTCTCGCCGTCGAGCTGGCTGGAGGTCTTGATGCGGGTCGGCGGCTGTGTGAGGACGCAGCCATCCCCATGCTCGCTCCGTCCTTGGGTGGTCCCGAGACGCTGCTGTCACACCCAGCATCGATGACTCACGTCGACCTCACGCCCGAGCAGCGGGCAGAGGCGGGGATCGCCGACGGGCTGGTGCGGATCTCGGTCGGCCTCGAGCACCCCGACGATCTGGTGGCCGACTTCGAGCGGGTGCTCCGCGCGCTGGGGGCGTGATCGTGCGCACCACCGGGGGCGTCAGCGACGTCGCCGGATTGCCACCGCGGCGGCTCCAGCAGCGGCGACGGCGATGGCGGCGGTGGTGCCGACCAGCACCACCGGATAACCGCCCCCATCGCTGGCAGCGGTGGTCAGCGTCGTGTTCGCCGCGGAGCGTTCTGCGGTAGATGTCGAGGTCCTGTCTCTCACCGGAGCCGGGTCAGCTGGCTTCGGGCCGGGGAACGGGCCGGTCACCTCGACTGTCATGCCCGCGCCGCCGGGCCCGCCCCGCTGGCTCGAGACGTAGAGCCGGGTTCCGTCGGGGGAGAAGCAGGGTCCGGTCACCTCCGATCCTTCGTGCAGCGGTCCCTCGAAGCGCAGCAGGGGCCGGGCGTCGCCGGTGGCGGTGACGACCACCAGCTCGAGGTTGCCGCCGTCTTCGGCCACCATGACGTGACCTGACGGGGACACGACCACGTTGTCCGGTCCCTGGAGCGGCGAGCCGGGATCGGATCCGCGGTGGGCAATTGTGAGCAGGTTCTCGGCGATCTCGAATCGCCACAGGGTCGCATCGCCGGTGGTCGCGAACCACAACGTTCCATCGGCAAGCCACGCCCCCTCGCCCCGCCGAAACGCCGTTGCCTCGGGAACGCGCCTTCGCAGGGGATCCTCGCCGCTACCGGTCGCCGGCGACGGGACAGCCAGCCAGTCCACCGACCCGTCAGCTCGCACTCGTGCCGCTTCGAGGATCCCGGCGGTGAGCGTGCCGGGCTCATCGGGACGGAAGCGGTACAGCAAGCCATCGCTGCGGTCCTCGGTCAGGTACACGATGCCGCCTTCGGGGTCCACGGCGGCGGCTTCGTGCGTGAACCGACCCAGCGCCGGGCGCGGTCGGGCATCGTCAGCGGTGCCGAGCGGGTCGCACTCCCACACCCGGCCGTCCTCGTGCTCCTCGCATGACAGCCACGTGCCCCACGGCGTCGGTCCTCCCGCGCACTTGATCGAGGTGTTGGTGAGCACCCGTCGGAGTGAGGTGGGCTCCCCGGACGGGTCGAAGTGCAGTGCCGAGGCGCCACCGACCAGCGGAAGCTCGGCGTTGGAGACCAGAACCCAACCGCCGTCGGCCCGAGGGAACGTGGCGGCGCCATCAGGCGAGGTGTGCCACGGGAGGCCGTCGAGACCCACCGGTGGAGCCGACGACTGGGCGATCAGGCGACTGGTGAAGCCCGGTGCCAGAGCGACACCACGACCGTCGGGCGGGCCGATCTGACCGATCCACTCCAGGTCGGCTGCAATGGAGGGCCGTGTTCCAAGCATCCCGAGCCCGCCGAGCGCTAGCGCACCTCCGACAAACGAACGTCGATCCACCAGAGCAGTGTGCCGCCCAGCGACAATGGCGCATCACACGCGCCCACAAGATCCTGCTCGCCTGCGCCACATTTCTCCTGCTCGGTTCCGCCGGCTTCGTCGTGGTGACGTCGTCATCCAGCTCACCAGAGGCCGCCGCCACGTCCACCACCACGGTTCCACCCCAAGTCGTGGTGGCTCCGGTGCGGGTCGGTGCCGTAGACGGGGCCGAGTCGGGAGAAGCCGCCGTCGGCGAGATCGTCACGGCCATCGAACAGCTGGTCAACGTCGCCACCGCCGAAGCGCTCACGGTTGGGGGCCCCGTCGACCTCGACGGGGTGCTCACCACCCGGGCGCGGGAGGCGCTCGACGAAGAGCGGCGCCACGTTCTCACCGACGAGTCACTGCCACCGGTCGATGTGATCGTCATCGACGCCGTCGACATCGATCTGAGCTTTCTCGGCGTGGGTGACGGCCACGAGCTCGTCGTCGTCGATCTCACGATGGCCGCCCGCGCCGGCGGACCCCTCACGCCCGACCTCCGGCTCAGCCGCACGGCCGAGCTGATCATGGTGCCGAGCGAGGGAGTGTGGCTCGTCGATGCCTTTGACATCGAGGTTCGCCGGGACTCGTCGGCGGTGCCGTCGCTCGGCGACTGGTTGTGGCCGTGGTCGGTGTGATGCGTCCCGGTCTCGGCGTATGGCTCGGGCGCCGCCTCCGGGTACGACCCGCCGCCATCGCCGCCGCCGGCGTGGCCGTCGGTCTGGCGGCCACGTCCTTCGCGGCCCAGCTGCCACCAGCCGCGCCGCCCTTGGTCGAGATCCATGCCACCGCGTCAGCCCGTTTCGCCCCCTCGGTGCCCGGCGTGGCCTTCGCTCTCATCGTCGGCAACGACTACAGGCCGGGTGTT
>Ga0214471_10003172_pt1 | contig 12760 bp, 17 predicted proteins | sample RVTome_5_FD_207665 | JGI IMG/M metagenome (GOLD analysis project Ga0214471, IMG submission 207665) | Soil microbial communities from uranium-contaminated site in the Upper Colorado River Basin, Wyoming, United States - RVT142D155 | ecosystem: Environmental > Terrestrial > Soil > Contaminated >...
GCCGGGCCTTGACGTGCCGCTGCTCCGACCGGACCTGCCGGCTGTGGAGAGCCATACCCTCACGCCTTATGAGGTGCCGGGCTCCCTCGGATCGGCGGGTGCACCGGAATGAAAGGCGCTGCCGCCTGTTTTTGGATTCGTGGACAACAAACATAGAGACTGGCGGGCAATGATCGAAACCTGCATCGGTGATAGCGTCCACTCAACAATGGAGTGGAGGACTCGGTCGGCCCTACCGCCGTAGAAATCGCCTCACTCTGCTAACGACCCTCGTAGGCGGGCGCTGTTGTGTCACGGGACATCATCGGCGACCTGCGATCGGAAGCGACCGGCCCGCTAATGCAAGCCGGCGAACGAAGGAGAATTGCCATGTGGAAGCTGCTCGGAGCTGCAGTTGTCGCGAGCATCTGTGTTTTGGCTGGGCCGAATGACGAAGCCGCAGCCAGCAATGCCTGCATTGATACGAGCGAAGGCAGGGAGGCCCAGGAGTGCTACACCACTACCTCCTGCGAGACAAACCAGGCGGCTTGTGGTGCGGTCGTCTACGCAAACGCCGGTGGCTATGTGGTCAACCCGGTCGAGATATACGAGCGGGACAATCAGCCCAGCGACAAGGCGACGATCAGCTCGCTCTGCAGCGGCATCAAGTTCAATCACAAGCAGGACGTGCAGATCGGCCGCTACATCATGTTCGTCGTCCCCGGCGAATGCGCCTACAAGCTGAAGATCCAGATCGCGCTCGGCAAGTCCAAGGATCGCGACCTCTTCCTCGTGCCCGGTTGCGCCATCGAGGCAAAAACCGACGGCACGACATTGAACAACGAGTGGCATGTCAAGGCCAGCTGGACTGACGCCGCAAAGCAAAACGGCAAGAGCGGAACGGTGCAGGATGCCGACGGCAACAAGTGCGGCAACGAAGGCAAGATGTAGCCGGAGGCGCGGGACGGCGCCCGCTTGGTCGGCGCACCGCCGAACCGCTGATTCCCCGGAGAAGGAAGGCAAACGCGACCATTGCTGAGAGTCCCCGCTGCATGGTTGCCAGGAGCCGGCTCCTTCTCGCCGCAAGCCTCTGCGCTGGAACACCAACTTCACAATATTGGAAAGAGGCAGAGCCATGACAGTTACCCGCAGAAACCAGCCAGGAGCCCGGTTTGCGCAGGCGGTCGCCTGCCTCTGCCTGGCGGCCCTGATGTCGGGCGAAGCGCTGGCCGGGAGCTGCAGCAAGACCAGCCGGGACCTGGACATCGTCCAGCAGTCCACGAGCCTCAGCGTCAACGCCCACACCGTCGTGCGCAACGATACCTCCGGCAGCAGCTACGACGTTGCCATTTATCAGGAGTCGAACGGCGCGCAGTCGGGCACCCTGCCGGGCGGCGGCTCGATCAGCGTGACGTCTACAGGCGGCAGCAAGAAGCAGTCCGGCACAGTCTCGGCGCAGGGAGACCAGGTGGAAAAAATGCTGCCGGCGGTCGACGACACGTTCACCGTCTCCATCACCCCGACCGGCGGCGGTTCCGCCCGTGCGACGACCTGCACCTATCAGGTGACGGTGAAAAGCAAGAGGACCACCTGGGACCTAAGCCCGTCCGCAACCATCGCCTGCACCGGCCCTCTCAAAGTTTCCTGCGACAAGAGCTACCACGACGGCAAGGCCCGGTGGAACACGACGTTCGAGATCAAGAGCTGACCTGAGGGAAGGACGCGACGATGCGGATCAAGGGAAAGTGTCGGCTGTACAGCGACAATGCGACGACCCGGCGCACGGCGATCAGAGTGGCCGCGACGGCCGCCGCAGTCCTGCTTGGTGCGGATGCGGCTCTTGCAGGGAGCTGCGAAAGGACGTCACGAGACTTCAAGCTGGCCGATACGAATCTCGACATGAGTGAGCACACAACGGCTCATAACGGAACGAAGGACCAGTCCTTCGATGTGCGGATCCTGCGCAGCGAAGGCGAGAAGGCGCAGCAGACCATAGCGCCCGGGGAGATGGTCGCTCAACTCGCGAAGTTTGGGGCCAGCAATACTGTGCGCTGGACCAACTTCGACGTGGTGTTCGCCAGTGCCGGAGCCGCCAAGACTGTTACCTGCAGCTTTCGCGTCAAGTGGGACTTGGATAGGGCGACCTGGGACCTGCTTGAGGGCGCAGACGCCGTCTGCGGCGACGCCTCCGCGCTCTGTCCGACGTGTCAGATCTCCTGCGACAAGTCGTTCCATGACGGAAAGGACCGCTGGAACACAACCTTCGTGATCGGCGATTGAGGCCGTCCTTCAGCAGACAGAACCAAAAAAAGGAAACCGACCGATGCCTACGAGTGAACGCCGGACGACCGGCAGCTTTCGGACTTTCTGCGGCAAGGCGGCCGCCGTCGGCCTGGCCTGCGGAATTCTCCTGGGCCCGGTCGAGGCGTTTGCCGGGGCATGCCAGGACACGAAGCGCAACCACACCATGACAAGCATCTCTGGCCTGGCGGCGCACACTGTCGTTCGCAACAAGGCCAGGTCGGGCAGCTACGACGTCATCATATCGCGCGGTGGCACGGAGAAATCCTCAGGCACGATCGCGCCGGGCGCCCAGGTCGAGAAGCTCTCAGGCGTTTTGGGGGAGGGTCTCTTCAGTATCTCCATCAAGCCGGCCGGCGAAACGGACGAAACGGCCTGCGGATACCAGATCGAAGTTGCCGGGGGGGATAGCTGGTGGCGCCGCAGTGTGACAAGCGACAATGTTTGCGACGGCAGTATCAAGGTTACCTGCAGCAAGTCCTTCCATCCAAGCAGTCTGCGCTGGAACACGACCTTCGTGATCACCGACTGAGGCGATGGTTGTGCTGGCTGGTTTGCTGGAAACGCTCAACAGAATGTAAAGCCGGCAATCCCGCCGGCGTTGAAGGAGACTGGAAATGAAACTCATGACTGTCCAAAGCACGAGAAAAGCGGGTGCGCTGCGGCGCCTTGTTTTGGCAGGGGCGGCCGTCGGCTATGCGGGCGCACTGTTGCTCGATCCGGGTTCGGCCTTCGCCGGATCTTGCAAGAAAACGCAACGGATCACGCAAAGAGTGGCGACCGATGGCATCCCCGTTATGACGGTGCAAACGGTCGTCCGGGATGAGGCGAAGTACCGGAACTACGACGTCGTCATGATGAAGGATGATAAGGAATTTAAGTCGGGGACGATACTCGCGACGGGGTTGAAGACCAAGATCAGCGGTTCGGCGTGGAGTGGCAAGCAGAGCACGTTCAAGATCACCATTTCGCCCGCGGGGGAAGAGGAGGTTGTTTCCACCTGCACGTACGAAGTATCGATCGGCACGAAGGGCATGGACGCTACATCCACTTGGCGCTTGACGGATGGCGCCGACTCCCCCTGCAGCGGTCCCATCAATATTTCCTGCGACAAGAGCTATCGGGATGGAAGTGGGGCCTGGAAAACGACCCTTGTAATCACGGATTGAGCATGTCGACCGGCACCACACTCCGACGCGCCGCAGCCTGGGCCATTGTGGTGCTGGTTCTTGCACCGGGCGGCGCCTGGGCCGGGAGTTGCGTCGACACCAAGCGGGGTGACGACGCCTTCGGCTCCACGGTCCTGAGTGTCGACACCAACGTCCGCAACGAGACGCAGGATCTGCCGGTCAAGGTCGAACTATATAAGGACGGCAAGATGAAGGCTCAGGTCACCCTGCAGGCGGGCGAGTCGACCTCTCATCTCGCTAAGTTCGGCAGCGGCGACAATATCAGCGGAATCATACGGGTGGCGCTCTATCCGGACGACGCCTTCCGTACGTCGGATTGCAATTACGTGGTCGGCTACGGCGCGGGCCGTACGACCTGGAAACTGCAAGAAGGCGACGCGGCCGTATGTGTGATCGGCGACCTGGTGAAGGTCTCCTGCGAGAAGTCCTATCACAGCGGCAAGCTGCGCTGGAACACGACCTTCGCGATCACCGACTGAGCCGGAGTGGTGCAAGGGGTGGTGGAATTGGATGCACGGGCAACGAACTTAGAGACTGACGGACAATGATATGAGGGCACGCCTGGTGATAATTTTCGCGGGTAGCCCAACAAGGACGTTCGATGCCGACGTAGCAGAGCCATTCGCGCGGCGATCGGGCCCCGGTTCTGCCGGGCGCTAGGGGAGATGAGGAGATGGTGGAAATGCCGAGGACTAAGCGAAGCGTGAAGGGCGTCGCTCATGCGACCGCGGCAGCGGCCGGCCTGTGCATCTTGCTCGTGCTGCCGCTTGAGGCATTCGCCGGCAAGTGCACGTCGTCCAGGGGAAGGCCCTCTGTGACCAGCAGCGGCTACTGGGACGGCACGGCTGCTGCCGACACCACGCTGCGGAACAACGCCGCTGGCTTGACGATCGATGCGGAGATCCTCCGGGGCGATGGCGTGAAAAGCCAAAAGACAGTCGGCCCAGGCCAGCAAACAAGCTACCTGGCGAAATTCGGTGGGACCGGCAAGATCAAGTACGTCGACTTCACCGTAGTGGCCAAGGCAGAAGGCCAATCGCTGAGCTGCGCCTACAGGATCAAGTGGGACGTCGATTACCTGTTCTGGGACCTTGCCGAGGGCGCCGACACGCCTTGCGGCGACCCATCGGTCTTCTGCCCGACCTGTAAAATCTCCTGCAGCGCAAACTTCCACGCCGGCAAGGCCCGCTGGAACACCACCTTCACGGTTTCGGACTGATCGCATGCGCGGAAAGCCGAAGATCCGAGGGAGACGGACCACAGCGGCTGTGCTCACCGTCGCAGGGGTCCTCTTGCTGGCGCCGCAGGTGCAGGCCGGAAACTGCGTAGAAAACTACGGCACGTCCGGCGGGAAGGAGACACCGAGCGGGCATACCAGTGTCCACAACGAGACGCAGTCCCAGACACTGAGGGTGGAGATCTATCGCGGGACAGCGCTGAAGCACCAGCAGTCCATCGGCCCCGGGGAGACGACCGGATTTCTCGCTAAAATCGACAACCTCGAAGGCGGTGGCACGATCCGGACCAAGGTATTCCCAGCCAGCGAGACGATCGAGACGGAGTGCGCCTACAAGCTGCGCTGGGACGCGGTGAAGTTCTGGTGGCACCTGCTGGATGGCGAGAGCGCGGTCTGCGGGCAGACCGACGGCATCTCGATCGCCTGCGAGAAGACCTACCACAAGGGCAAGATGCGCTGGAACACCACCTTCACGATCACGAACTGAGCGGTGTGAAAGCGCCGTGGTCCGGCCGGCCAGCGTTGCGCTGCGGCCTCTGAGAACGAGGAGAAGTATCATGGAGTCGAGCCGCGTTTCCACTTTCGCATTTGCCACGGTCGCCGGCTTGGCGCTCAGCATCGGGCCGGCCGCGGCGGCCGACTGCGCAGCGACATCCAAAATGTTCGATAATGTAGACGATCGCGCGTCGGCGCATACTGTGGTGGAGAGCAAATCGGAAAGCAAAGTCTTCGAGGTGGTGATCTCGCGCAATGGCACGAAGAAGAATCTTGGCATTGCCAATGCGCGCAGTCCGTCGGTGAGCTATCTGATGAAAGGGCAGGTTCGCCTCATGGACGCTGCGGTCACCGTGAAGATCCTGCGGCGGGATACGGAAGGCTCTAAGTCGATCGACTGCGCCTACAACATCGCCTTTGAGGGCGCGGGAACTGGAAAGGGGAAAGCGACCTGGTCTCTGCCGGACGGCAACAGCCTGGTTTGCGGCGATGTTGCCGAACTCTGCACGGATTGCGAGTTGACCTGCAGTCAGACCTTTCACGCCGACAAAGTGCGCTGGAACACCAAGCTGACGATCAGCGACTGAGGAGCCGCCGCCCGTGCGCGGTCACCGCCCGTTCCCGATCGTTCTCCTGGCCGGCCTGCTGCTCGGCGGCTGCGTGGCGGCCTCCGGCGGCAACGACCTGGCGCTGGACCGCAAGGGGCGGGTTCTGCCGCTGGACCTTGCAGGCGGCTATGCCCGGCCGTGGCAAGTCTACCTGCTGAAGGACGGCGCGCCTGCCACCCTCGAGAACCCGGACCGGGCGGCGGACCCGTCCTATGTCACCGCGGCCCTCTATCCGGCGGGCATGCCCGACCTGGCCGTGCGTCTCGCCAACGGCGGCGCTGGCGGCGCCGGGCTGCTGGAGGTGCTGGCCCACGCCTACCTGGAAGAGCAGACGGTAAGGGGCGAGGATTCCGACTTTGCCATCGCCTGGTACCTGACCGACACGACCTACTCGCTGCAGGCGCTGCAGCACGGCGTGGTCGACATCGCGATCACCTACAACCGGGCGCGCGAACTGCCGCTGCTGGCCGAGGGCACGGCGCAACGCCGCCAGCTTGCCTTCATGGACCATTTCATGCTGGTCGGCCCGGACACCAATCCGGCCGGCATCGCGGCGGAGGCGACGACGGCGCAGGCGCTGGCTGCCATTATCGACCGGGGCTGCGCGGCACCTTTCTCCGGCACGCCGCGCGCCGACTGCGCCTACTTCCTCTCGCGCGACGACCTCTCGGCGACGCAGATCAAGGAGTGCGAGCTGTTCGATCATGTGATTGGGGAGGCGGACCGCTTCGCGCGCTATCACGACCGCGCCTATGCGAAGGACCCAGGTGCCGCTTGGTACGTGCTTTGCCCGCAGACGCCGGTCGCCTGCTTCCCCGCCGAGGCCCTGCGCCGCACCAGCGAAGACGGCTTCTACACCCTGACCGACTGGGGCACCTGGCTGGCCAACGCCGACGCGCAGCACGCGCACCCCGATCTCGCGGTCTATGTGACGGGCCTGGATCCGGCGGGCCAGCCGCTGCTGCTCAACCCAGCCGCCGCGCTGCTCTCCAGGGCGGCGACACCGCAGGCCACTGCCTTCTTCGAGTGGCTGCTCGCCGACGAGGGCGGCCAGGAGGTGATCCGGCGCTATGGCCAAACCAGGTTCGGCGCACCGCTCTATGTGCCGGCCGCCGACGTGCCGGACAGAGGGAATTTCTGATGGGGGCGGTCGCGTCCGACACCGGTGGAGCGGTGCCGTCTCCGAAGCGCGGGGCTGTTCAGGCCGGACGGACGTGGGCCGGCGCCTCCCCGCCGCCGCGGTCGCAGCCGCGCCGGTCCCGGATGGCCCCGCGCTTCTTTTCGGTACCTTGCGCGGATTCGCGCCGGTGCGGCAGCCGGAGACACCTACAGTCAATGAAAGGGACTCCCCGATGGACGCAATGCGCAAGTCCGCCCGGCGCGCGCCGGTCACGGCCTGTGCCCTAGCGCTGCTGCTCACCGCTTTGATCCTTGGCGAAGCTGCTGCCGGCAATTGTACAGCACCCAAGCAAGAACACGGCGAAGTGACGAAGAACCAGATCAGGATCAGGAACGAGACCCTGCGCGATATCGTCGTCGACTTCTACGGGACCAAGGAAAGCGAGGCGCAGAGAAAGGCGACGGAGATCGTGAAGCCCGGGAAGCTGACGCAATACAACTTCGGTCTAGGCGGCAAGAACGGAGACGTCGTCGGCATCGCGCGGATCTCCATCAACGGCACCGAAGTGCTGAAATGCGCAGCTTCCGTCAGCAACATATACTCGAAGAAATCAACCGAGCAGGTAACCAACTGGTCCTGGGGGAGCTGCGCGCGTCTCGCCGGTGCCGGCAGCGCCTGTCTGTCCTGCTACACCGACTGCAACAAGACCATAAAACGGAAAGTCCGCGAGAATGATTGGCAGACGACGTTCATTATCAAGAACTGACGTCCGAACAGCGCCGGCGCGCCGAGTTCACCATCACCCAAGGCGGCGGCAGAGAGCAATGGCCGCCGAGCACGAGGGCAATCTATTGCGAAAGGGAACCCGATGACCACCTTCATCAAACGCATCACCCGGTACTCGTTGGTTGTGGCCTGTGCGGTCAGCTTGGCGGCGATGATTCTGCAGCCAGGCGTGGCCACCGCCGGCGCGTGCACGGAGACGACGAGGGATGGAAACATGACGGCTGCCCAGCTTTCGTTTCGAAACGCGACGAGTGGAGAGCTTACCATCAAGTTCTACAGAGGCCTCATCGGCAACAACGATCCCAAGAAGACGCAAACCATAGGGGCGGGGGAAAAAGCACAATACAATTTCGTTGCCAAGGGCCCCTATGAGAATGTCAACCCGACTGCGCTGCTCGCCATCGGTGGAACAGATGTGATGCGGTGCAGTTTCACGGCCAGCAATAGCCGAACTTCGGCCGGGCTCGGGAAGACGCATTGGAAGGAGGGCAGCTGCGTGGCCCTCGCGGTAGCCGCCGAGACCTGTCCGAACTGCGCGACGAGTTGCGAAAAATCGTACGCGACGGGGAAGACCAGATGGGAGACGCAATTCACCTTCACCAATCCGTCTGGCGGCTGAGAGCGATCGATGGAACGAGGAGGAGCCCGCTAACCATGGTTTTCGAGCCTACCAGGTACGTCCTCTCTGCTGTCTGCGGCGCCCTGCCGCTCAGCTGGCAGGATCAATCCCGGCGAATCTCCGTCAGCCAGGACGCGATGGTCTCCAACTTGGCGGTCGCTTCGGAGTCCTTTTTGTTGGCCGGATCTGAAGCTACGGCGGGGATTGCGGCCCTGGACCGCACGTCGCTCGGCCGGCAGCCGAATTCGGTATTGAAGACGCGGCTGAAGTGGTTGCGCGAAGAAAAGCCGAGCTGACTTGAGAGTTCGGCGATGCTGCCGTGTGCCTGCTCCCAATGGGCGAGCGTGATGAAGGCGTGCTCCAGGCGGCGGCGCTTTATGTAGTGCTCGACTCCGCCGTAGCGTTCGAAGTCGCGGAACATGGTCGAGCGTGCGGTTCCGAGGGCAGCCTCGATTTTGGCGATGCCGAGCGCCGGATCGCTCAGGTTCTGTTCGATGTGGGAGACGATTGCTGCACGGCGCGCGTCTGTAGCTGTTTGGTGCGCCCTGGCGCGGGCGGGTACGTCGGTGATCAAACCGCGCAGAAGACCAGCAAGGCCGGCAGCTATGGCGGGTGCTTCGTTCTCGCGGAGATCATCCAGTTCATTCCATAGGGTGGTGAGCACAGGGCCGAGAACGCTTCCGGCCGGCGAGTCGAGGTCGATGCGCAGATGGGGTGGGTGCCGTGCAGGGTTGTAGCCGACGGCCGAATAGGGGATGAAGGCCATCGACTGGCCGCCGACGCAAGTGATGATCTCCTGCGCCATGCCGACCAGGTGGATTGCATTGGAGTCGAGGGGCTCAAGGGATCCCTTGAGCCGTAGGCGGTCCATCGCCTTCGCTGGCACCAAGACATGAATTAGCCGGATCAGACCGTCCCGCGCCTGCTCTGAGTGGTCTGCGTTGAACCGCAGGGCTAGCCCGCGGTCGCAGCAACGAGTGAGCACAATGTTGTCCAGCCGCCAGGAGAGCAGCCGGGCATCTTCGCCGTCGCGCCCAGCGTTGGCGCTATCCGCTTCGCAGAGCAGGCAGAGCGACTTTCGATGCACGCAAAGGCCTCGGTCAGCGGGCAGGGCACTGGCCTGGATGGCCACCCGCGGAATAGTGCGGGCGCGGATTGAATCGGAGTCAACCGGCTTTGCCATGGTTGGCGCTCCCGGCAGGTCGCGCTCCCTCGCTAGAGATTTCCCGGCGGTGGCCGCGCTTCCCCGCTACTGGTTCCACCGCGGCGCAGCTGGTTGGCCCCTGTGCGGTGCCGTCGATCCCCGCTGTCGGAGAATAGCGATCCGTTGGGTTCGTGCATCCTAGGTGTTGCAAGTTTTGCCTATCTCCGGTTCGAGGTTGTCCGACTTGACTGTCCCGCAACCCCGGGACGCGCACTGCATGCTTTTCTGTGCGTGCCGTATGGCTGCGTGGTGGGCCAACCGGACTGCCGCTGTCAGACCTCGGCCGCTATCGGTTGTCACGATGTCGCCAGCGATCCGCAGTGCCGCGGTCCTACCCCAAGAGGCTACACAGGACGTCGGCGGCGGTCTTTGCACCCTGGTCTCTAAGTTGCTGGCCTGACAGTCCGAGTACTCATCCTCACTGGTGCTCTTTTTTTTGCCAGACCGGCCGGCCTCTTCCTGCTCCACTGCACGAAGGGCGCGGCGTCGCAGCAAATCCAATCCGGTGCGGGCGATCGACCGCCACTACGCCAAGCCGCCGCGATGACCGGAACGACCGGGCCATCGCCGATGTCACGGAATCCCGTCGGCTTGGATTCCCGGACAACAAAGATAGAGACTGGCGGGCAATGAAGAGATGCCTTCCCGGTGATAGCCTCCACAAAGGAATCGAGTGGAGATTGCGGGCCGGCACGCCGCCGTAGGATCCGCCTTTTTCCGCCAGGTGCCGTCGCACCGCCCGGAGTGTTCTGTTCCGCTCAACGGCCTGCCGTGGCCAGCGGTAGCAACGAACGACGCTCGTGGAAGATCCGGCGACCTCTGCTTTGCGGTTGGATCCGGTCGCTGTGTTTACGTCGTTGGTGCACTCAATAGGCTTCGGGAGACAGTGGGTTATGAGACTCGTCTATTTCATTTTGGCGCTAGTGTTTGTCAGTCCCGCAGCCATGGCGGACGGCACGCACGGCGTGGCGGTCACCGTGGTCAACAAGACCGGCGGTAAAATCGAGATACTGACCTACAATGGAAAAGACGGTTCTGAGACCGTCCCCCCCAAAGTCTACTATGCCGCGGCCGGTGGCACCCGGACGGTGAAAGCGCATGGACAGGGAACCGGAAAAATCCGGATCAGCATCCAGCAGGCCGGCAAGTTCAGTGAGCCATGCTCAGGTGACACGACGATGGACGGCAAAACAATTCAAAGCGGGAAGATCGGACACAACGGCAAGAAATACCCGGATGGATCGACTGTCACCGTGAACGAATGCCGGTTCGTAGACCCGACCGGGACGGACATGTGATGGCGCTGGCATGGCAGTCGGTTGCTGTCTGCCGAGTCCGCGCCGCAAGGCGCCGCGTCATATCGAAATGCGATCCTCCGATGACTGAGAAGCCCTCGGGCGCCCGGCGAGGCAGAATTCGCTCGACCCTGAAGCCGTAATCCGGAGCTGGGAGAAAGTGCAATGAGGAATCCGACCAACGGCAGATCCGGATCGGCCCTGCGTCTGGCCACTGTAGTGGCTCTGCTGATCGCCGGGGCACCCGGCATGGTCCAGGCCAACAGCCGACTGGAAGTGACGAACTACGGCAGCACCAAGCTCAGGGTGCAGGTCTACAACGGCGACGACGCCGTCTGCAGCCTCCCGAACACGGTGAAAATCGTCCATCCCTACGGCAAGAAAACCATGGGCTGCGCGGGCGGCGGCAATCAACGCTGCAAGGTCAACATCGAAACACCGGACGTCAGCGACAAGGCCTGCGGGAATACCGAGCTCTACAGCTCCTGCAAGGGCAGGGCCATCGCCGTGCCCAACAACGCGGTGCTCATCGTCAGCAGTGAATACACCAACTGCCGGATCAGCGCGCCATGAGCGACAGCAAGTCCGCCGCCGCCCGGCGACCAGAGGAGGAACCCATGCAAACCCGAAAGAGCACAGGCAGGAAGACGATTGCCGCCCTGGCCGCTGCGCTCGCCCTGCTGACCCTTTGGGCGCCGGGCGAGGCCGCCGCCAACAGCCGCTTGACCATCCGGAACGACACCACGGCTCTGTTGCGGTTCTATGTCTTCTCCGGCAGTGACGCCATCTGTTCATCCACGGAGAAGCAGGGTTCGATCAAGTCCGGGGAAAGCCGCGGCATCGGGTGCAGCGGCCAGGGCAAGGACCGCTGCAAGCTCCAGGTGCAGCGGAGGGACAAGGGGCCGGCCGTCTGCGAGAATTTGAACATGAACTCCTGCGGCATGGGGCACGCTCTGATCGTGCCGGACGGCTCCCTCATCGTGGTCGCCCAGGACAAGACCTGCACCATGAGCACGCCCTGAGGGGAGTCAAAATCAGCCCGATGCACAAGTCGGCAACACGGCCGTCCGCCGCTGCTCAGCCGGCAAGGGAGGCTCTCATGCCTGTTCGATCGATTGACCTCAATGGCAAGGTCGCGCTTCTGGCCGGTGCGCTCCTGCTGCTGATGCTCGCAAACCCCGCCGAAGCGGCGGACGCGTCCCGCATCACGGTCGACAACCAGAACTCCCTGAAGCTCCTGCTGAACCTCTTCGACGGTGATGACGGCGCCTGTGCGTTGGAAGCGAAGCGCAAGACCGTCCAGCCCGGCACGCAGAAAGCCATGGGCTGCGCGGGCGGCGGCAAGAAGCGCTGCAAGGTCCAGGTCAAGATCCGGGACGACCTGACCACCGCCTGCCGGCAGTCGGACCAGGTCAAGAAGTGCGGCAGCGTGAACGTCATGATCGTGAACGACGGCGAAACCCTCACCGTGCTGGACGGCGCGTCCGACTGCGAGATCACAACACCTTGAGCGGCGGCAATTCCGCTGCCGCCCGGACAACAGAGGAGGAACCCATGGAAGTCCGGAAGAGCGCACCCAGGAAGGCGATGGCGGCCCTGGCGGCCACACTTGCCCTGCTGACCCTTTGGGGGGCGGGCGAGGCCACCGCCAACAGCCGGCTGACGGTGGAGAACCAGGCCGCCGGCAACCTGATGATCAATCTCTTCAACGGGAACGATTCGACCTGCATCGCTCCCAACAGCCAGAAGACGGTGCAATCCGGCGCGACCGACGGGATGGGCTGCAACGGGAACGGCACCCACCGCTGCCTGGTGGAAATAAGGTGGGAGTCGGAGTCAGGGACAGGCCGGGCATGTGCGGGAGATCTCTACCAGTCCTGCGGCAACAGAAAGGCCATCCACGTGGCCAATCGCGCGACGGTGACG
>Ga0214471_10003173_pt1 | contig 12759 bp, 12 predicted proteins | sample RVTome_5_FD_207665 | JGI IMG/M metagenome (GOLD analysis project Ga0214471, IMG submission 207665) | Soil microbial communities from uranium-contaminated site in the Upper Colorado River Basin, Wyoming, United States - RVT142D155 | ecosystem: Environmental > Terrestrial > Soil > Contaminated >...
GAAAGTCTTCAGCGCACGCCCGAGCGCATCGAACGCAACCAGCGCGGAAAACCCGTAATACAGGACGATCGAGGCCCCGGCGCGCTCCTCCTCGGCGAGGGTGCCGCCGGGCATGTCGACGATCATGACGGGCCTTAGCACGCGCTGCCGCCCGCCTGCTCGAAGGCCTACACGGTGCGCCACGGGTTCGCCGGGTCGTTGAAGCCGCCTTCGGCATTCCCTTGGCTTAAGCACCGGCCGTGACGCCGGTACGCCGGTTCCGCTGCAATCGATTCATTTCGGCGGCGCTACCGAGCCGGCGTAGAACACTTCGCACTCTCCGCCAGGAAAGAGGTCCCTTCCCTTCTTGAGCAACCTGAGCGCCGGCCCGGTGAGGGACTTGAGGATATTCGGCTTCTCGACCACGGGTTTCTGGAAGGTGCCACGTATTTTTTGACGCACCGTGGCGCAGCCCTTGGCATCGATCAGCGCCATGGTCACGTCATCGAATTGCTCGTTGACGAAATCGAGCCCGCCCTGCAGGGCGATCCGGTTCTCGTTCGTCGCCATGGCCACGTCACGCGCCTGCGCCACGCCGCGCTCGACCTTCCACTCGGATACGAGTTTGTGGATATTGCTACGGCCTCCGGATCCCTGAAAGATGCTCGCGAAGTTGTACCCTTTCGTGACCGCCAAGCCGATAGGCCCGGCGAAGAAGAAGGCGCCCACGTCCACGAGGTTGAAGTCCTGGCTGGACTCGATCCGGGAAAGCACCCGGTCGAGGTGGATGCCGTCGAGCGCAAGGTCCTCGCCGCGAAGGGAGACCTCTCCGTGCGCGGTCCGAATCATCTCGTTAGCGGATTTACCCTGCATCGACAAGGTGGTGGAGAAGTCCATCGACCCTTCTGCGACCTTTTTCGGCGACAGGGTCTTGAGGAACTCCTCGATGTGGAACTTTGAAAGGGAATAGCGGACGTGGTAAACGGGGACAGCGCCCGCAAAATCGGCCCGGATGCTCCCCGAGCCTTGCCCGCCAAAGGCGTGCATCGAAACCGGCTTGAGATCGAAGACGCCGTCCCTCCCGGCGACGGCAATCTTCAAGTCGGACGCGGCGAAGTTCCTCGTCCCGATCCTTCCGCAGGCGAGTTCCGCCGTAAGGGAAAGTTTCTTCATGAGACCCGGGCTTTCCCCGCCCGGGAGCCGCAGACGGTGCACGTCCAGGCTGCAATCCCCGGCCTCGAATCCTTCCCCGGATTGTTTGTCCGCGTAGTGGAGAGATCCGTTCGAGAGAGAAACCTTCGTCAGCTCCAGGGCGCGTAACCTTCCTCCGGCTGCCTCTGGTTTCTCGAGGTTGAACTTGCCGTCGCGGTCCCGCTCGATGGAGATCCTCGGGCGTATCAGCGCAATTTCTCCGATCCGGAGCTCCTTGTGGAACAGGGAGAGGAGATCGATCCCCAGTCTGGCCTCCTTCGCGGAGGCGACGTCCGCTCCGCGGTTACGGACGTGCACGTCCTCCATTGTGACGAGCAAGCCTGTGACGAAGCCAATTCCCAGGTGCCCGCGCGCTTTGATTTCCATCCCCAAAGCGCTCGAAGCGGCCGCTTCCAGCCGGGGCTTGTAGGCATCGGCGTCCACAAAAAGAAACACGGACACCGCAACGAAGACGAGCAGGCCAACGAACCCGCTGACGGCAAAGAGGATGATTTTGAGTGATTTTGACATTCGCCTGAGGGCAACCTGATGGCGTTGATCCTACGAACGCAGAAAAATCGGGCAAGACGGCAGCCTTTTTGTCGATTATGGTACCAAGCAGTGCTTCGATAGATCCTGCGCAGGGCCGCCGTGGTTAACCTTCGGTGGCTTTCTCAACCGTTAGCGGCGCGCGCGCTCGGCAAACTCCCGATACCCCATGAACGCCTCGAACGCGGCCACGCGCTCGCGGTAACCAGTCACCGCGTTCGCGTTCCTCGTGTCTTTGAAAGTCTTCAGCGCACGCCCGAGCGCATCGAACGCAACCAGCGCGGAAAACCCGTAATACAGGACGATCGAGGCCCCGGCGCGCTCCTCCTCGGCGAGGGTGCCGCCGGGCATGTCGACGATCATGGCGGGCCTGGGAACGCGGCGCCGTACCTCGGTGAGCTGCGCCGGGTTCACCATCGTCGGGAACACCATGTCGGCACCCGCTTCGGCGTAGGCCGCAAGGCGCCGGATCGTGTCTTCCAGATCGCCTGAGATCCAGTTCGCGTCGGAGCGCGCGACGATGAGTAAATCCGGGTCCCCGCGCGCCTCCACCGCGGCGCGGATGCTTGCGGCCATGTCTTCCAGCGGCCGCAGCGTTTGCGGTGCGTCCGTATGCTTGCCCGGGCCGCTGTGGTCCTCGATGTGGATCGCGGCGACGCCCGCCTGCTCGAAGGCCTGCACGGTGCGCCGCATGTTCGCCGGGTCGTTGAAGCCGCCTTCGGCATCGGCGATCACGGGTAGCCCGACCGCGTCGACGATGGTGCGCGCTTGCGCGACGAGATCGTCGAGCGACAAGAGCCCCGTGTCCGGCAGCGCGAAGCGGCTCGCCGCGGTGGCGTAGCTGCCGATGTAGACGCACTCGAAGCCGTGCGCGTCGATGAGTTTCGCGGAGAGCGCATCGGTCGCGCCCACGGCGGCGATGATCTTGCCGCTGGCGACGAGCGCGCGCAGGCGGGCGCGGCGTTCTGAGAATGACGGTGCGGCTGGCATGGCCGGGCTCCGTGGAGAAAAGACCAGTGTAGCCGGGGAACCCGTCGCTTACTTCTTCACCGCCAACACCCCGTCGCCATTCAATTCCGCGGCAAACCCGGCGTGCCGCAAACGTTTCACCACTTCGTTAGGCACATCGCGCCCGCTGGTCAGTTTGTTCGGTGCGCCGGTGTAATGAAACAGCCTGCCCTTGCGCTTGAGCACCCTCCCCAGTTGGTCGTAAAAGTCTAGCGAGTAAAGTTCTCCGGCGATGCCGAAACGCGGCGGATCGTGCAAGATCGCCTCGACCGAATTGCCGGGCAGCATGACGATCTGCTCGGCAATGTCGCCCTGGGTTAACGTCAATCCACCGCCGATCTCAGGCGACCAGGGATTGAGGCTGCGCAGCCAGATCACGTCGGCAGTCTTCTCGTAAGAGAGCACCTGCCTCGCCCCGCCCTGCAGACACCAAGCGGCAAAATAGCCAAGGCCGCCACAGGTATCCAAAATTACCTTGCCACGCGGTTGAATCAAGCCGACTTTGCGTTCGGCGTCCGCATAGGGCGATTCGTGCGCCGTGCTTAACATCTTGATGCCATCGATTTCGAAGGTCGGCGGCCCCCACTCCGTAGGCACCAGCTTGATCAGCGATGTCGTGAAGCGTGCCACGGGCTGAAAGGTCCCACCGACCCAGTGGTAAATGGTTCTGTCCTTGCAGGTTTCCAGATAGGGGAATCGCTGGCCTTGCCAGATCCATCCGGCCGCGAGCACCTCGACGCTCGTTCTCGAACGATCGAGGTCCAGCGAGCACTCAACCGTGGGCGCACCAGCGTGCGCGGCGGCTCGCAGGATTGCGTGCACTTTTTGAGTCAATAGCGGACCGATCATTCCTTGGTTCGCCATGACGGTGGCGCGCGGGCGAATGCCTGCGCTGCGCTAGCCGGAGAGCGCCGGAGTGTTCTCCGGCACGAAGAAATCCGGCAGGAACTTTGTCGCTCCCGGCACCGCCGCGTAAACTGAAAAATCGCGCACGCCGGCCGCGTGCAGCACCAGGTCGTCGATGCAGAAGTTGCCGGTGAATTCGCGGCTCGGCTTGCACAGGATCGCATGCGCCGCGTCGGCCATGATCTCCGGCCTGCGAGACTGCTTCATCATCGCCTCGCCGCCGAGCATCTGCACCGCGGCGGTAGCGATCGTGGTGCGCGGCCAAAGTGCATTGGCGGCGATACCGTCTTTCCTGAATTCCTCGGCCCAGGCGAGCGTGCACAGGCTCATGCCGTACTTGGCGATGGAGTACGCGACGTGCGGCGCAAACCACTTGGTTGACAGATCGAGCGGCGGGCTCAAGCTCAGGATGTGCGGGTTGCGCGATTTTTTCAGGTGCGGGATGCAGCTTCGCCCCGCCAGGTAGGTGCCGCGCGTGTTGATGCCGTTCATCAGGTCGTAGCGCTTCATGTCGCAGCCGAGCGTGCCGGTGAGCTGGATCGCGCTGGCGTTGTTCACCAGGATGTCGATGCCGCCAAAGCTTGCGATTGCCTTTTCGACCGCGGCGACGACCTGCGCCTCGTCGCGAATGTCGCACTGAACGCCCAGGCCCTTGCCGCCGGCCTGCTCGATTTCCGCCACCGCGCTGTGGATGGTTCCCGGCAACTTGGGATGCGGATCGCTGGTCTTGGCGGCGATCACGACGTTGGCGCCGTCGCGCGCCGCACGCACCGCGATGGCGAGCCCGATACCGCGGCTGCCGCCGGTGATGAACAGGGTTTTTCCTTGCAGGTTCATGGGGTCCCCTTGTGGAATGTTGCGGAAGGACCGGGGGCAGTCGGCGGAATCGACGCGAGCCGGCGAACGGGGTTAGACTTTCGGCGAAGTTTGACGGAAGGCACCGATGAAAACGGTCAGACAGTTGTTGCAGAGCAAGACGCTCGGGATGTGTACGATCGACCCCGGCGCGAGCGTTTTCAGCGCGCTCGAGCTCATGGCGGACAAAAACATCGGCTCGCTGCTGGTCGTCAAAGATGACAAGCTGGTCGGCATTGTCTCCGAACGCGATTACGCACGCAAAGTAATCCTTCTCGGCAAGTCATCGCACGATACTCCGGTCAAGGAGATCATGTCCGAGCGTGTGGTCTGTGTGAAACCCGACAACACCGTCGGGGAGTGCATGGCACTGATGACCGACAAGCGCGTGCGCCATCTGCCGGTGATCGAGAACGAAACGCTGCTCGGTGTGCTCTCGATCGGCGACCTGGTCAAGGAAACGATCTCCGAGCAGCAGTTCATGATCGAGCAGCTCGAGTCTTACATCCACCGATAGGTCAGGCAGTCCCAACCTCGTTAGATCCGCGCTCATTGCCGGGGGAGCGCGGCGGCGCTGCGCACTGAATCTGCAATCGGAGCCGCAACCGACCTAGAATTCCACGGTTACACCGATCCTCGAGGACCCCATGGCCACCCACTTGAAGCGCCGCATCGCCCAGGACATCACCGACGAGATCGACCAGAAGGTGCGCCAGACCGTCGAGGGCATCCTCGTCGCCGTGAAGAAGCGCGGCGACGCGGCGGTGCGCGAGTATTCCGAGCAGTTCGACAAATGGACGCCGAAGAAGCTCTCCAAGGCCGACCTCGAAGCGATTATGGCGAAAGTCGCCCCGGGAACGATCAGCGACATCAAGTTCGCGCAGGCGCAGATCCGCAACTTCGCCCAGCACCAGCGCGCGTCGATCCGAGACATCGAAGTCGAGACGCTGCCCGGCGTGAAGCTCGGGCACAAGAACATTCCGGTTGAAAGCGTCGGCTGCTATGTGCCCGGCGGGCGCTACCCGATGGTGGCCTCCGCGCACATGAGCATCGTCACCGCGCGCACCGCGGGGGTTAAGCACATTATCGCCTGCACGCCCCCCAACCAGGGCGAGCCGCACGCCGAGACCATCGCCGCCATGGTGCTCGGGGGCGCCGACGAGATCCACGTCATCGGCGGCGTGCAAGCGATTGCCGCGATGGCGCTCGGCACCGAGACCATCACCGCCGTGGACATGCTCTGCGGCCCGGGCAACGCGTATGTTGCCGAGGCCAAACGCCAGCTCTTTGGCAAAGTGGGCATCGATCTCTTCGCCGGCCCCACCGAGATCCTGGTGGTGGCGGACGACTCGGCCGACGTGGAGATGATCGCAACCGATCTGCTCGGCCAGGCCGAGCACGGGCCCACCAGCCCGGCGATATGCATCACCACCTCGAAGGCGATCGCCGAGGCGCTGCCCGCGGAGATCGAGCGCCAGTTGAAGGTGCTGCCCACCGCGGATGTCGCCGGCGTCGCGTGGCGCGACTACGGCGAGATCATCCTGGTGGATTCGCTCGACGAGGCGATCACGGAGGCCGACCGCGTCGCCGCCGAGCACGTCGAGATCCTCACCCGGAACCCGCGCTATTTTCTCGCGCGCATGCGGAACTACGGCGCGCTCTTTCTCGGGCCGGAAACCAACGTCTCCTACGGCGACAAGGTGATCGGCACCAACCACACGCTCCCAACGCTTGGCGCGGCGCGCTACACCGGCGGGCTGTGGGTCGGCAAGTTTCTCAAGACCTGCACCTATCAGGAGGTGACGCGCGAGGCGAGCGTGAAAGTCGGCGAGTACTGCTCGCGGCTATGCGCCATCGAGCGCTTCTGGGGCCACAAGGAGCAGGCCGACCTGCGCCTGCGCCGCTACGGCGGCCAGAACGTCGGTCTCGGCGCCAAGGCGCGGTGAGCGATATTGCGGGGCGCTTTGGCCTCGAGGGCCGCACCGCCTTAGCCACCGGCGCGGACCGCGGCGAATGCACCGCTGGCAACCGGCGCACGACCGCCTAGGGCACTCAAGTCGCCCGCGGGCAGCGCAGGAGCTCTGGCTGCGATGTCTCAGCAGGTTTGATGTAGCTCAAACCCACGCGCGCGCTGCGGGAGGACGATAAGCGCTGGAGCGGGGGGTGTCCCGCACCCAGACCGGGAGGGCATATGGAGCGGAGCCGCCGTTCCGGCGCTTTTGGGCGATGCGCGCATTCGCAAGGCCTGAGCATTTGCGCGAGTCGTTTGAATCAGATGCGTGTTTGGTGCACCTCAGGTCGCGTCAATAGGAGAGCTGGACCATGACCCCAACATTGTTTGAATTCGGCGCTGCCATGATCATGGTGGCCGTGAGCGTTGTCCTCGTGGTGTGGTTTTTTGAGCACACGGCGGCGACCTCGGAAGAGCGCATGGCTCGAATGATGGCGCGTACCGGCGTGGACCCCGCAGTGGCCAGGAGAGCCGACGCCGAAACCATCATGCAAGACGTGCAGCGCCGGTGCCAGCGGTGCCCGTCCGAGGCCTTGTGCGACAGGTGGTTCGCCGGAAAAGTCGAAGGCGACAGTAGCTTCTGTCCCAACGCGCAGATCTTTCGCGGCTTGACGAAAACTGCCGAGCGCCGCGTGGCCTGATCATCCGCCTCGGCGCGAAAACCCCCTGGCCGCTTGACCAGGATCAAAGGTCACGCGAATTGAACAGTTGACTCGCGCGCGCGAAGTGCTACATTGAAAGCGAGTCTGCGCGGGCCGCCGCCATCAGCGGCAGCAGCAACGGGATTCCCGGCTACATGTCGGGGTACCTGGCCTTCTTCAGCAGGCTCGCTGCGGTGACCCCGCGGCTATAAAAGAGGCGCCTCCCTAGGCGTCGCCCGCGGAAGCGGGCAACAAGGCCCCGCCTCGCGCGGGGCCTTTCATTTCCCCTTTCGCTAGAATGGCGCGCATGGACATCCCGGCGCGTTTCCGCCTTGAAAACCGCATCGCCCTCGTCACCGGCGCGGGCCGCGGCATCGGCCGCGCCTGCGCGCTCGGGCTCGCACAAGCGGGCGCCGAAGTCTGGCTCATGGCGCGCACTCGCGGCGAAATCGACGACGCGGCCGCCGAGATTCGCGCCGCGCATGGCAAGGCGCATGCGGTCGCTTGCGATGTAACGCATTCGGCAGCGATGAGAAAAGCCATCGCCGCGATCCCGGTGCTCGATGTCCTCGTCAATAACGCCGGCAGCAACATCCCGGAGCCTTTCGTCGAGGTGAGCGAAGAGCACCTCGACCGGCTCCTCGCGCTCAACGTGCGCTCGGCTTTTCTCGTCGCGCAGGCGGCGGCGAAGAAGATGCTCGAAGCGCCCGATCGCAAGGCGCGGGGCGGCGCCATCCTCCACATGTCCTCGCAGATGGGCCACGTCGGGGCCGTCGGCCGCTCGGTCTATTGCCTCTCCAAGCACGCACTCGAAGGCCTCACCAAGGTGATGGCGCTCGAGCTCGCCCCGCACAACGTGCGCGTGCTTTCCATCGCTCCCACCTTCGTCGAGACACCGTTGTCTGCGCCGATGCTGGCGCGCCCCGAGTTCGCCAAGTGGGTGCTTGACCGCATTCCCGCGGGTCGCGTCGGCCAGCCCGAAGAGATCGCCGCGGCGGTGGTCTTCGCCGCCTCGCCCGCGGCCTCGCTCATGACCGGCACGAGCCTCGTCGTCGACGGCGGCTGGACCGCGCAGTAATCCGTGCGCCGCCGCCTCATCGAGGCGCTCGCCGCGCGCCTGCCGTTCACCTACGGCTGGGTGATCCTCGCCTGCGTGTGCGCGGCGGGATTCACGCGCCCGGGCTCCGCGGTCGCGACGCTGTCGATCTTCGTCGAGCCGATGACGCGCGAGTTCGGCTGGTCGCATATCGAGATCTCGGCCGCGGTGTCGCTCGGCGGTATCCTCGGCGCGTTGGTCGCGCCGGCGATCGGCGCCTTTCTCGATCGCAACGGCGCGCGCGCCGTGCTGTGCTTCGCGGTGCTGTTCACCGGCATTCCGCTCTTGTTGCTCTCGTTCACGCAATCGCTCGCGTTCTTCTACGTGTTCTACTGCACCGCGCGCATGAGCTTCTCCGGGCCCTTCGACCTGGGCATCTACGGCTCGATCGTCAACTGGTTCGCGCGCCGGCGCGCGTTTGCCACCTCGATCGCGACGCTCGCGCAGATGTCCGGGCTGGTGGCGATGCCGCTGATCGCGCATTTCGTGATGCAGGCGAGCGACTGGCGCACCGCCTGGGTGGCGATCGGCGTCAGCGTGCTGCTCATCGGCTTCGTGCCGGTCTGGCTGCTGCACGTTCGCCGAGCCGAAGATCTCGGCCAGCGGCTCGACGGCGAGCGCGTTTCGCACGCGGCCGCGGCAGAGGCCGGTTCGGCTGCGCCGGCATACGCGCCCGAGCCCGCCTACACGCGCCGCCAGGCGCTCGGTACGCCGGCGTTCTGGTTGCTGTCGCTCTTTACGCTGCTCGTCTACCCGGTGCAGGCCGGCATCAGCCTGCACCAGGCGCCGCTCCTCATCGAGCGCGGGCTCGACGCAACCGTCGCGGCGACGGCGGTCAGCACGTTTGCGCTCCTCTCGGCGATCGCCGGCTTCGCCTACGGCTTCTGGCCGCGGCGCGTGCCGCTGCGCTTCGCGCTCGCCTTAGTGGGATTGACGCTCGCGGTGAGCTGCGTGCTGATGAACACCGTGCAGGCCGCGCCTATGGCCTATGGCGCCGCGGCGCTCTTCGGCCTCGGCATCGGCGGGCTGCTCACCACGCTGCCGATCGCCTGGGCCGATTATTTTGGCCGCCAGAGCTACGGCGCGATCCGCGGCGTCGCGCTCACCGTCCAGGTCATTGCGCAGGCCGCCGGGCCGGTGCTCTCCGGGGCGCTGCGCGACGCGACCGGCAGCTACGCGCTGTCACTCGTCACGTTCGCCACGCTCGCCTTTGCCGGAGCCGCGGCGGCGCTCTTCGCCGCGCCACCCGCAAGGCAACTGTTAGCTGCGCAGCCGCCGCGCTTCTGATACAGCCGCGGCCTCCGCTCGAAGGGGCCGCGGGCATCGGGCCCGGCCGCGAGGTTTCGTCGCGACAGGCTTACTTGAGCGTGGCGACGATTTTGCGGATCTCTTCCGCCGTGCGCTCGCCTGCAAGCGGCGTTCCCGGGACCAGATGCCGGCCCATGGCGAGCGGCCCGATCAGGACCGGCTCGAGGCCGATCTCGCGCACCAGCTTGGATGCCACCGCGATCGCGTTGGCATCGTCGCCCGCCATCGGCATTCCGGTGCGCTCGCCCGTGCGCTGCGAAAACTCCGGCAGCCTCCCGGCGCCGATCGCATTGAAGGCGCGCACCAGGCGCGCCCCGGGCAGGAGCTCCGCCGTGGCGAGACCGGCGCCTTTTCCCCGCGCCCAGGTCGCAATCTCGCCGTCGCGCCCCGGGAAGGGGTTGCACGCGTCGAGCACCAGAACCTTGGCGGCGAGCGCGCGCGCGAACTCCTTGCCGATTTCCGGCAGCGCGCGATAGGGGACCGCGAGCAGCACCACATCGGCGAATGCGATCGCCTCCTCGACCGTGCCGGCATGCGCGAGCGGCCCGAGACCCTCGACCAGGCCCTTCAGTTCCTCCGGATGGCGCGAAGAGAAAATCACCGGGTGTCCCGCCTTCACCCACAAGCTGCCGAGCGTGCCGCCGATTCGTCCGGCGCCGATGGTGGCGATCTTGAGCTGCGCTCCGGCCGGCGGGTGGGCGGCGCGCGTCATGAGCGGCAATGCCGCGAGCAGCGCGGCGCTGCTCCCGGCAATGAAAAGAAAATCGCGACGTGAGCCATTGACGACATCGTGCTTTGCCATGATGGACTCCTTGGGAGTTGCGAACGCTCCGGCGCCTCTCAAATCGACTGCAGAAATTCGACCATGCGCTTGCGTTGCGCCGCATCGGGCAGGCGCCCGTGCATCGCGCCGAGATTGTCGGCCATGTGCGCGGCGTCCGAGGTGCCGGGGATGACCGCGGTGACCGTCTCGCTGCCGAGGAGGAACTTGAGGAAGAATTGCGCCCAGCTTTCGGCGTCGAACTCCTTCGCCCAGTCCGGCAGCGTCTTGCCGCGCACGGCGCGAAACAGGCGCCCGCGGCCGAAGGGGAGCGCGGTCAGGACCGCCACTTTCATTTCGGCGGCGAGCGGCAGCAGCCGCTCTTCCACGTCGCGGTCGTCCAGCGAATAGTCCGTCTGGAGAAAGTCGGGTTTCTCGCGAGCCAGCACCGCTTCGACCGCTGCGTAATCCCTTTGCGATGTCGACGTGATGCCGACGTAGCGGCACACGCCCGCGGACTTCCACGCCCGGAACTGTCCCAACTCCTGGTTCGGATCGCGAACGTTATGAAACTGCAGCAGATCGACCTGCTCGGTGCGCAGCCGCTCGAGCGAGCCGCGCAATTCCGACGCATCGGCCGCCCGGAGCTTGGTGGCGATGAAGACCTGCTTTCGCAGTCCGGCGTTCGCCACCAGGTCGCCGACGACGCCTTCCGACGAGCCGTAGGAGGTGGCGGTGTCGATGATCGCGCCGCCCCCCGCGACCAGATTGCGGAGGACCTCGGTGAGCGCGGCGCGCTTCGCCGGGTCGCTGCCGACGTCGAACACGCGGGAGGTGCCGAGCCCGACCGCCGGCACGCGCTCGCCGCTGCCCGGAATCGCCCTGGAGATGAACGTTGCCGCGGGGGTCTGCGCTAGCGCGAGCGAAGGCAGCAAGCTTGCGGCGCCCAGCGCAGCGGCGCGCGCGGCAAATTCGCGCCGCGTCAAATCGGTCGGATCGTTCATATCAGCCTCCCTGCACCGGTTCTAAAGCGATGCGCGCGGCGCGGCGTTCCTGCCTGCGGCCGAGCGCCATGGAGAGCGCGAGCCAGCCGAGCGCCGCCGGAATGGCGCAGGCGGCGATCGCGGCAATCTTAAGGCCGATCACCTGCAGGCTGTCAAACACCCAGCCGTAGAGCGCGTCGGAGCCTCGGAACACGACCACGTCGACCAAGTTCTTCGCCTTGTACTTCTCCTCGCGCGAGACCACGGTGTAGAAGATCTGCCGCGCCGGGTTGGAGATGGCGAAGTTCATCGTGCGCTGGATGGCCTGGAAAACTACTACCACCGCTAAACCGGGCGCGAGCGCCAGCACGGCGAAGCCCACCACGTACACCGCGGGCAACGCAGCCGCCGCGGGCGCCACGCCGAAGCGCTTCAGGAAGCGCGCGGTGATTAAGGCCTGCGTCGCCAGCGTGAGCAGTCCCACCGCGAGATCGATGCCGGCGAAGACCCGTGTCTGCTGCGCCGGATCGTGGACCGTCGTCGAGACAATATGCGCCTGTTCGAAATACAGAAACGTGCCGCCGAAGGAGAGGAGGCTGACCCACGCCGCAATGCCGAGCAGGTAAGGCGAGCGAGCGACTTCGGTGAGCCCGGCAAAGGCGCTGCCGCCAATGCGCACGTCGCTGGCGGCCGGCGGGGCGGGGGATGGCGCGCCAGGCGCCGCCGGCACGTGGCCGCCGGCGCGCGCCGCTCTCTCCAGGCGGTACGCGCTCAGCACGGCGAATTCGAGGAGCAGGGCGGCGACCAGCAGCAGGTTGACCGGACCGAGTGGCACCGCGAGCCCGATCGTGATCGACGGCCCGAGGAGCGCACCGGCAGTACCGCCCGCACCGATGAAGCCGAAGAGGCGCTTGCCCTGCTCGCTCGTAAAGAGGTCGGCCATGAACGACCAGAACACAACCACTACGAACAGGTTGAAGACGCTCACCCAGACAAAAAATACACGGGCCACTTCCACTTTGGCGACGCCCAGCGTGAGCAGCAGCCAGAACACCGCGAGGTTCGCGACGAAGAAGTGATAGACGATGGGAATGAACCGGGCGCGCGGCAGTCGCGCGACCAGCGCGCCGTAGAGCGGCTGGGCAAGGAGCAGCACGAGAAAGGTCGCGGTGAAGAGCCACGGGAGGTTCCGAACGTCGCCCGCGATGCCCATCTGGTCCCGGAGCGGGCGCAGCACGTAGTAGCCGGCGAGCAGCGAAAAGAAATAAGCGAACGACCAGAGCAGTGCACTCAATTCCGCTGGCGTGACCGGAACCGCCCGCGCGACGAAGCGGTGCAGGGCAAGCGTGCCGGAGCGGCTGGTCATGGTGGGGTTCTGGGGAGGGTGGCTCGAGCGCGGCCTGCGGCCTGCCCGCAAGTGCGCCTAGGCTACAGCACGGGAGCTGATTCGTGCGCCCCACGCCACCGGCATT
>Ga0214471_10003174_pt1 | contig 12759 bp, 9 predicted proteins | sample RVTome_5_FD_207665 | JGI IMG/M metagenome (GOLD analysis project Ga0214471, IMG submission 207665) | Soil microbial communities from uranium-contaminated site in the Upper Colorado River Basin, Wyoming, United States - RVT142D155 | ecosystem: Environmental > Terrestrial > Soil > Contaminated >...
CGACGGCAAGGACTTCGCCGACGTCGTGGCCGTCGACCGGCTGGCCCGGACGGTCGACATCAGCAAGACGCGTCAGAAGGCGGACATGCATCCGACCGCGGTCTTCGCGTTCGAGTACGTCAAGGTCGATGTGATCGAGGATTCGATCCGCCGATTCGGTGAACAGATGGCCGCGGCGGGGTCGCTGGAGCAGCTCCCTCGCACCGCCGCCGGTGAGCTGCTACTGCGCCGCCCGCCACACCTCGGGACCGGAGGGTTCGTCAGGCAGGGCGGCGAGACCGAGGTCCGGTTCGCGATCCGCGCCGGCCTGGACCTCGACCATTCGCTCCTGGCAATCCAGGGGCCGCCCGGCGCGGGAAAGACGTTCACCGGCGCCGAGATGATCTGCGCCCTGGTGAAGGCCGGAAAGCGGGTTGGCGTCACGGCAAACAGCCACAAGGTGATCCGCAAGCTGCTCGCCGAAGCGTTGCACGCCGCGAGACGGAAGCGCATCGCGTTGACGGCGGGCCACAAGGATGGCGACGAGTCCGCGGGCGACGGCGAACCGGCTGACGGCGTCCGGTCGTTCAAGGACAACGCGACGGCACTCACGGCGCTCCAGTCCGGGGACGTCCAGGTGCTCGGCGGCACTTCATGGCTCTGGTCGCGAAGCGACTTCGCCGGTGTGGTGGACGTGCTGTTCGTGGACGAAGCGGGCCAGATGGCGCTGGCCAACGTAGTCGCCGTGGCGCAGGCCGCGAACAGCGTCGTGCTGCTGGGCGATCCGCGCCAGCTCGACCAGCCGACACAGGGTTCCCATCCGGACGGCGTGGCCACGTCGGCGCTGCAGCACCTGCTGGGCGAGCACCAGACGATGCCAGCCGGGCAGGGGATCTTCCTGCCGAAGACGTGGCGCATGTCGCCACGGCTCAGCGCGTTCACGTCGGAACTGTACTACGAAGGGCGACTCGTCTCGAAGGACGGACTCGAGCGTCAGGTCCTGGTGAACGCGGGCGAGTTCAGCGGCTCGGGGCTCTGGGCCGTGGACGTGGCGCACGACGGCAACCGGAACCACTCGACCGAGGAGGTCGCGGCGATCGCCGATCTCGTCAGGCGCCTCACGAGTCCCGGTGTGGAGTGGTGCAACGAGGAGGGCGCGACGCGGCACGTGACGGTGGACGACATCCTGATCGTGGCGCCGTACAACTCCCAGGTGAACCGGCTCATCGAGCACCTCCCGCCCGGAGCGCGCATCGGGACCGTGGACAAGTTCCAGGGGCAGGAGGCGCCGGTGGTGATCTACACCATGGCGACGTCACGGCCGGAGGATGCGCCCCGCGGGATGGAGTTCCTCTACAGCCCCAACCGGCTCAACGTGGCCACCTCGCGCGCCCGGTGCGCGGTGATCCTGGTGGCCAGCCCGCATCTCTACAGTCCCGAGTGCCGCAGCGTGAGGCAGATGACACTTGCCAATGGACTCTGCCGGTTCCGGGAACTCGCGCAACCAGCTGCGATGTGATGCAAGGCGGGACGCGAGCGCTGTCGTTTCCTGCCGTCTCCTGCGCCATGACCCTGCTCGTCGATCCCGGGAATCGCTTCGGACCCACTGGAAAGCGACGCAACCGGCTTTTCGTCCATGGCCGGTACCTCGCGATCCTGAACGAAGGCGCGGAAACCCGGTAAATTTCCACCGCAATGGGTGAAACGCGCGTCGATCTCCTCCATCTCCTTGAAGACCTCGCCGATGCGTACCCGGGCGGTCTCGAGGAGACCATTCTCACGGAAATCGTCGCCAACTCGCTGGACTCAGGCGCCACCAGCATCTCCATCGCCACCGATCCCGTCGCGGCGACCTTCGTCGTGACGGACGATGGGCGCGGCATGCGGCGCAGCGACTTGCGCCGATTCCACGACATTGCCACCAGTTCGAAGGAACGCGGCGAGGGAATCGGGTTCGCCGGGGTCGGGATCAAGCTCGGACTGCTCGTGAGCGCCGAGGTGCGCACCGAGTCGCAGCGCGGCAAGGAACACGTGGCCAGTTCATGGGCACTCGCCGGAAGGAAGCGCGCCCCCTGGCAATGGGTCGATCCGGTCGGGCTGGTGAGCGAACGCGGCACCGCCGTGCGCCTCCATCTGCACAATCCCCTCTCTCCGCTCCTCGATGACGCGCTCGTCGAGCGCACCCTGCGTCGCCACTTCGAACCGCTTTTCGATCCGCACTTCGATGAGATTTTGAGCGCGCACTATCCGAACGGCATCCGCTTCATGATCAATGGTCGCCACGCGCAGCGTACGCAGCCGGAAGACAGCGACCTCGCGCCGCTTTCCGTACGACTCGGCCGCAAGCGGAAGCCCGCGGCGTACGGATACCTTGTCCGCCAGTCGGCGCCGTTGTCGGAGGACGGCCGCGGCGTCGCGGTGAGCACCTATGGCAAGGTCATCAAGCGCGGCTGGGACTGGCTGGGCGTCACTCCCGACAGACCGGATGCGATCGCCGGCCTGGTCGAGGCGCCGGGACTGGCGTCGAGCCTTACGCTCAACAAGGCGGACTTCCTGCGCGCCGGACCACGGGGCGCCGTGTACCTCTCCTATCGCAAGGCGCTGCAGGAAGCGGTCTCGCAGCAGCTGGCGCGGTGGGGCGGCGAACGCGATGGACGGGAGCGGGCGCGCAGCCGGGCCGCCCGCCCCGTTGAGCGCGACGTGGAATCCGTGCTCCTCGACCTGGCCGAGAGCTTCCCCATGCTGGCGATGCTGGTGGAGCGCCGCAGCGGGGGTCAGCGACGGCTCCCCATGGGGCTGTCCGGCGACCCGGGAGCCGGTCAGCCTGAGCTTCTGCCTCCCGAGTCCGGCCATGGGGAAGCGGTCGTGAACCCGACAGCCGCGCCTGACGAGTCGACTCCTCCGATCGCGGAACCCGGGGCCCAACCCGTTGCGCCTGACGAGAGCCTCCCGCCGACGACCGCTCCGCCTGATGGCGGGGGGCCGGGACCGCAGGAAGCGCCTCACGCTGCGCCACTGGAACTTCCCACCAAACGTGGCCCACGACGCCCCACGCGTCTGGGCCTGACGATCCGGTTCGAGTCGCTGGAAGGCGATCTGGAGCTGGGGCGGCTGGTTGAGACGACAGTCTGGGTGAATGACGCGCACCCCGCCTACACGCGCGCGGTCGCGTCACGCTCCGAGTCGTATCACCTGGCGCTCGCGGTGGCGATGGCTCTGGCGAAAGTGGCCGTGGAGCCGCCTCAGGAACACGAATTCGTGGCGGCGTTCCTGGGACGCTGGGGGGAGGCCGCAGGTGGCGGCGGGAAGGACGGCGCCCGGAAGCGCCGCTTGCGCTAGCGCGACTTCCGCGCGGCGGCCGTGATCAGCAGGATGCCGGCCACGATCGCGACACCCGCGACGGCCGGTGGCAGCGTGCGCTCCTCCTTCACGCTCGCTTCGATCGACCCGATGTTGATGCTGGACTTCTCCGTGGTGATGCCCACCCCCGCGAAGGCCAGGACGCCGACGAGAACCAGGAGGCCACCCAGTACCCCGAGAATCGTTTTCATCGCCGCTCCTGAAAAGTGTCGCCCGCCGTGCACGCCATTCACTTGCCCGCTGGATGTTAACTCGGAACCGCCGTCGGAGCGGTCGGCATCGGGGTGGTGGACGCCTCGGCTGGCGCGGCCATCAGCTGCCGCACCCGGATCCCCCCGGCAGCCATCAGTGCCACCGCCAGCACCACCGCCACCGTCACCACCTTCCCGAAGGTCGCGGCACTCAGCCGCCGGATGCCCCAGACGGCCACCACCACGCCGGGAAGGGCGCCGATCGCAACCCCGCCGAGCGCCCTCGCGATCTGGTCCCAGCCCATGCCGCTCGTCTCGGTCAGGCGCGCGACGATGCCGCCCGCGGTGGCGCCCACGATGATCGTGGCGAGCGTGAAGGCGACGCCGGCGACGAGGCGCCCGGGTCCACGGTCCTGAGTCACATTGCGATGATACGCGCGAAGCCGGAATGCGCAATCAGCCACAAGAGTGATGGCTCTGGCTGAGCGCCACGTCCGCCGCTACGATCCCGCATGCACCAGCGCGTCCTGCCCGGCGCCATCGTCTGGATCCTCGCCCTGCAGTTCTTCGTGGTGCAGGGCATAGTGATGGCCGCGTGGACCACGCCGTTCAGCCTGGCCCACAACATGATCAGCGATCTGGCGCGGGAGACGTGCGGGCCGCTCTTCCGCGCACCGGGCATCGAGGTCGCCTGCTCGCCGCAGCACGCGCTGATGAACGCATCGATCCTGCTGAACGGCCTGCTGATCCCCTTGGGCGCGTGGCTCACCCGCGGTCGATGGCCTGACTGCCGGCCCATGCGCATCGCGCTGGCGATGATCACCCTGACGGCTCCCGGGCATTTGCTTGTCGCGGGATGGCCGTCAGACACCGGTCCCGTCATGCACATGATAGGCGCGGGAAGCATTCTGGCGCTGGGCAACCCGGGGCTGATCGTGGCCGGCTATGCGGCGTGGGGTGAGCGACGGACCGCAGCGATAATCTCCTTCCTGCTCGGCATCGGCGGTGTCGCAGGAACGATCCTCTTCCTGTATGACATCGGTGTCGGCATCGGGCTGGGCGGTATGGAACGCGTGGCGTTCTATCCGATCACGCTCTGGTGCGGAATCCAGGGTGTGATGCTTCTTCAGCGATCAGCACCCATCGCCGTGGAATTCAGCGTCGAAAGCTGAGTGGGTGGAACGACCGGCGACGATTGAAACCGGCCCCCCCACTCGACCGTACGGAGCCCGTCGCGCGCCCTGACGCCCGATTCTCCTCGAGGCCCCGAGCCCCTCGCCCTGTGAACTTCCGACTCGCGCTCCGGCAGCTCGTCCGACGTCCGGTCTTCGCCCTCAGCGCCATCCTCTCCATCGCGCTCGGGCTGGGCGTCAACACGACCATCTTCAGCGTCGCCAACGCCATCCTGCTGCGACAGCCGCCCGTCGAGCGGCCGGACGAGATCGTGCGCCTGTACCTCAATGCCCACAGTCCGTTCCGGTTCGAAGCGTACCGCTTCCTCAAGGAACGCAACACCGTCTTCACGCACGTGATCGCCGAGGTGACACGGGTCGTGTCGATGTCCACGGGCGGCGACAGCGAGCGGGCCACCGTCGGACTGGTCAGCGGCGACTACTTCCCGGCGACGGGACGGCGGCCGGCGTCAGGCAGATTCTTCGCCGACCAGGGCCTCGATCAGCCGTCGGCCGTGCCCCAGGTGGTGTTGAGTCACGCATACTGGACGGGACGCTTCGGCGCGGATTCCTCCGTGGTGGGCCGGACGATCCGGTTGAACGAGCGGCCCTTCGCTATCAGCGGCGTCGCCCCGGAGGGCTTTACCACCGCCCAGGTGTTCTGGGCACCCGACCTCTACGTCTCGCTGGGCGACACACCCACCCTGCTGGGCCGCGGCCCGGAGGTGCTCAGCGGCAGCCTGTACCTCACGGCACGATTGCGTCCCGGCGTCACCCGCGACGCGGCAGATGCCGCGGTGCGGCTTCTCTTCTCGCAGTTCGCGGCCGGTGATTCGGTCATGCTCGCGAGGCAGACCTGGCGCGTCGCCGACTCGCGCGGGATCACGGCTGAGGTCCGCGGGCCGGTCGGCGTGGCGTCCGGCTTTCTGCTCGCCATCGCGATCATGGTGCTGGTCGTGGCCTGCTCCAATGTGGGCAACCTGGTCCTGGCGCGGAACGCGACCCGGCGCCGGGAGATCGCGATACGAGCCGCGTTAGGTGCACGCCGGTCGCGCATCGCCGGACTCCTGCTGACCGAGATCATCCTGCTGGCGGCCGGCGGCGCGACAATGGCGCTGCTGGCCACGCGCTGGAGCGCCGGTTTTCTGGCCGGCCTTGTCCCGCCGGAAGCCGGCATGCGCGTCGACACGGCGGCCGACGCACGCGTCTTCGCGTTCACGCTCGCGCTGGTCGGCCTCACGGTACTCGTCGCGGGCCTGGCCCCGGCGCTGCAGGCGACGCGCACCGACCTTACGTCAGGCCTTCGCGACGGCGCGCCGGGCAGCGGCCTGCGCGGCACCAGGATGCGGCGCGCCTTCCTCGGCGTGCAGGTGGCCATGACCACGGTGTTGCTGGCATGTGCCAGCCTCTTCCTGCGCAGCCTCCAGGCGGCCGGATCAATCGCCGTCGGCTTCGACAGCGCCGGCATCGTCAACGCGCGGCTCGACCTTGGCGAGGAGCGTACCGGTGAAGCCAATGTCGCGCTCGTCGACCGGCTGGAGCAGCGACTGGGCGGGCTGCCCGGTGTCAACGGCGTGACCACGGCGTCGATCGTACCGCTGGCGGCGGAGAACTCCGGAACGGAGGTATACCGCCAGGACGCGCCGGATGACCGCGGGCAATCGACCTACCGCGCCACGGTCGGTGCCGCGTACTTCAGCACGATGGGCATCCCGCTCGCGGCCGGGCGTGAGTTCAACGAGACCGACCGCTTGGGCGCGCCACCGGTCGCCATCGTCAACCAGACCTTCGCCGAGAGGTACTGGCCCGGACAGAACCCGCTGGGGAAACGGGTGAGCCTCAGCGGCACGTCGGGACCATGGTTGGACGTGGTCGGTGTGGCGAGGAACATCAGGTACCACAGCCTGGGCGAGTCGCCTCCGATCTACGTCTACACCAGCTTTGCGCAGCAGCCCAGCCGGAACCTTACCGTGCATCTCCGGCTGGCGCCGGGCACAACGACCGCGTCGATCGCGTCCGTCGTGGTGCGCGCCGTGCGGGATCTCGATCCCTCCCTGCCGCCACCGCTCGTGCGTCCGCTGGAGGACGAGCAGCGGATCGTCCTGCTGCCGGCGCAGTTGGGCGCCGGACTGACCGGCTCGTTCGGGACGCTCGCGCTCCTGCTCGCCGGTGTCGGGATCTTCGGCGTTGCGGCCTTCGCCGTCGCACAGCGCACCCGCGAGATCGGAATCCGCTCCGCACTCGGCGCCCGCAACGCCGACCTCGTGCTCGGCGTGCTCTCCGACACGGTGCGCACCGTGGCGATCGGCGGAGCCGTGGGATTGGCGCTCGCGCTGGGGTTGTCGCGACTGCTCGCGAGTCAACTGTATGGCATCGGTGCGCTCGATCCGGTCACGTTCGCGGGAACGCCGTTGCTGCTCGCCGCGGTCGCGGTGATCGCCGCCGCCGTCCCCGCGCGGCGTGCGATACGGGTGAATCCCGTAGACGCGCTCCGGGCAGACGGCTGAGGCCACTGGCAGGGCCCCCGGCCGAGCGACCCGTCCCGAACCTCTGGCCACGACGGCGCGCGCTGACGACTATATGGGTCGCGTCCGATGCCGGACGCCAGCTTCGTTGGAGAGACGGTCATGTTCACCACGCTTGCTATTCGCAGCGCCGCCATCACGCTGGGGCTCGTCGCACTGATCGCAGCGTCACTAGCCACGCGCGGCGATGGCATGCTCCAGGGTGTTCCACTCGACGCCGACGACATCGGCGGCGTGGTGACCGGACCCGGCGGGCCCGAGGCCGGCGTCTGGGTGATCGCCGAGACGAGCGACCTGCCGACGAAGTTCGTCCGCATCGTCGTCACCGACGATCGGGGCCGGTTCGTGGTGCCCGACCTGCCGCGGGCCAACTATTCGGTCTGGGTCCGTGGCTATGGACTCGTCGACTCGCCGAAGCAGCAGTCGCTTCCCGGCCGTACCTTGAACCTGACCGCCGTCGCCGCACCGGACGCGAGGGCCGCGGCGCAGTACTACCCGGCCGGCTACTGGTTCTCACTCCTGCAGGTTCCTGCGGCGAGCGAGTTCCCCGGCACCGGTCCCAACGGCAATGGACTGAGCACCGGCTTCACCAGCCAGGCTGCGTTCCTCCGCGCACTCAAGTCGGGCGGGTGCTGGGCCTGCCACCAGCTCGGCAACAAGGCAACGCGGGAGATTCCTGCGTCGTTAGGTACGTTCGAGTCGCACGCCGCCGCATGGGACCGCCGCGTCCAGTCGGGGCAGGCCGGCGGCGGGATGACGACGAGCCTGAACCAGTGGGGACGGCAGCGCATGCTGTCCATGTTCGCCGACTGGACCGAGCGCATCGCCGCGGGCGAACTTCCGCCGACGCCGCCACGGCCCACGGGGATCGAGCGCAACGTCGTGATCACGCAGTGGGACTGGGCAGACCCCAAGGCCTACTTGCACGACGTGGCGTCGACCGATCGCCGGAATCCCACCGTGAACGCCAATGGTCCGCTCTACGGCGCGCTCGAAGCCAGCGCCGACTACACGCCCGTCCTGGATCCGGTGAAGCACGTGGCCAGCAGGATACCGCTGACTGTGCGCGATCCGGCAACGCAACCCACGTCGCCGCAGATGCCGGCGCCGTCGCCCTACTGGGGTGACGAGCCGATCTGGACGAGTCGCAACAACGTGCACAACCCGATGCTCGACCACCTGGGGCGGGTGTGGTTGACGTCCGCCGTGCGCCCATCCGACAATCCGCCGGTGTGTCGCGCGGGATCGGATCATCCGTCGGCCCGACTCACACCCGTGAACCGCGCCGGCCGGCACCTGGCGGTCTATGATCCGAAGACGCAGAAGTTGACGCACATCGGCACCTGCTTCAGCACCCATCACCTCATGTTCGCCGAGGACGCCAACCACACCCTGTGGACCAGCGGTGGTGGGTCCGTGGTCGGTTGGCTGAACACGAAGCTGTTCGACGAAACGGGAGACGAGGAACGCGCGCAGGGATGGACGGCGCTGATCCTCGACACCAACGGCAACGGTCGCCGCGACGAGTACGTCGAGGCCAACCAGCCTGTCGATCCGGCAAAGGACAAACGCATCGGAGCGGGCTTCTACGGCGTCTCCCCGGCGCCGGACGGCTCGATCTGGGGTTCCTCGTTAGGCTTCCCTGGCTCGGTCATCCGCCTGGTCCCGGGTACCAATCCGCCGGCAACGGCACTGGCCGAGTACTACGAGGTGCCCTTCGCCAATCCGGGGGCGTCGGTCCAGAGCGCGTTCTCGCCGCGCGGCTTCGACGTGGACCGCAACGGCGTGGCCTGGGTCGCGCTCGCCAGCGGTCACATGGCGAGCTTCGATCGCCGCAAGTGCCGCGGTCCGCTAAACGGGCCGACAGCGACCGGGCAGCACTGCCCCGAAGGATGGAGCTTCTACACCGAGCCCCTTCCGCAGATGAAAGGCGTGACGACCCCGGGGAGCGCCGAGGCGAGCTATTACACCTGGGTGGACCAGTTCGACACGTTCGGGCTGGGCCGCAATGTGCCCATCAACACGGGCAACGGATCCGAGGGGCTGCTGGCGCTCAAGGACGGACAGTGGGTGGTCCTGCGCGTGCCCTACCCGATGGGCTTCTTCACCAAGTGGGTGGACGGGCGCATCGACGATCCCGGCGCCGGCTGGAAGGGTCGGGGCCTGTGGGCGACGGTGAGCACGCGCGCGCCCTTCCATATGGAAGGAGGCAAGGGAACGACCAGCAAAGTGATGAAGTTCCAGCTCCGACCGGACCCGCTGGCGAAGTAGGGCAGAGTCCGACTCTGTTCGCGGGTCGAGGCGTCGCAGTTCACCCGATGGGTCAGGGCTGCGCGCGGTCCGGGCCTCGCATCTAACTCGGGGAGCCGAGAGAACTCGGGCGCCTCGAGTCCGGCTCTGGACTCTCGCACAACTCCGACGTTCGTGCATCGGTGGTACCCCTTGCGTGCCAATGGGTCAGGCTCCATACTCTGCCATAGGCACACAAGGGGAGAGCGTGGCTCAATCGAATCTCGACATCCTCCGCGGCACCCTCGACCTCCTCATCCTCAAGGCAGTGAGCTGGGGATCCATCCACGGCTACGACATCGCCCGCTGGATCGAAGGGGCCGCCGACGACGTCCTCCGCATCGAGGAAGGGACCCTCTACCCCGCCCTGCACCGGCTCGAGGCCAAGCGGTGGCTCTCCGCCACCTGGGGCCTCTCCGAGCACAATCGGCGCGCCAAGTTCTACTCCCTGACTGTCGCCGGCCGGGCCCAGCTCAAGGCAGAACAGCACAACTGGACACGCTTCGCCAACGCCGTCTTCGCTGCACTCGCCGCTCCGCGAATCCAGGGCTGAGGGGCTGCCATGCAACCCAGTGACGTTCCCGCCTGGCGGCGGCTCATTCGATTCCGCGATCGCGATCGCGACATCTCGGACGCCGTCGACGACGAGCTGCGCTTTCACCTGGAGATGCGCGCGCAGGAGCTTGCGCTACGTGGCATGAGCGACGCGGACGCGCACCGAGCGGCCAACGCGCGGTTCGGTAACATCGATGGCGTCCGGCAGGCCTGCGAGCAAATCGGGCTCGAGCGCGCCCGCGCCGAACGCCGTCGGGCCTCCCTTGTCGACTTCGGGCAGGACATCGCGTACGCCCTCCGCGTCCTGCGACGCCAGCCACTCCCGGCTGCGATCATCGTGCTCTGCCTGGCGCTCGGTATCGGCGCGGCGACGACCGTCTTCTCGGTCGGCGACGCGCTTCTCCTGCGGCCGCCGCCGTTCCCCAACGGACCGAGGCTCGTCGTCATCGGGCCGGCGCGTTCGGCGGATGGACGGCCAGGGGTCGCCTCGTTCGAGGACTTCTTCGATTGGCGTGCGCGGCAGCGCACGTTCGACGAGATCGGCGCGATCCAGCGTGAGACGTACGCCGTCAGGGCCGATCACACGACCCGGATCGCCGGAGCCGCCGTGACATCAAGCCTGTTCCGGGTGCTCGGGGTCCGGCCGCTGCGCGGCCGTCTGTTTGCCGCCACGGAAGACGTTCCCGGTGCCAGCGGCGTTGCCGTCGTCAGCGCGACGTTCGCGGATCGCGTGCTGGGCGGTGTCGATCGTGCGGTGGGTACGACGTTGCGATTGACACACCGATCGCTCGAAGTCGTCGGCGTGCTGGATGCTGCATCGCAATACCCGGACGGCGTGGAGGTGTGGACGTCCATGCCACGCGTGCCCATTCCGGAGGAGCGGCATTCCCGGTCAATGGAGCTGATCGGAGCGCTGCGGTCCGGCACTACGCCCGACGCGGCGCGCAGAGATCTGGCCGCGGTGAACGCGCAGCTGGTCCGCGATGGCGTGGACCTGGACTCGAAGGTGGTGACTGCCGTCGTCCCGCTCCGCGATCGATACGTGGGGGCCGCCCGGCCGGCCTTTGCCGCCATCGCGGCCGCCGCCGCGCTGTTGCTGTTGATCGCCTGTGCCAACGTGGCCAGCCTGCAACTGGCCCGTGCCTCGGCGCGCGTGCGGGAGGTGGCCGTCCGGTCTGCACTGGGTGCAGGCCGGGGCCGACTGATCCGGCTTCTGCTGACGGAAAGCGTCATCCTGGCCATTGCCGGCGGCGCGGCGGGTGTCTGGGCCGCAGTCGTTTCGACCGGGGTGGTGACGCAATCGATCCCCACTCGACAGGCGCCATGGATGACGCCGTCGATCGACCTTCGCGTGCTGGGGTTCACGCTGGCGGTGGCGACGCTGTGCGGTCTCATCTTCGGGCTGGTCCCGGCGCTGCGCCTGGCAGGTCTCGCGCCCGCGCACACGCTTCGCGGCGGCACTCGCGGTGGACTCGATCCGCGTCGGCTGGCGCTGCAGCGCGGCTTCGTCGCGATCCAGCTCGCGATGTCGCTCGTGCTGCTCGTCGGAGCATCCATGGCGGCGCGGAGCTTTCAGCGACTGACGACGCTCGACCCCGGTTTCGATCCCACCGGCGTCGCGACGTTTCGCGTGTCCCTGCGGGACGAGCGCTATGCGCCCGCCGAATCGCGTGCGCAGTTCGCCGAGGACGTCGTGCGGGAGCTGAAGGCGCTGCCTGGTGTGGCTGCCGCCGCGGCCGCCTCGCATGTGCCGATCGCGGACTGCTGTTCGCGCTTCGGGCTGCACGTGGAAGGAGAGCCACGCGATCGCACCAACGAGCATCTGATCACGGGGAACGTGGTCACCCCGGAGTACTTCCGCGCACTGGGAATCGAACTGGTTCGCGGGCGCGCGTTCACCGATGCCGACCGACTCGGCGCTCAGCACGTCGTCCTGATCAACGAGCGGTTCGAGCGTGAGCTCTTCCAGGGATCCAACGCGCTTGGGCGAATCGTGCATCTCGGAAGTCGCGATGCGGTCGTGGTGGGCGTCGTGCGCGACGTGAAGCAGACGAGTTTCACAGACGCACCCGAGCCGCAACTCTACCAACCCCAGTCACAGGTGGCGTGGGACGATCTCACGTTCGCGGTTCGCCTGAGCGGGGGCATGACCGGAACGGCGCTGTTCGAGCACGCGCGGCGGATCGTTGGACGGATAGATGCATCCATGCCGCTCTATCGCCCGGTCCTCCTCACGGATGTGCTGCACCGCGCGGTGACGGCCCAGCGCATGTTTCGCACGCTGCTGCTGGGATTCGCGTTGATCGCTCTGGTGCTGGCGATTGCCGGCATTTACGGCGTGACATCGTACTACGTAGCCCAGCGACTCCCCGATATGGGGATCCGGCTGGCGCTGGGAGCACGGCCTGGGGCGCTGCTCTCGCTGGTTCTCCGGCAGGGAGCTACACTGGTGGCTGTCGGGCTGGCCGCCGGACTCGCGGGCGCCGCGATCGCAGTGCGGTTCTTGTCGCGACTGCTGTACGACGTCAGGGCGGATGAGTCAATCGTTTTCGTATCCGCGGCCGCCGTTCTTGCTCTGACGACGCTGATGGCCTGTCTGGTCCCGGCCCGGCGCGCGACGCGCGCGGATCCGATGGTGACACTTCGGAGCGAATGAGGGCGGTGGGCAGCTCGACAACGCCGTCAGTG
>Ga0214471_10003175_pt1 | contig 12757 bp, 9 predicted proteins | sample RVTome_5_FD_207665 | JGI IMG/M metagenome (GOLD analysis project Ga0214471, IMG submission 207665) | Soil microbial communities from uranium-contaminated site in the Upper Colorado River Basin, Wyoming, United States - RVT142D155 | ecosystem: Environmental > Terrestrial > Soil > Contaminated >...
AACCGGCGACGTCGAGCTTCGGGCCCGCGCGGTCACCGTCCTCTCGCCGAGCGCGACCCCGCCGTTCGTGATCGAAGACGGCGTGGACGTCTCGGAGGAGACACGCCTGAAGTATCGCTATCTGGATCTGCGCCGGCCGGAGATGCAGCGCTCGATGCGCACGCGCCACCGCATGATTCGCGGAATCCGTGAGTTCCTCGACGAGCGGGACTTCGTCCACATCGACACACCGAACCTGACCCGTTCCACTCCCGAAGGCGCGCGCGACTTCCTGGTTCCCTCGCGGCTCCATCCCGGATCGTTCTTCGCGTTGCCGCAGTCGCCGCAACTGTTCAAGCAGTTGATGATGGTCGCCGGCCTCGAGCGGTACTACCAGATCGCCCGCTGCTTCCGCGACGAGGATCTGCGCGCCGACCGCCAGCTCGAGTTCATGCAACTCGATCTTGAGATGTCCTTCTGCGACGAGCACGACGTGCAGGCGCTGACGGAAGAGTTGATGGTGCGCTTGTGGCGCGACCTGCTCGGCGTCGAGCTTGCGCCTCCCTTCCCTCGGATGAGCTACGACGAGATGATGAGCCGCTACGGCACCGACAAGGCCGACCTTCGGTACGGCATCGAACTGGTCGACGTCGGCGAGGTGTTCGCCGCCACGCAGCTCGGCATCTTCAAGCGCGTCCTGGAGTCGGGCGGCATCATCAAGGCGATCGGCGTGCCCGGCGGCGGCGCGATGAGCAACGCCGAGCTTCGCCGCCTGGAGCAGCTCGCCAAGGAACGCGGCGCGGGCGGCCTCGCCTGGGTCGTCTACAAGGACGGCGGCGAGATCGAGTCGCCGCTGGCGAAGTTCCTGTCGGACGCAGAACGCAGCGGGCTCGCCGCCGCGCTCGGCATCGGCGCCGGCGACCTCGCGCTGCTGGCGGCCGACACGCCCCCGGTCGTTGATACGGTCCTCGGCGCCATGCGGATTCACGTCGCCGAGATGCGCGGCTTGATCCCCGAGGGACGCTGGGCGTTCTGCTGGATGACCGACCCGCCGCTGTTCGAATGGGACGACGACGAGAAGCGGTTCGTGAGCGTCCATCATCCCTTCACGTCTCCGCAGGGCGAGGATCCGATCGCTGCGTTCTCCGACGATCCCGCGGTTGCGAAGGCGCGCGCCTACGACCTGGTTCTCAACGGCGTGGAGCTGGGCGGTGGAAGCATTCGAATCCACCGCCGCGACGTTCAGGAGCGCGTCCTGGAGGCACTCAAGCGGGATCCGAGCGAATTCGACTTCCTGCTAGAAGCGTTCGGATACGGCGCGCCGCCGCACGGCGGCATCGCGCTCGGCCTGGATCGCATGGCCATGCTCATCGCCGGCGCGTCGTCGCTGCGCGACGTGATCGCGTTTCCGGTCACCGGCGACGGCGCCGACCCCCTCACCGGGGCGCCGACGCCCGTGGCACCGAAGCAGCTCGATGATCTCGGGCTGAGAATCAAACCCGTCTGAGACGTGGAAGAATGGGCCGCGCATGAGCACGCGACCCCGTTCCGGCGACGATCGGCTCTTCGAGCCGCCCAGCCGTGACACCGGCCAAGACACCGGCCAAGACACCGGCCAAGACACCGGCCAAGACACCGGTCCCGACGACGTCCCCGCATCCGCTCCGCTGGCGGCGCGAATGCGTCCGCGCACGCTGGACGAACTGGTCGGCCAGACGCATCTGCTGGGCACGGGATCGGTGCTCCGGTCGATGCTCGAGGAAGGCCGGCTTCGCTCGATCCTGCTCTTCGGCCCGCCCGGCACCGGGAAGACGTCGCTGGCGCGGCTGCTCGCGCGCCGGGCGGACGCGCACTTCATCCAGCTCTCCGCCGTCACCTCCGGCGTCGCCGACGTTCGCAAGGCCTTGGCAGAGGGCGCCGAACGTCTTGCGGCGAACGGCCGGCAGACGATCTTGTTCGTGGACGAGGTGCACCGGTTCTCCAAGACTCAACAAGATGCGCTGCTGCCCGGCGTCGAGCTCGGCAGCGTCGTCTTCGTGGGCGCCACCACCGAAAATCCGTTCTTCAGCGTCATCTCACCGCTGCTGTCGCGAAGCGTGCTGTTCCGGCTCGAGCCGTTGTCGCGCGATGAGATCGAGATGCTCATCCGGCGCGCGGCCACCGACGAACGCGGCCTCGGCGGCGTCCCTTCGCTGACCGACGAAGCGGCCCGGTCCCTGCTGGATCGTAGCGAAGGCGATGGGCGCGTCGCGCTGGGTGCGCTCGAAGCGGCCGCGGACCGTGCCGCGGCTGCGGGCCGCGCGATCGACGCCGGTGACGTCGAAGATGCGATGCGCCAGCGAACCCTTCGCTACGACCGCGCCGGTGACGCGCACTACGACATCGTCTCGGCGTTCATCAAGTCCATGCGCGGATCCGATCCCGACGCGGCGCTCGCATGGCTCGCGCGCATGCTCGAAGCCGGGGAAGATCCGCGCTTCGTCGCGCGCCGCATGATCATCTTCGCCAGCGAGGACGTCGGTCTGGCCGACCCGGCCGCGTTGCCGGTCGCGATCGCGGCCGCGCAGGCCGTGGAGTTCGTCGGACTCCCGGAGGCGCAGCTCAACCTCGCTCACGCCGCGATCCATCTGGCGCTTGCTCCGAAGTCCAACGCGGTGACCCGAGCGATCGGCGACGCGCGGGAGGCGGTGCAGCGGCGCGGAGGCGGAGCCGTTCCGCAGCATCTGCGTGACGCCCATTATCCCGGCGCGAAGGCGATGAGCCACGGCGTCGGGTATAAGTACCCGCACGACCACCCCGGCAATTGGGTCTCGCAGCAATACATGCCGGAGGGGTTCGAGCAGGACCGGTACTGGAAGCCGGACCGCGACGACGAGAGGGGAGCCGAGTGAGCGTTCTCGCGACCACGGTCGGAGAATGGGCTGCGCTCGTCATCGCCATTTTTTGGGCGATCCTGGTCGTGGTGCTGTCGGCGCTCACGCTCAACTTTCTCCGCGTCGTGTCGAGCATGAAGACCCTCGTCGACGGGATCACCGCCGAGACCATCCCGCTGCTCGACGAGGTCGGCACCACGGTCCGAAGCGTCAATCGCGAAATCGATCGGGTGGACGGCGTGCTTGCCGGTGTCCAGCGCATCACCGAAAACGCCGCGACGATCTCCGAAACGCTCAAGACCGCCGTCACCAACCCGGTCGTGAAGGCGCTGGCCTTCTTCGCCGGGGTGAAGCGGGGCGCAAGAAAGATGAAGGGCTGATCCGGTGAAGCGCGTCTTCTGGGCCATGGTCGGGGTCGGCGTCGGCGCCGCCGTCGGCATCGCTGCCGCCCGCTGGGCCGGGCGCACCAAGCAGAAGCTGTCCCCGCCGAATCTGGCGCGCAGCGCCGGAGAGCGCGGATCGGCGTTCGCCGACCGGCTTCGGGGCGCGATCGACGCCGGGCGCGAAGCCATGGTCGAGCGCGAAGCCGAGCTGCGGGCCGAGCTGAAGCTGGACCAGTAGCCATTCGCGGCGACGGGCCTCGCTCGCGCCGGTAAGATTGCCGCTCATGAAAGCGGCCGATATTCGAAAGACCTTCCTGGACTTCTTCGCCGAGCGCGAGCATCGCATCGTGCCCTCGTCCTCGCTGATCCCCGACGACCCGACGCTTCTGCTCGCCAACGCGGGAATGAACCAGTTCAAACCCTATTTCCTCGGCAAGAAGAAGCCCGACTATGCCCGGGCGGCGTCCGTCCAGAAGTGTGCGCGAACCACCGACATCGAAAACGTCGGGCTCACCGCGCGACACCACTCGTTCTTCGAGATGCTCGGCAATTTCTCGTTCGGGGACTACTACAAAGCCGAGGTCACCAAATGGGCGTGGACGCTCGTCACAGAAGGGTTCGGACTCGACCCGGATCTGCTGTGGGTCACGGTGTTCGAAACCGACGACGAAGCATTCGAGGCGTGGCGCGACGGCGTCGGCGTCCCCGCGGCCAAGATCGTCCGGCGCGGGATGGAGGACAACTACTGGTCGATGGGCGTGGCCGGCCCGTGCGGCCCGTGCTCGGAGGTCTTCTACGATCGCGGAGCCAAGTACGGCGACGTGGACGGATTCCAGGACGGCGACCGGATCATGGAGTTCTGGAACCTCGTGTTCATGGAGAAAGAGCGTGACGGCGATTTCAACATCCTCGGCGACCTGCCGGCGAAAAACGTGGACACCGGCATGGGATTGGAACGGATGGCTTCAATCGTTCAGCAGGTCGATTCGAACTACGACATCGACATCTTCAAGCCGATCTTCGAGCGCGCCCAAGAGCTGACGGGGCACCGCTACGGAGACGACCATCGAACCGACGTCAGCCTCCGCATCCTCGCCGACCATGCGCGCACGACCGCATTCCTGATCGCCGACGGCGTCTTTCCGACCAACGAAGAGCGGGGTTACGTGTTGCGTCGCATCATGCGGCGCGCCGTTCGCCACGCTCGCATGCTCGGCGTCGAAAAGCCGGTGCTCGTTGCGCTCTGCGACAGCGTGATCGCCACAATGGGCGACGCCTATCCAGAGCTTCGCGGGGGCCGCGCGCTCATCGAGCAAGTCGCCGGCGCGGAAGAAGAGCACTTCGGCCACGCGCTCGGCCGGGGACTGATCATGCTCGAGGAAGAAGTCGGCCGGGCGGCCAAAACCAAAACGATTCCCGGTACGGTCGCGTTCAAACTCCACGACACCTACGGGTTCCCGCTCGAGCTGACATCCGAGATCGTCGCAGAAGCGGGCCTTGAGATCGACCGCGACGAGTTCACGCGGCTGATGGACGAGCAGCGCGAACGGGCGCGGTCGGCGCGCAAGGACACCTCGGCCGCGAAAGCCGAAGAGGCGCACAAGGCGATCCTCGCCGAGCGAGGCGCCACCGAGTTCATCGGCTACGCATTCACCGAAGCCGCATCGACGATCCTGGCGCTCGTGCGCGACGGCGACCGCGTTCCTGCCGCGTCGGCCGGCGACGACGTCGAAATCGTGCTGGCGCAGACCCCCTTCTATCCGGAGGGAGGCGGTCAGGTCGGCGACACCGGTCTCGTGCGCGTCGACGGCGCTGAGATCGAGATCGTGGACACCCAGAAGGTGCTCGGGGACCTGATCGTGCATCGCGGCCGCGTCCGCAGCGGCCAGGTGAAAGCCGGCGCGCCGGCCGAAGCCGTGGTCGACGCCGTGCGACGCGCCGCGGTCGCGCGCTCGCACACCGCCACCCACATCCTTCACCAGACGCTGCGCGAGATCCTCGGCGACCACGCCCGGCAGGCCGGCTCGCTCGTGGACGCCGGGCGCCTCCGCTTCGACTTTCCGCACCAGCAAGCCGTCGAACGCGAGCTCCTCGACCGCGCCGAAGAGCTCGTCAACGCGCGCGTAGGCGGCGACACGCTCGTGCGGCCGTACGAGACGACCCAGGACTACGCACGCGAGATCGGAGCGATCGCGCTGTTCGGAGAGAAGTACGGCGACATCGTCCGCGTCGTCGAAATCGGCGACTATTCGGTCGAGCTGTGCGGCGGCACCCACGTCGAACACACCTCGCAGGTCGGCGCGGTCAAGATCCTCGGCGAGGCCTCGATCGGAGCGAACCTTCGTCGCGTCGAGGCGCTCACCGGCAGCGAGGCGATCGGCAACTGGCGCCACGAACGCGCCGTCCTGGAACACATCGGCGCCCTGCTTCGCGTCAAGCCCGAGGAAGCGCCGGCGCGCGTCGAGAAGCTCATCGCCGACTTGAAGGCCGCCGAGCAGCAGATCGAAGCGGCGCGGCGCGACAAGGAGCGAGGAGCGGCCGGCGATCTGGCCAAGGCCGGCGAGCGGATCGGCGACACCCTGCTGCTCGTCGCGCCGCAAGAAGGTCTCGCCGTCGGCGACCTGCAACGCCTTGCCGTCGCGACCCGGGATGCCACCGGCGGGCCGGCGGTCGTGGTGCTGGCCTCTGCCGCCGGCGGGAAGGCCGGCATCGTCGCGGCGATCACCAAGGATGTTGCCTCGCGTGGGATCTCCGCCAAGACCATCCTCGCGCAGGCCGCGCGTGCGATCGGTGGTGGCGCCGGCGGAAAGGACGAAGTGGCGACCGGCGGCGGCAACAACCCGGACGGGATCGCCGACGCGCTGCAACTCGCCGGCGACGCCGCTCGCGCGGCGCTCGGTTCGTGACGAGGCTGCCATGATCGCGCCGATCGGCATCGACCTCGGCACGAAGCGGATCGGGCTGGCCGTCGCGACCGGCTCAGTGGCAACGCCCCATCGCGTCATGCAGCGCTCCGGCGACGACGCGGCCGACGCGGCCGTGATCGCCGCCGAAGCGGCCGGCCGCGGAACCGGTCGCGTGGTCCTTGGCTATCCGAAACGGCTCGACGGAACCGCCGGACCGGCGGCGCAGGCAGCCGAGGAGTTCGCGGCGGCTCTGCGCGACGCCGGCCTCGATGTGGTCCTGTGGGATGAGCGGCTCTCGACCGCCGAAGTCGACAAGATGCTCATCGGTTCGGGCGCGCGTCGCGCACGGCGCCGCGAAGTCGTCGACAAGCTTGCCGCGACGGTCATCCTGCAAAACTACCTCGATGCGCATCCCCGCGAGGAGCCGGGCGAGACGGGGTAAGGTAGTCGCCCATGAGCATCACGGAGCCTCCGGTCGCGCAGATCGAGCCCGCGCCCGAACCCGAGCGGCCGCGTCGGCGCCGCGGTCTGATCAACTTGCTCATCTTCTTCCTGGCGCTCGCGGCGCTGTTCGGCGCGGGCGCGCTCTACGTTCGTTCGGTCGCCGCCGGCGTTGCCGGCGCCGGCGTCCCCGTCAAGGTCGTCGTCCCGAAGGGGGCGTCGGCCGCGCGGATCGCCGACCTGCTCGCCTCCAAGGACGTGATCGACAACGCGTGGATCTTCAAGCTGGTCGCTCGCCTCGACGGCCGCGCCGGCACGCTCAAGCCCGGCGAGTACGACCTCGAGACCGGCATGAGCTTCTCGGAAGTGCTCGACACGCTGGAGGACGGTCCGGTGATCGAACTCGAGCGCGTCACCATCCCCGAGGGCAAAACCGTCGGCGAAGTCGTGGACATCATCCGGCGAAGGACGTCGGTCTCGGCCTCGGCATTCCAAGCCGAGATCGACAGCGGCCGGTACCGGTTGCCGGTCATGCCTGCCGGCGTCAAGACGCTGGAAGGGCTGCTGTTCCCCAAGACATACGACATCCGCAAAGGAACGACTCCCGGTCAGGTGCTGCAGATGATGCTCGACCAGTTCACCGACGAAACGCGCGCGCTCGACTATTCCAGTGCGAAGGCGAACCTGACGCCCTACCAGGTTGTGGTCGCAGCCAGCTTGATCGAGAGAGAAGCCAAGATCGCCGAAGACCGTCCCAAGATCGCCGGCGTCATCTACAACCGGCTCGCGCGCGGGATGCGCTTGCAGATCGATGCGACCGTGCAATACGCGTATCTGATGAAGACCGGCTCGTACAAGTCGCGGCTGACCTATGCCGACTACGAGATCGACCACCCCTACAACACCTACCGGATCGACGGATTGCCCCCCGGGCCGATCGCATCGCCCGGCCTCGACTCGATCGTGGCGATGATCGAGCCGGCGCAGACCGATGCGATCTATTACGTGCTCTGCGACCCGCGAGGCGGGCATGCGTTCGCGAGCAATGCCTCCGAATTCGAGCGTCTCAAGCGCGAGTGCGCGAGCAAGCGGTGAGTCCGTCACCCACCGCGGCGACGCGCGTCGCGTGCATCATCGGCTGGCCGGCGGCGCGAAGCCTGTCGCCGGTCATCCACAACGCCGCGTTCGCCGCCGCGGGGCTCGACTGGGTCTACGTCGCGTTCGGCGTTGCGCCCGACGGCCTTGCCCCCGCCGTCGCGGGTATCCGCGCATTGGGCATCGCCGGGGCGAATGTGACGATGCCGCACAAGCAAGCGGTCCTGTCGCTGCTCGACGACGTCTCGCCCGAGGCGGCTCGGATCGGTGCCGTCAACACCATCGTCAACGACGACGGCCGTTTGACCGGCTACAACACCGACGGCGCCGGGTTCATGAACTTTCTCACGCTGGACGCGGGCGTGGATCCCAGCGGTGCGGGCGTGCTTCTTCTGGGCGCCGGGGGGGCCGCGCGCGCGCTGGCCTTCGCGCTGGCCGAGGCTGGGGCTCGCGTGACGGTCGCCGCCCGGAACCAGGATGCGGCCGCGCGCGTCGCGGCTGCGGCGGGCGGGACCGCCGCCGCGTGGGATGAGCGGGCGGACGCCGCACGGGCCGCGACGGTGATCGTCAACGCGACGCCGGTCGGCTCCGACGGCGCCGGCCCTGTCGTCGACGCCGAAGCCATTGCGCCCGGGGCCACCGTCGTCGACCTGATCTACGCCCCCGCGAGCACGCCGCTGCTGGCGGCGGCCGAGGCCCGGGGAGCGGCGGCATTCAACGGCGCGGGCATGCTGATCCATCAAGCGGCCCTGTCGTTCGAGCGCTGGACCGGAACGCCGGCCCCCCTCGACGCGATGCGGGATGCGATGCGCGCCGCTGCGAAAAGCGCGTCCGGCCATGAATCGATTGCTTAGCGGTCGTTATAGTCGGCCCTGCGGGCGCCCGATATCTTCATCGGGACGGAAAACCGGAGTCACCCCCGGCCGCCCCACCTTGACGTGGCCGCAAAACGATTGAAGCAGCTCCCCGAACTGCTCCTCGAAGAGGGGCTGGTCAGCGCCGAGCAACTTCAGGAAGCCGCCGCCGAGCAAGCGCGCACCCGAATGTCGCTCTCACGCGTCCTGATCGACCGTGGATTCGTCCCCGAACATCACCTGGTGAAGACCCTTGCCCACCATATCGGCCTGGAATTCGTCGATTTGGGTGAATACTCGATCGATCCCGGCGTCGTCGCGCTCGTGTCCGAAAACGTCGTCAAACGCTACGGGGCCCTGCCCATCGCCTACGAGGACGGCAAGCTCGTCGTCGCGATGAGCGATCCGTCCAACGTCTTCGCGCTCGACGACATTCGCACGATCACGGGCATGGAGGTCAAACCGGTCATCGCGACGCGAACCGACATTCTCGCGGCGACGAGCCGGTTCAGCCGCATGGACGAATCGGTGGAGGACATCGCCGCCGCCGCGGCCGACGAGAGCGATCTGGCGGAGGATTTGTCCAAGGTTCGCGAGGTCGTCGAGGACGCGCCGATCGTCAAGCTGGTCAACCTCCTGGTCACCCAAGCCGTCAACGACCGCGCCTCGGACATTCACATCGAGCCGGGGGAGCGGGACGTGCGGATCCGCTACCGCATCGACGGCGTCCTTCACGAAGTCATGCGTTCGCCCAAGTCGATCCAGTCGGGCGTGATCTCGCGCCTGAAGATCATGAGCGACATCAACATCGCCGAGCGCCGGATCCCGCAGGACGGGCGGGTCGGGCTCGTCGTGGGCGGAAAGGCCATCGACTTGCGGGTTGCGACGCTGCCGACGGTCTACGGCGAGAAGGTCGTGCTTCGAATCCTGGATAAATCCAGCGTTCTGCTCAAGCTGACCGACCTCGGGTTCTCGGACCATAACTACGAGCGATACGAACGTTCGTTTACCAAGCCGTACGGGATGATCTTGGTCACCGGACCGACGGGCTCGGGCAAATCCACGACGCTGTACGCGACGCTCAATATCTTGAACACGCCCGACCGGAACACGATCACCGTCGAAGATCCGGTCGAGTATCGCCTTGCCGGCATCAACCAGGTTCAGATCAACCAGAAGGCCGGTCTGACGTTCGCCAGCGCGCTGCGGTCGATCCTGCGATCAGACCCCGACGTCGTGCTGATCGGCGAGATCCGCGACCGCGAGACCGCCCAGATCGCGACCGAGGCTGCGCTCACCGGCCACTTGGTGCTCTCGACGTTGCACACCAACAGCGCGCCGGCGGCGATCAGCCGTCTGATCGAGATGGGCATCGAGCCTTTCCTGGTGGCGAGCGCGATCGACTGTGTGCTCGCGCAGCGCCTCATTCGCGTGCTTTGCGACAAATGCAAGGAGCCCTACGAGCCGACGTCCGACATGCTCTCCCAGTCGCGAATCAAGATCCCCGAAGACCGATATCCGGTCACGTTGTACCGAGCGGTCGGCTGCAAAGCCTGCGGAAAGACCGGTTTTCGCGGCCGGATGGCCGTCCACGAGGTCATGATCATGACCGAAGAGATCGAGCGTCTCACCTCCGAACGCCGATCGAGCGAGGAGATCGGCCGGATGGCGATCGAACAAGGCATGCTCACGCTTCGCGACGACGGCGTGCTCAAGGCGATCGACGGCCGCACCAGCATCGAAGAGCTTCTGCGCGTCATCGTCTGATTCGGCCGGGCCGTCCCGGGCCGGCCCCACATCCCCTCTTTGGGTCATATCCGCATGGATGGGTCCTGCGGCGTAAAGAGGGCCTGCCGACGCGCCGACATTGCGATGGACGAACTTCAATCAGGAGGTATCGTGCCCGCACCTAAGCCGCTCGGCGAAGTGCTCGTCGAAGAGCGCGTGATCACGCGCGAACAACTGGCCGACGCGCTCGAACGCCAGAAGGATACCGGACAGTTCCTCGGCAAGATCCTGCTCGAGATGGGACTGGTCGATGAAGGAACCCTGGTCGAGGCTGTGGCGCGCCAGATCGGCGTCGAATTCGTCGACCTCGCGAAGCGCCGGCCGACCGCCGACGTCGTCGGCTTGATTCCGACCGACCTCGCCCGCAAGCACGCCGTCGTCCCCGCCGCGATCGAGGGCAACTCCCTCCTGCTCGCGATGGCGGAGCCGACCAATGTCGCCGCCGTCCGCGAGATCGCCGCAATGACCGGCCTCGAGGTCAAGCCCGCTCTTGCCGTCCGCCGTCACATTCATGCGACCATCGAAGGATTCGCGAGCGGCACGTCGCCGTCCGCTCCTACGCTTGAAGAGGAGTTCCTCCGGGAGACCTCGCCGTCCGGCCCGGTCGTCGAGGAAGTCAAAGAGATCCAGATGCACGACCTGCTCGAGCGCACGCTCGTCGAAGGCGCGTCGGATCTGCATTTGACGGCGGGAGTGCCACCGACGATTCGTGTCAACGGACGCCTCCTCGCCCTGCACGACTATCCGATCCTGCATCCGGTCGAAATCCGCCGGCTCGCGTACACCATCCTCACCCAGCGGCAACGCGAAAAGCTGGAAAACGACCTCGAGCTCGACCTGGCCTACACGCTGCCGGCCCGGGCGCGGTTCCGCGTAAACGTCTACTTTCAGCGCGATGCAGTCGGTGCGGCGTTCCGGCTGATCCCGACCTCGATCCGCACGGTGAGCGATCTTGGCCTGCCCGCCCGCGTCTCCGAGTTCGCGCGCCTTGCGCGCGGGCTGGTGCTGGTGACGGGTCCGACCGGACACGGCAAGTCCACGACGCTGGCGGCGCTCATCGACGTGATCAACACCGAACGCAACGAGCACATCATGACGATCGAGGATCCGATCGAGTATCTGCACCACCACAAGTCTTCGCTGGTGAACCAGCGTGAAGTCGGCTCCGACACCAAGTCGTTCGCCGGCGCCCTGCGACACGTGCTGCGCCAAGACCCCGACGTGATCCTGGTCGGCGAGATGCGCGACCTGGAGACGATCCAGACGGCGCTGACGGCGGCCGAGACCGGTCATCTTGTCTTCGCCACGCTCCACACGCAGGACGCACCGCAGACGATCGACCGGATCATCGACGTGTTCCCGCCGCATCAACAGCAGCAGGTGCGGGTGCAATTGGCCGCGTCGCTGCAGGGCATCGTGACGCAGCAGCTCCTGCCGACGCAGGACGGAACCGGCCGCGTCGCCGCGTGCGAAGTGCTGATCGCCACGCCGGCGGTCCGCAACCTGATCCGGGAAGGCAAGAGCCACATGATCTATTCGTCGCTGCAAGCGGGCGGCAAGTTCGGCATGCAATCGATGGACCAGGCGCTCGGCGACCTGGTTCGCATGGGACGGATCTCATACCAGCTCGGTCTCGAGCGCGCGCACAACGCAGAGGACTTCAACAAGCTCTGCGGACGGGGATAGGAGGAGCGAGTGCCGGCCGCAACATACGCCTACAAGGTTCGCGACAAGCAGGGCCAGCTCGTTACCGGCCAGCTCGAGGCCGACAATCAGGCTGCCGTCGCCGCGAAGCTTCGGCAGATGGGCTACGCGCCCATCCTGATTGAGGAAAAGAGCACCGGAGGCGTCAAGCGCGAGATCAAGCTGCCGTGGAAGAACGGCGTCAAGGGGAAGGATCTCGCCGTCTTCTCGCGTCAGTTCGCCACCATGATCAACAGCGGCCTGTCCCTGCTGAGATCCCTCAACATCTTGGCCGACCAGACGGAGAACCAGACTCTGGCGCGGGTCGTGGGCGAGGTTCGCGCCGACGTCGAGCGCGGGGCGTCGCTGTCGGCGTCGATGGCCAAGCATCCGAAGGTTTTCACACGGCTGTACGTGTCGATGATCCGAGCCGGCGAGATCGGCGGCGTGCTCGACAGCGTGCTGGTTCGGCTTGCCGACAACCTCGAAAAGGACGTCGCGCTGCGTCAGAAGATCAAGAGCGCCATGACCTATCCGGTCGTGGTGTTCATCCTGGTCATCCTGATCGTGTCGGGCATGCTGCTGTTCGTCGTTCCGATGTTCGAAAATCTCTACAAGGACTTGGGCGGCAAGCTGCCGCTTCCCACGCAGGTGTTGATCGGGCTTTCCAACATCATCAAGAAGGCGTGGTATCTGCTCGCGGCCGGCATGGTCGGGGGCGCGATCGCGTTCAAACGCTGGATCGCGACCGACAA
>Ga0214471_10003176_pt1 | contig 12753 bp, 14 predicted proteins | sample RVTome_5_FD_207665 | JGI IMG/M metagenome (GOLD analysis project Ga0214471, IMG submission 207665) | Soil microbial communities from uranium-contaminated site in the Upper Colorado River Basin, Wyoming, United States - RVT142D155 | ecosystem: Environmental > Terrestrial > Soil > Contaminated >...
GGCGTGTTTCGTCCTGCTCGGCTTGCGACTGAGTGACGGGGCTGCCATGCATGGGTTCAACCACCGGCTTTTCTTTCTTGCCCAGAAGCTGCTTGAAGAAGTTCATTCCAGTTATCACCTTTCATCTTGAACTGAGCTGTCACTGGAAGGCCCTACAGGGAGACTTCTTTCCATAGGCAGAACGTCCTGGTTCAAACGATACACCTTTGAGGGGGCGATCGTTGGCCCGGCTCGGCCTGCGACGCGCGTTTACGCATGGCTCATCGTGAGTCGAGAAGGCGTGACATGTCGGTGGGAAAATTGAGGACGGATCCTCCTGGCCACCCGGCGCCATCTAGAATGGCCGCGTCCTGAGAGCCTCTGATTGCTCAGGAGTAGAGAGGAGGACGCCTTGGCAGGACAGCTTGCCGGGAAGGTCGCGCTGATTACCGGGGGCGGCTCCGGTATCGGGCGCGCGTTGTGCGTGGGATTGGCTGAGGAAGGCGCGAACGTCGTCGTGTGTGATGTCGACGAGACGGCGGCGAGTGAGACCGCGGCGCGCGTCACGCAGACCGGTCAGGCGACCGCGATAGCAGCGGACGTGTCGAGGGCCGACCAGGTGGCTGCGCTCGTCCAGGGCGCGCGGGCCTACGGCGGTCAGATCGACATCCTCGTGAACGCGGCGGGGATCTGGCCGCGGCATCCGTTCATGGAGGTCAGCGAAACCGAGTGGCGGCGAGTGCTTGACGTCAATCTGACCGGGACGTTCCTCTGCTGCCAAGCGGTGGCACCGCACATGATCGAACGTGGCAGCGGCAAGATCGTCAACCTCGCGTCAGGCCGAGGCGTGGCCGGCGCGATGAACGGCGTGCATTACGCCGCTTCCAAAGGCGGCATCATCGCTCTGACCGTGTCGCTGGGCATGGAGCTCGGGGACTCCGGCATCAACGTGAATGCGGTCGCGCCCGGCGGCACCGAGACGCCTTTGTTTCGCGGTGGACGGCCGGAAGGATGGCAGCCACCGTCCGCGGTGCCGCCGAACCGCCGAATCGAAGAGCCGGAATCGGTTGTGGGCCCGGTGGTCTTTCTCGTGACGGACGCCAGCAAGACGATGTTCGGCGAGGTCATCTTTATGAAGGCACCTTGATTCTCCCGGACGTGTACTTTTGCGGCGTGCAAAGGACGACGGCCACAGCGTCGCAGCCGGGGCCACCGCCTTAAGGCCGTCTGAGGGAGAATCGGGCAAATGGAGCCGATTCATTCCGGCACGACCCTCTTGCCTCCCCCCAGCCTGTCGCTGCGAGGGCGCCTCTCCGCCGACAGCAATGGGGTCTGGAGCCCCCGACCAAGTATAGGCCCTCGTCCACGTGGTCGGAGTGTCTTTCTAACCAGCGCTCGACCTCGTCCGCTCTTCCTGAGGGTCGCTTTGCGAGACTGCCGAGACGCTAAGCGCAGGCGACGGCGTAGACGTCGCTCACGCCGTCCGGCAGGCGGTGCTCCTGCCAGGTGGCGCCGCCGTCCAGGGTGCTGAAGACCTGTCCGTTGCGGCTGGCACAGTGCACCTGCCCGGGATCGCTGGGGTGCAGCGCGACGGCCATCATCGTGGCCTCAGCTTTGACGCCGTGGTCGAAGCGCCTCCACGACGCGCCGAGGTCGTCGCTGCGGTAGAGCGAACCATCCTGGCTACGGGCGGCGGGGCTGAGGCAGGCGTACAGGACGCGCGGGTCTTGCGGTGAAACGCGCACGTCGCGGCTGTAGGTCAGCGGCGAGAAGCGGCCGACCTCCATGTCCTGCCAACTCGACCCCCGGTCCGCGCTGCGGAAGAGTCCCATGCGGACCGCCAGGTAAACCGTCCCGGGTGTTGCGCTGCTGGTACAGAGCGCGTGTCCGTCCATCATGCCTTCGATCTCGGTGTCGCTGCCGATCTTGCTCTTGAGGTGCGGTTGCTGGGCCAACTCTATAAGGTCAGCGCTGCAATCCTCCCAGCTTGCTCCGGCATCGAGGCTGCGCATGACGCCGCCAACCTCGAGCGTCGCATAAAGGTCGCTGGGGTTGGAGGGGTCCACGGCGAGGCGCATGACGCGGCAGGGGAAGTCCATCGTCACCCGCTCGGGCGTGTTGGGCGTGGCGAGTTGCGTCCAGCTGTCACCGCCGTCGTCGCTGCGGTAGACGCCGACGGGCGACGTGCCGGCATAGAGAGTGCGTGAGTCCTGCGGGTGAACGAGGATCGACCAGACCTGGCGGCCTTCGGGGAAGGGGAGGCGTTCCCAGCTCTCACCGCCGTCGAGACTGCGGTAGGGGCCGCCGTGCGTGCCGGCGTAGATCACGTCGGGGTTAGTGGGATGGATGGTGAGAGCCTGGACCCTGGCGTCCTCAGGCAGGCCAGAGGTGACCTGCTGCCAGTCGCCGCCGTCTGTCTGCCTGCGGAAAAGCCCACCCCTTGCACGCGGACCGGCCTGGGCAGCGCCGACGTATACGTAGCTCATCAGATTCTCCGTTCTTAACGACGAGGCTGTAGATCGCCCGCCTCTTCAGTGCCGGTCGGGGAAGTGTATCGACTGCGTGAAGGTTCTGGTAGGCGCTGTGCTTGCCTTGTCGGACGGGACAAAGCGCCCCGTCCTGGCGTCACGGTTGACCTTCCGCGCAGGGAGCTTGACGGGCACCGTTTCCGTCACTGTCAGCGTCGGTGCGCTCCTGGCCCTCGCCCTGGGCACGAATCTGCCGGTCTTCACGTCACGGGTGACTTTCCGAATCGTCGCCATCAGGCTGGCCTCCTCCTTCCGAGGTAAACCATGACCGAAGCCAGGGCCGGGAAACGGCCCATCTATAGACGACACTTCGTCGCCGATTAGACGACGCCTATTCTAGATCGCGTGGCAAGGGGGCTTGGAGTGCCCGGTTAGCCGTCGACGTAGGTTACGGTGACGGGGCGTTCGTAGACGGGATCATCGCGATTTTCTAGCGCCTGCACCGTGATCTCGACGATCTGCTCGCGCGTGAACAACGCCGGGTCGAAGCGCACCGTCAAAGACGGGTTGGTCGCGGCGTCATTGCGGCTGACGACGCTAACGTTGGCGAAAGCCTCGAGGTCCTGGATGACGGACTCGACGCCACAGTAGCCGGTGTCGCAGCGCAGGCTGCGGGACGTCAGCTTGAGCTCGCCGTCACCGATCGTTTCCACGGACAGGATGCGGTCACGTGGGATCGTGTTGACCAGGCGCAGCACAACAGGCAGCTCACCGGGCGGCTGCGCGCTGATCGCAGCGTCGAGGAAGACGTTGAGACGCTCCTGTCCCGTGTAGCCGGCGTACACCGTCTGGATGACGCCTTCCGCGTCGATGAACACGCTGGCCGGGAGGCCGAAAACGCGATACGCATCGCTGACCACGAGGTTGCTGTCGAGACCAAAAGTGAACGGCGCGTCGAGGAAATCGACGAACTCAAGGGCTCGCTCGCGCGTCTCACCGGCGTTGACGGCCAGGACGGCGAAGGCGTCGATGCCGCGCTCTTCCTGCGCGGCTTTGATCTCCGGCATCTCGGTCAGGCAGCTGGTGCACCAAAGGGCGAAGAAGTTGACTACGACGGGGCGACCGCGGAAGTCGCTAAGACGGACCCGGCGGCCATCGGTGGTCGATATCTCGAAGTCCGGCGCGAGCTGACCGACTTCGAGGCCGACTTCGGTTGCGTTGCCGCTCGGAGGTGTGTCGACGAGGATCGGGTCCCGAACGATGGGGTCGGTCTCCTGGCCCGGCTGCAGGAGCAGAAAGTAGAGCGGGATGAATAGCGCCGCGAGCACCATAGCGCCAGCGACGAAGCGGCGGGGATCAACGTAACTACTCATCGATCGATGATAGCGAACCAGCGCAGCGCCTGGTGTTAGCCCTAAGCCTTTTCTGAGGCGAGGAAGGCGGCGTAGGCGTCGGCGTCGAGCAGCGCGTCGAGCTGAGAGGCGTCATCGAAGCGGATGGCGAGGACCCAGCCGAGGCCGTAAGGGTCCTGGTTGATCGTCTCCGGCGACGAGTCCAGCGCCTGGTTGACCTCGACGATCTCGCCGGTCAGCGGCATGAATAGCTCCCAGATGACCTTTGTCGACTCGATGTCGAGCAGCTTGTCGCCGGCGTTGAGCTTGTCGCCGGCTTTCGGGAGGTAAACGAATACAATGTCTCCCAGCGATTCCTGGCCGAAATGGGTGATGCCGCTGCGGGCGACATCGCCTTCAGCGCGCACCCACTGGTGCTCCTTGTTGTAGCGCAGATCTCGTGGCCAGGTGGCTTCGCTCATTGACTAGAGGGTTACCGGTACCTCGCTTGAAGTTGCCTGGATCGGCTGAAGCCGTAGGGACGGCGCCCAGAGGTCTTGTTGCAGCAGCCACTCGCGGAGCCGGCCGGCGGCGGCGATTGCCAGGCCGGGTGTCGGCGCGAGGACGATGGCCGACATCGACTCGCCGTCGTGCTCGATGAACGAACGGCGCACGAACTCCGCCTCATCATCGGCGCAAGAGCAGCCCGCGAACGGAGTGGTGCCGAGGTGTTCGCCATTACGGCTGAGATAGACCTGCCAAGGCGTGTCGGTCTCTTTGCCCTGATCGAGGGCATGACCTTCGATTCGGTAGTCCTCGAACCGGCCATCTGCGAGTTGCGAGACGACTTCGCGGGCGCGGCTCAGGGTTGTGTAGACGCCAACGATGGTCTCGCCCACCGGGGAACTTTCAACGACGGACCAGACCATCTCGCTTTCCGACTGCATGATTGCTCTCCCAACCTCGCGCTCGCGTATTCTTCGATCCATCTTAGACCGGCTTGGCGCAAGGCCCCATCGCGTGCGCGGGCAGATGAAGGGCGGTGGGGCTCGGGGAGGCCTTTCGGCCCCCATCATTGTTCCGTTTGGCACTGTCTGGGCTCACGTGTTTCAGTGATAGTCCTTAGGTATGGCTGAGCGTGCCCTGGACGAACCCCCGAGTCGCTTCTCCGAGCGCGATATCGAATTCCTCGACCACCTACTGCAGGATATGTTCGGGCTCGGGCTCAAGCTGGAGTACTGCCTTTTGGTGTTGGACGAAGCGCCGGCACAAGCACGCGTGGGTATGGAAGACGTGGTCTCCGGACTTGAAGGGATGGTGGACCCGATCCGCGCTCAAATACTGAAACTCGGCAGATCGCGTAATCTGTCTCAAGAATCAACTGATAAGGATCGACATGTCTGAGTCCCCCATCCGAGTCTTGCTCGTTGACGACCATGAAGTTGTACGTGAAGGGCTCAAGGCCCTGCTGAACCGCCGCGAAGGGATGACTGTCGTCGGTGAAGCGGGCACCGTTGCGCAGTCAGTCGAGGTTGCCGTCAAGGTCCGGCCGGACGTGGTTGTGATGGACCTGAGGCTGCCGGACGGTAGCGGTATCGAGGCGTGCCGTGAGATTCGTTCTGAGCTTCCGGGCACGAAGGTCATCATGCTGACATCCTACGCGGATCAAGAGGCAGTCATGTCCTCGATCCTGGGTGGCGCCTCAGCTTACCTGCTGAAGCAAACGCGGGGCTCGCAGCTGGCCGAAGCGATTGAGGGTGTGGCGCGCGGCGAGTCGCTGCTTGACCCGGCGGTAACTCTGCGTGTCCTGGAGGAAGTGCGTAAGTCGGCGGCGGGCAAATCGAAGGCAGCGTCTCCCGAGGCGCAACTGACAGAAAACGAGCAGAAGATATTGCACCTAATCGCCGAGGGCAAAACGAACCGTGAGATCGCGGCGGAGATTTACCTCAGCGACAAGACGGTGAAGAACTACGTTTCTAACATCCTCAGCAAGCTGAATATGAAGCGGCGCTCAGAGGCGGCGGCCTACATCACACGGCGTGACATACAGGATCCTAGCCGGAACGACTCGGGGGGTTGAGGGGGAAACGCAGGCTCAAGGTGGTCCCCTTACCAGGACTACTCTCCAGCTCCAGGTCGGCATCGATTGTCCGGGCGCGGACGGTCATGTTGCGCAAGCCGCGGTGGCTCTGACTCGTATCCGAGGCCGTATCGAAGCCGACACCGTCGTCCGTAATGACCAGCCGGCCGCTATCGTCGCCGACCTGAAGCGAGATACTGACAAGATTCGCCCCCGAGTGCCGCTGGATGTTGCTGAGAGCTTCATGCGCGATGTTGTAGACGGTCAAAGCCGTAGTCAGGCTGGGCGAGTTCGAGACGTCTAGATCGACTTCAGTGGCGATCTGGGAGTTCTGCTGAAACTCGTTGGCCAGGTGGGAGATGGCTTCTGCAAGGTCGCCGTTGAACTCACGGGGGCGCAGGTCAAAGATGTAGCTGCGGATGTCGCGGACCACCGCCTGGAGCTGATCCATGACGCGCTCGATGGCGTCTGCCGCCTCTCGAGGCTCGATGCCGCCGCCAAGAGTCAGTTCGAGCGCGAGAGAGGAGGCGTAGATGTCCTGCATGATGCCGTCGTGCAGGTCCATCGCGATGCGGTCGCGCTCGCGTTCGGTTTCGAGCTCCAGCTCGAGCGCGCGGCGCCGCTCCTCCATTGCCTTGTGCTCCGAGATATCGCGCACGATGGCGGTGAATAACGTGTTGCCTGAGGTGCGCAGAGGGCTAAGGCTGATTTCGACGGGAAACTCGCTGCCGTCCTTGCGGCGACCAACCAGGTCGAGGCCGAGGCCCATGGGACGGACGCGCGGGTCAGCGACGTACGAAGTCATGTGGCCGTGATGGGCGTCGTGGTGGCGCTCCGGGATTAATGCGCTGACCGGATTGCCGAGGAGCTCTTGCCGCTCGTAGCCGAATTGTAGCTCGGCAGTTCGGTTGGCAAAGACGACAATTCCCGTTTCGTCCGAGACGATGAAGCCGTCCGGGGCTGAGTCGATGAGTTCCCGGATGGGAAGATTCTCGTGGTTCACATTTGTCCGGGCCGCTGTCGGCCTAGTCGATGAGTCCTGCCGCTCCGGCGAGCGTATCACAGTCTCGGGCCCGGCATTCGACCCGATCGCTGCGTGGTTGGCCTCAGTATCTGCGCCGGGAACAAACACAAAGAAGGGGCCATTTGACACCCTCTTTTGTGACCTATGGAACTAATGCTGGCTGCAGTTACATCCGAGAATCCGATCGTCAAAGCAGAAATCTGGGAGGTTGGAGCAATGAAATCAGTAATCCGATGGGCCTGGCTCGGCGCGATTGCATTCGGTGTCGTCCTGGTTGGTGCGGGCGGCTTCATGGTCATGGAGGGGCGGGCCGCGCACAACGACGTCCGCGACACGCTGGCGCAGGAGCGCATCATCTCCGCAGAGGACGCCGACATCCCGCTTGCAGAGGTTGATAGTGCGGCGGAGGCAAAGGCTCAGGCTGACGCAATCCGGAGTCACGTCCTGGAATCCACGGGTGGCAAGACATACGCAGAGCTGGATCGAGACGACCCGGCGCGCGCGGTCTACCTGAACTCGGTCACGCTCAGGACTGCTCTGATGGAGTCCTACCTGGCCTTCAAGGTCAGCGACCTCGTCGTTGGGATAGGCCTGATCGTCGCCCTGATGGGCGCAAGCCATATCGCCCTTGGCGTCTTCCTTGGGCTCCTGGTCCGCTCGGCCGACCGTGAGGGCAGCCTTCAACTGAAGGTTGCGACGAACCCGTAGCCAGCGCCCGATTCACGAAGGCGCCGGCTCTTCCGAGAGAGCCGGCGCATCGGCTCAGCGGCCGTCAGCCGTTGGGATGGACGGAGACGCAAACAGCATCGCCGTCTGATTGCAGCGTTTCTATAGCGCGCGGGGTGTCTTCCAGGGAGAAGCTATGCGTGTGAAGCTTCTCCAGCGGGAAGCGCCCGGACTCGATAATTGATATCGCTTCTTTGTAGGCGCGCGAGTCGACGCCGAAGGCGCCGACGACGGTGGCGCCCTTCTGAATCACGGCGTCGGGCGAGAACTGCATCGGCCGGCGGCCTTTGAGGCCGGCGAGGACGACGCGGCCGCCGTGTCTGACGCATTCGATGGCGTGATTGACGGGTTCGAGCGCCATTGGCGTCACGTCGAGGACGACGTCGCAGAGTTTGCCGTCCGTGATTTGCTTGACGCGCTCGACGGTATCTTCGGCTTCGACGTCGATTGTGTGGCTGGCGCCGAACTCCCGGGCCAGAGCGAGCTTACTCGCGTCGCGGGCGAGGCCGGTCACGATGACGTTCGCCGCGCCGGCGGCCCTGGCGGCGATGACGGCGGCGATGCCGCGCTGGCCGGCGCCGAGGACGAGGAGGGTGTCACCTTCGCCTACGCCGCCGAGGTGGCAGGCCCAGCGCACGCCTGCGCCGAGCGGGTTGTAGAGAACGGCGACTTCGGCCGGGATGTCCTGGCTCACCTTGTGCAGCAACGTGTTGGGATGGAGGTATATGCACTCGGCGTAGCCGCCCCAGAGCGACGGCTCGCGGCTGGTGGGGAAGAAGCCGTAGGCGAAGCTACCGGTGCGGCAGGACATGAACTCGCCGCGGGCGCACATGTCGCAGCTGCGGCAAGGCAGGTAGCTCTCCAGCGCGACGCGGTCGCCGGACTTGACGCCCCAGCGCTGCGATGCGCGCTCGCCGATCTCCTCGATGATGCCGAGTGATTCGTGGCCGGCGATGCAGGGCTCGGTACGGCGGCCGCCGTGGTCCTCGTATTGTTCGAGGTCGCTGCCGCAGATGCCGCAGGCTTCGACGCGCATCAGCCCGTCGTCGGGGCCGATGACGGGACGCGGAAACTCCTGCAGCTGATGCGTGCGCGGGGCGATCTGGACGGATGCGCGGATGTTGTCGGGCATTTTGGGGTTACCTTCGGTTCTTTTCGGGTGTCGAGGGCATGATCGTCCGCGCGCCGCGGGAGATCAACGTCTCAGGGTTTGCTGGCGCGCCTAGCCGGTGGCGTTTACGGGCTCTACCATGAATTCGCGCGTATGAGTGATCCCTCTTTGCTCGTTGCCGATCGACAGCGCATCCTCCTTGCTTTTCGGGGTGAGCCGATTCGGCGACTTACTCATCTATCGCGATGGCAGGGAAGTGCGCTCCTTATCGTTGGCACCGCCATCGTCAGCCTCATGCATGTCCTTGCTCAGGACGCTGCATCGGCGCCATCGGGGCCTGACCCCGGGAATTGGCTGCGTTTGGCATGGAGTCTCACGGGCCAGGGAGTTGAATCGACGACGCCCTATCCTCCAGTCCTGCCAGCTTTGCTGCGAACCGAACTGATGGTTCTGCAGCCGATGGTTGCGGTGAAGGTGCTCGGCCTGCTGGCAGCGGTGCTGATGGTAGTCCCTTGCTATCTATTGCTCCGCAAACGCATTGCAGCGTGGTCTGCCGCGTGCCTTGCACTTGCAGCGATCGTTGCCGGGTACCAACAGGAGGTCTACGCCTGGGGCGGGTACACCCAGTTACTCGCGACTGGATTTCTACTGTTCGCTGTGTACTGGCTGGGGTGTTGGCTTGAAACCGGCAGCCGGAGTCAGCTTGTCTTGTCCGCTGTTTTTGTCAGCCTTACGGCCGGAACCAGCCACTTCGTCCTCGCACAATTCGCTGCCGTGAGCGTTGTGACAGTGGTCGTCTTGATGCTGACCTCGCCGGACCGTTCGAGGATGGGCCGGAAGCTAACGGTATGGGCGCTTGCTTGCGGAGCCGCCAGCCTGGTGTTTCTGCCGTGGTATACCGAGATAGTCAGCACGATGGCCAGCGCGACGACCAATGCGAGCAGCTTCTCCATGCTGAGCTTCAGTTCTTACGAGTTCGTATTTCGAGAGAACCTCGGCCTCGGTCTGGGCTATGCGGTGGTCGGTGCGGCGGCGAGCGTATCGCCAATTGGTGGGCCGAACACACGGGCACTTCGTCCACTGGTCATCGGGCTGATCTGGGGGCCATTCATCGTGTTCGCCCTGACTGGTGAGATACGCCACTTCCAGTTGATCCAGGTCGGTCTGATTCTAAGCTTGTCGTTTCTCGTGTCAGAAGCTGAGAACGGGGTGAAGGAGCTTCGATTCGCAAAGCCCGGACTCCAGGGACTCTTACGTATGGCCCCCGCCACTCTCGTCGGCGCGTTTCTGGTCAGCGTTGCACTTACGGGCCACAACCGCCTTGAGGATGCGACGGCCTGGTACCGAACGATAGATGTTCCAGGTCAGGCGGCTCTTGATTTCATCCGGAGTGAGACGCCAGAGGACGCAATCGTTTTTGCTGGCACTTCAACGCGAGGTCTGCCCTACGGATGGTGGGTAGAAGGTTACGCCCGCCGCCAGACCTTTCATCACGTGGATCAGAATCTGCTGCTGTTCAAGACTGAAAGAGAGCTAGCAGGTCTTGCGGACCGCTTGACCAGCGCCACGACTGGACCAGGTGAGTTCGCGGAGTTGCTTTCCGAAAGCGGGATATCATATGTGCTGTTAACCCCCGACTCAACTGAGTTTGAAGCGTTTCTGAGACGGGTCAGTACGAGCGAGGTCTTCCGAAACGGTGGCTATCGCGTCCTCCGTATAGAAGCGTTGAACGGAAGCCGACAATGAGGCCACTGATGGCGCGCTGCGATTGAAGATAGGACTCATCTACGATGCTGTGTATCCAGTGGTGGTGGGTGGAGCGGAGCGCCGGTTCTACGAAGTTGGAAGGCGCCTGGCGAAAGACCATGAAGTTCACCTAATTAGCTGGTCCTACTACTCGAATATCAATCTGGAAGGTATGTCCTTCCGCGGGCTGGGACCGCCTCCCAAGTTGCACGGAACTAACGGTCGACGAAGACTGCTGGAAGCTGCAAGTTTTGGTGCCTATCTGGCCCGTTTCCTGGCGCGTGAACAGTTTGACGTCATTGATTGCTGCTCGATTCCGTACTCGTCGGTCTATGTAGCCTCCAGGCTCCACGGAGCTGCGGCATTCGTGGCGACCTGGCATGAGTTCCTCGGCGACGGCTGGCGGAGCTACATGCGCTACATGGCGCCTTTACTATCCCGGATCGAATCAGGAAGCGCCCAGCTCGCCGACCATCGGGTCGCCGTTTCGGAATTCACGCAAGGCCGTTTGCCTCCCGGTCCGCCGACCACGGTGATTCCTAACGGTGTGGATCTTGATGCGATCCGCATGACGCCGAAAGCCTCAGATGGCCCGTCCATCCTGGTTGTCGGGAGGCTGATGCCGCACAAGCGGATTGAGCTGGCGTTGGAGGCACTCACACTTACGCCAGGCGAGACAACGATGGCGATCGTGGGTGACGGGCCCGATGAAGGGCGACTCAGACGCCGGACGTCAGCGCTCGGCCTCGAGTCGCGAGTCACGTTTCAGCCAAGTTTGGATCAGGGATCTCTGATCGGATTGATGAAAGCAGCAACTCTCTTGGTGCAGCCTTCCGAGCTGGAGGGACAATCCATGGTGGTCCGGGAGTCAATGGCGTGCGGATTGCCTGTCGTCGTGGCGACTGGTCCTCATAGCGGAGCAAGCGAAAACGTGATCGCCGGCGAGACCGGTCTGGTGGCAGAACCCACCAAGGAAGGACTCGCGAGAGAGCTAAACAAGCTCCTTCTCGATGCTGCATTGCGCGAAGATCTGTCGCGGAATGCGGCGAGAGCATGCGAGACACTCGACTGGTCGGAAGTCACGAGAAAAACAGAGATGCTCTACGCGAGCTTAACCTAGCGGATCGATACTTCGGAGAGGCTTTGCCTGTTCGCGTAGTTCGAAGGGTATTGTCCAGAGCCGTCGGAAGAATCAAACACGCCAGCCAGTCCGGCAATAACGAAAAGCACGAGAATGAACCCCAGGCCGCCCGCAAGGATGCGGTTCCGAGTAGTTGTTCGCATGAGGAGTCCTCATGTCGAATCTAATCTCTTGGAAGAGACTAGTCAATCAGTGGCCACCTGCAGCCAGATCCAATCCCGGAAAAAGAGAATTTGCCGTGTGGGTCAGCGCGACATCAAGAAGTTCTCATGGCGCGGCACTATAAGAGCCCTGGATTGATGTGTTGCTGGCTGCGGTGACGTTAGCGTTTTGGCATGGGGGCGCATCATAGCCTTCGACTTTGCCGTAGCAGATTTGATAGGTACCGGGCGTAAAGGCGGTCCAGAGGCCCCAGTCATTCCTGGGTACGCCGTCAACAAAAATCGTGGCGGGAACTGCTGGAGAGGTCGCAACCTGGAGCAAGCCCAGCTGCTGGAAGGATCCAATGACTGTGGTTGTTGCGCCGTTGGTGACGTTCACGGTCTGCGGGGCGGGTGTAGAGAATTGCGGCACGTCTCCGAACGAAACGGTATGAGATCCGGGGGAGAGCTTGACCCATGTCAGTCCCCACGTATCCATTGGTATCCCATCCACGTAGATTTGGGACCTGACGGCCGGCGAGGTTTGAACTCGGAGCATGCCGAAGTTCGATGGGCCTGCGGCGCCCGACGAAGAAGTGTAGTTGCCCGTTAGCGTGGTCGTGTTGCCGGCGGTCACAACAGCGTTCGCGCAGGGTGGCGGTGTGTAGTCTTCCACAGCTCCGTAGCAGACCTGGTAGGTGCCTGGGCTCAGGTCGGTCCAGACGCCCCAGTCGTTTCGCGGCGTCCCGTCCACCGAAATGGTGGCGGGTACGGCCGGATTGGTTAGCACTCGCAGGAATCCGCGCTGAGTAAAGCTGCCGTTAACCGTTGTGGTATTTCCTGCCGTGACAGTCACCTGCTGCGCGGAAGGCGACGAGAATCCTTCAAAGCCGCTAAAGCTGACGGAGTAAGTGCCGGGAAGCAGCTTTACCCAGGTGAGGCCCCAGGAATCGCGCGCGACGCCGTCGACCTTGATTTGAGACGGCACGGCTGGATCTGTGGTCACG
>Ga0214471_10003177_pt1 | contig 12747 bp, 15 predicted proteins | sample RVTome_5_FD_207665 | JGI IMG/M metagenome (GOLD analysis project Ga0214471, IMG submission 207665) | Soil microbial communities from uranium-contaminated site in the Upper Colorado River Basin, Wyoming, United States - RVT142D155 | ecosystem: Environmental > Terrestrial > Soil > Contaminated >...
ACGACGGCGAACGACGACGCGAGCCCGCGGTGCGTCACCGGGATGCCGGCGTAAGCCGGCGCCGCGACCGCGGATGTCACGCCGGCCACGACCTCGAAGGGCACGCCTGCTGTAGCCAGCGCCAGCGCCTCCTCGCCGCCGCGACCGAAGACGAAGGGGTCACCGCCCTTGAGCCGCACGACGCGTTTCCCAGCCTTCGCGCGTTCGACCAGCAGCGCGTTGATCTCATCCTGCGACAGCGCCTTTTGCGACGCTGCCTTGCCGGCGTAAACGCGCTCGGCGTCCTCCGGCGAGTAGTCCAGGAGTGAGGGCTCGATCAAGCGGTCGTAGACCACGACATCTGCGCGCTCGAGACGGTCGCGTCCCGCCAGCGTCAGCAGGCCCGGGTCGCCGGGTCCGGCGCCGACCAGCGATACGAAGCCTGGCATCAGACGCCCGCGGCCTTTCGCAGGCTGTACGCCAGCCCGGCGCCGAGCCGGTCGGCCGCCGTGGTGGGGCCCTTCGCGGCGCCGCGATGCGGCTTGCCGTCCGAATCGGCCAGCAGCGCGTCGAGGTGGACGTTCTCACCGTCCACCGTGGCGTAGGCGCCGACCGGCAGGCGGCACCCGGCGCCCAGCGCGCGCAAGAAGGCGCGTTCCGCGGTGGCAGCGGTGCGCGTAGCCGGGTCATTCAGAGCAGCGAGGTAGTCGACCAGCTCCGTGTCGTCCGAGCGGCACTGAATGGCCAGGACGCCCTGACCGGCCGCCGGAAGCAACTCGCGGACCGTGAAGACCTGCGTCGCGCGCGCCATCAGCCCGAGTCTGTCCAGCCCCGCGGCCGCGAGCACGACCGCGTCGTACTCGCCGTCGGCGACTTTACGCAGGCGTGTGTCGACGTTGCCGCGGATGCTGACCACCTCAACGTCGGGGCGCAGCGCGCGTATCTGCATGGCACGGCGGGCGCTGTCGCTGCCGATGCGCGCGCCGGCCGGCAACCCCGCGAGATCGAGGCCGTTGCGTGCCGCCAGCACGTCCCGAGCATCGGCGCGGGGCAGGAAGGCGGCGATCGTCAGGCCGTCTGGCTGTTCGGCAGGCATGTCCTTGAGACTATGCACGGCGATATCGACTTCGCCTCGCAGGAGGCGCGCCTCGATGTCCTTGACGAAGACGCCCTGGCCGCCGATCTCCTCGAGCGAGACTTCGCGACGGCGGTCGCCCTCGGTCTGCACGACGGTGTGTTTGACGTTGGCGCCGGGGTCATGAGCACGTATCGCTACGGTCACCAGCTCGACCTGGCGCAGCGCGAGCGCGCTACCGCGTGTGCCGATAGTCAGCGGCCGCAAGGTCAGCCCTCCCGGCGCGCGGGTGACCGGTCGACGCCCAGCGCAGCGCGGAGGCGGACGCGCGCCTCGTCGATGCGCCCCTGCGCCACCAGCGTGCGTAGCGTCGCGTCGATGGCGTCTTGCCACGCCTCGCCGTCCACCGTGAGTCCGGCTGCCCTTACCTCACCGCGGACCTCCGCCAGCAGCTCTGTCAGCGGGGCGTAGTCCTCATCAAGAAAGGCGGTGAGCTCCTGTCGCAAGCGGCGCGCCATCGCCGGGCTGGCGCCTCCCGTGGATGCAGCCACGACGGTCTTGCCGCTGCGGACGACCGCTGGCAGGATGAAATCGCAGTTTGCCGGGTCGTCTGCCGCGTTGACCCAAACGCCTCGGTCGCGGCAATCGGACGCCACCTTTGCATTAATCGCCCCGTCGTCCGTCGCGACGAAGCACATCACGCGGCCATTCAGGTCTGCGGGCTCGTATTCGCGCGACAGCCAGCGAATTCGTTCCCCGGCGACGAGCTCTCCTAGCGTGGCCGTGAGTTGAGGCGCCACCACCGTCACGCCGGCGCCTGCCGCGAGCAAGCCCTGGACTTTGCCCTCTGCGACCTTGCCGCCGCCAACGACAAGCACCGGGCGGGCTTTGAGGTCGACGAAGATTGGGTAGTATTCCACTTGGTTATTGTAGACCAGCGTGTCCGGGGCTCAGATTCGTCAGTTGCCTTCCAGCCAGATGATCGAGCCGCGCCGGCCGCTCTGGCGAATCATCTCAGCCTCGCCCGTCATCGGGTCGATACGCCAGAGGAAGGCCGGACCCAGGGCGTAGATATGCCTTCCATCGCCGGTCCAGGTGATCGAAGGCATGTTCTCGGCAAGGTCGCCGAGGCGTCGCAGATCGCTGCCATCTACGTTGACCAGCCAGACGTCCTCCGCGAAGGGGTGTGTCGTCGCCAGAGCGACGTTGTGGGTTCGCCTTGCGCCGGGCGTCGCGGGAGACTCTTGCGGCCTGCTTGAGCTGCTGAGGTCGACCGCCGCAAAGGCAATTTGCGTTCCGTCCGGCGAGAAGCTGGCGCCGCTGAACAGCGCGAGCTGGTCGTCCTCATCGACAAGGACGCGGGGTTCATCGTCCGTGGCGATGTCCTCGATGACGAGGTGCTGCACCCGCGTCTGAGGGTCGATCGCGGTGTAGACAATCGAACTTCGGTCCGGGCTCAACGCGCCCATGGCGGCATCGCGCAGGACCACCTCCCGGCTGCCGGACGTGAGGTCGACGCGCTCGATGCGGCTAAAACCAGCGCCCGTCGCCGGGTCGAGGCCACGAGAGCCGAACAGGAGTGTTGTGTCGTTGAGCCAGGCAGGCGCCTCGAAGTAATCGCCGGTGTTGTCGTGCTTCAGTACACGGCGCGCATTGCCACCGCCGGCATCGCTCACAAAGAGGTCCGCCCCAAAGTCGATCTCTCCGTCGTTGTTCGTGTAAGCCGCCAACTCGACGACAAAAGCGAGCTGCCGGCGGTCCACGGAAATCGCCATGTCCAGCACGTTGACGTTTCCGGCCAGAGTGAGAAGGTTGGTTTCCTGCCCCGACAATGTCACGCTATCGATGATGCTGCTGCGCCCCAGCAGAAATCGAACGTCACCGAGACCCAGAGACGCGGTCGCTGCGGCGGGCGTGACTTCCGGCTTCGACGCCGGCGGACTCGGGCGGCTGCCACCGCAGCCGGCCAGGAACGGCAGGGCAAGGACAAACAGCAGCGCCGCCCGCACCAAGTGATGTTGAATCTCACTTCGATCAGGCGAGATCAGCGAACACGCGGCCTGCATCGCGCCACCTCAGGCCGTCTGGCGCTGCTTGCAGGTTGGACAGAGGCCGTACATCTCGAGGCGATGGCCGACGATGTCGTACTGCGTGGCGCCTCGGACGCCGTCAATGACCTTCTCGACGTCCGCCAGGTGTACGTCCTCTGTGGCGCCGCAGCCGACGCAGACGAGGTGATGGTGGTGCGAGCGGTGGGCGGCGCGGTAGCAGATGGCGCCGTCATTCAGGACAACACGGCAGACGAGACCCTGGTCGACCAGCAGCTTCAGTGTGCGGTAGACGGTGGCACGGCCGATCGAGGCCAGCTCAGACGCCAGTTCCTCGGCCGTGAAGTTCTCGTCTCGTCCGGCAACCGACTCGATGACCGTGTGTCGCGGCGACGTGATCTTGTATCCCTGGTCGCGCAGGTCGTCCAGCAGAAGCTGCGTCTCGGTTTCCGTTGCCACGAATTGATTATAGCCGTGGCGGATCGTGCCTGCCCCAGGCAACGCGACCTGCTAATCTAAGGCCACTTCCACTTTCAGCCTGCTGCCAGGAGGTAGCGTCAAATGCCGACCTACGATTTTCACTGCCCCAAGTGCGGTCTCGACTTCGAAGTGCAGCGGCCCTTTAGCCGCGCCACGGAGCCCGCGAAATGCCCCACGGACGGTTCCGAGGCGGAGCGCGTCTTCACGATGCCGATGACGTTTGTCCCCGGGTCGGCCCAACAGCAGGCGACGTCCATGCCGGACCTCGGCGATCACGGCCACGACCATGGGCACAGCCACGGGCCGGGTGGGCACACGCACTAGGTCAGCTTTGCATCCCCAGCTGGCGCATCGCCTCAGCGATAATGTCCACGTGAAGCGCGACACGGCGCTCCAGCGCCTGCTGCTGCCCCATCTCCACCAGCAGTGCGCTCAGCCCTGGTATGTGTGTCGATAGGCCGAGGCTGGAGCGGCTGCGCCGGCCGACGCTGAAGCCGTTGTCCGCGGACGGTGTGGGGGTAGGTGGACCGCCCGGCGTGGCTGTAGGAAACACGAAACCCGCGGGCGGCCACTCCCGCAGCGTCAGCTCCTCGATCGGCGAGAGGATGCGCCCGTTGACCGCCTCGACGAGGCTACGGCCCAGCGCCAGCCCTTGCGCCGTCGAGCTCGAGACGGTCTGACCCAGAAATGCCGTCCCGGTCGCCGTGTCCGTGCGGTCGCGATAGAAGGCCCACGACTCGTGCATGTCGATCGCGTGTGTGGCGTGGAACTCGCGTAGCGTCTCGGTGATCTCGTAGGCCATTCGCGCCATCGGCTGGCCGTTCGGGTCTCCCGGGTAAAGACGATTGAGGTCTCCGAGGTCGTCCGTCGTGCGCACGAACTGCTGCACGGCCAGCGTGTTGGCCCGCGGCACGACGATCAAGGCCCCGGCCTCAGGACGCAACGCGTCGCGTACCTGCTCGGCCGCCAACCAACCGCCGGGCTCGTTGCCGTGGACGCCGCCCAGGACGCCCAGTATCGGGCCCTCCCTGCCGCTGCCGAAGATGTGGATCGGCGTTTCCTGCGGCGTGCCTTCCATCAGCAGGCGTTGCTGCTCGCCCTCCACGACGATGAAGGGCGGCTCCGGCGTTGACGTGGCCGTTGGCTCCGGGACGGGTGTCGAGGTACTGCCGATGTTGGCGGCGGAGCGCTTCTCCTCCTCGGCGTCGTCACCACCACACGCCGCGAGCAGCGCGCCGAGTGGCAGCAACCCGGTTAGCTGGAGCAGCCGCCGTCGCGGGAATCTAGCGTGACGTTCCATTCGAGCTCAGCGTGGCTGCCATCGTGCTTAACAAGCGCTCCGAGATGTGGCTGATGTCGTGGACCGCGGCGTTGAACGCCTCCTCGTGACGCGCCGTCGGACGGCGAAAGCCGCTGATCTTGCGCACGAACTGCAACGCCGCGGCCTCGACTTCCTCCGGTGTGGCAACTTCAGCGCCGCTGCGTAACGTCTTGATGCTCCGGCACATGGATGACTCCTCCAGGCTAGGTTACGACCCAGGACGGCTCGCTGGACGTCCCCGCAAGACTCGAGACGGCAGCAGGATGACGGCTTTGACGAACCCCAGGACGCCGTCGACGGCGAAGCCGAGGATGCGGAACGGCAACAGGATCAGCCAAACGATCGGGTAAAGGACGAGTGCGAGGAGGGCCAGCGGCCAGCACAACACAAGGAGTATTAGCCAGAGCAGCAAGACTGCCACGAGGCTTCCCGGTCGCTAGCGGCGCTTGCTGCGCTCGATAGCGGGGACGGCGCTCACCTCGGCCAGGTAACCAAGGATGGCCTGCCGCGAGATTCGCGTGTGGATGCCGTCGCGAGCGGCGGCGATCTTGCCTTCCTCGATGAGCTGGCGCAGCTTGTCCGGCGTCACGCCAAGCGTCTTGACCGCATCCTCGAAGCTGAACTCAATCTGTGCGTTCACCATAGCGAAAGAATTATAGCGGGAGTGGCGTTTATCAGCGATTACCCGTAGTGGAAACGCGACGGCCCGGCTGTAAAGTGATGCAGGCGGGCGGAACAGAGGCTGCGCGTGCTCAAACTCGAGGTCTCCTACCGGGGCATCCTGCTCATCGGCCTCCTGCTGCTCGCTCTCTGGGCCGTGAAAGAATTGTGGCCCGTCATCCTGCTCGTCCTCGTCTCCGTGATCCTCATGCTCGGGCTGCTGCCCTACGTGGATGCGATGGTGCGTCGTGGCATACCCCGTGGCGTTTCTGTGCTCGTCCTCCTGGTCTTGCTCCTCGCGGTCCTGATTGGGCTGTTCAGCGTCATGGTGCCGGCGATGGTCGAAGAGTTCGGCGACGTCCGCGACAACTTGCCCGAGTCGGCTCGCGAAATCGAGGAGCTGCTGGACAAGTTTGGCATAGAGGTCGAGCTGCAGGACCGAGCGCGCGATATCGACTGGGACCACCTCGTCTCGGGCCGCGCTGCATTCGACTTTGGCCAGCGCGTCTTAACGCTAACCCTGTCACTGATCACGATTATTGTCATAACGGCATACCTGCTGGCGGACACCCCTCGCCTGGGAAGCTTCGTCAGTCAGTTCATCCCGCCGAACCGCAAGGATGATGCTGACCATTTGTTCGACTCACTGACGCGCGTCGTCGGCGGTTACCTGCGCGGACAGGCCATCACCTCGATCTCCATCTCGGTATTCACGTTCGTCTTGCTCAAGATCGTCGGCGTGCCGAACGCGCTGGCGTTTGCTGTGCTGGCGGGCTTCGCCGATGTGATCCCGCTTATCGGCGCGCTGATCGCGACCGTGCCGCCGGTGGCCGCCGCGCTCCAGGAATCCTCGACGCAGGCGTTGGTCGTGCTCGTCTGTCTCATTGCCTATCAGCAGTTCGAGGATCGGCTGCTCGTGCCGCGCGTCTACGGCCGCACGCTCAACCTGCCACCCGTAATCGTCCTGATCGCTGTGCTGGCAGGCGCTGAGCTGCTGGGTGTCACGGGCGTTCTGTTGGCGTTGCCTCTGACCGCGGCGGGCCGCGTCGGCCTGGATTACCTGATTCAGAATCGGCAGATGTTGCTAGGACAGGAGTTCGGTGCCGGGGGCGGGCCGGATCAAGCGGCGGAGGCGGCTAACTCAGAAGCCTGAGACTCGGCGGCGACGATTCGTCAGAGTCGTCCACTTCCTCGAATCGCTGCTGAGTCCCCGTACCGCGTTCCGCGGGCCCACGGCGCTCGTTGATACGACCCTGGCCGTAGAGCTGGCGTTTGTGCTGGATCAGGCTGTCGTCAGCGCGGCGGAAGAGATCCCGGAAGCTTTCGTTCGCCCGGTTCGAGGTCGAACCGAAGGAAACGCGAACTTCATGGGCGTGGCCGCACGCTTCGAATGTAGCGATGAAGGGCTCAAGCGTCTGCATCAACGCGGTCATGTGCTGGCCGGCGTTACGGTCTACGAGAATCGCGAACTCGTCCCCGCCTATGCGGTAGAGCTTGATCTGTGCCTCGATGTGCCGCGACACCTTTTCGAGGAGTTCGTCCCCGGCCTGGTGGCCGCAGGTGTCGTTGAGCGTCTTGAGTCCGTCGACATCCAAGAGGATGAGCCCCAGTGTCCCGGCTTTCGCTTTCCGGATCAGGAGCTGCATGTGGGCCACGAAGGCGCGCCGGTTTCCGACGCCCGTGAGGTCGTCACGCATCGCGAGCATGCTGCCGCTGGCGTGTGCGTCCCGGAACAGGATGATCGATGCAAGGCCCACCAGAGGCAAGCCCAGGAGAACGATGGTAGGTAGGACGAATTCAGCTAGTCCGTTCGGTGATTGCGCCTGGATTGAGAGCGCGAGGAGGAGACTCCAATAGCCGGCAATTGGCAGAATAGCCCGCGAAATGATGACTCGCGTGTTTGCTGGCAAAACGTCTCCCTTCCTGCGCTCCCAATCGCAGAACACAAAGAAACCTGCAGCCTTCCGAAGAAGGAAGCAGGCCGGTCGGTTTTGCCATTAAGCTCCCCGACACCCGTTGGCAACCAGAGTTCAGGTGTCGGATCTTAGCCAACCCGGCTATTCGTTGCCCTATCCCTGGACTATGTGCCTACATCCGTGTAGTACTTATCCAAACGGCCCTCAGGGGCCTTCGTTACAACAATCGGCCGGGTTCCGCGATTCTTCAGGCTCCCCGAAAATTTCTTGAAGACTCAAGACGCACAGGGTTACCACCAGCCCTCTTTGTACATCCAACCCTTGTTTTCACGACCGCGCTGACCCGCCTTGCGCAGGCGCTCCAGATGCTTGCGGCATAGCGGAACGGTCAGCCGCTCTTTGTCGTCAGCGACGTCCGGGTTGGCGCCGCGCCAACGCAGCACGGCGATCTCCTCGAAGGGCGGGTCTGTGCACCAGAGACAGCGTGCCGTTGGCATCTAAGGCCTCGGGTCTGCCGCCAGCAGCGTCACGCCGTCACGCAATGACCCGCCGCCCATGGCCGGCAGGATGCGCAAGGTGGCGTCCTCCGGGATCTGCTCGATGAGCCCCTGCGATATCTGCTCGTCATTCACGAAGATGGCGAGGCCCGGGTGTACGCCGCCGTTGAACATCATCTGGTCCTTGATCCCGGGGCATTCGACCTCCAGCCGCACGATGACCTGTCGCAGGCTGGAGCCACCCGCGACCTCGACTTGGTCACGATCGCCGCTGAACTTGCGGAAGGCGGTCGGAATATAGACGGTTACCATTTCAGTTCCCAGTTTAGTGAAAAGCAACCGGGGGAGTGGTCATCCACTCCCCCGGTGTGCAAGTTCTGGTGACGCGCGAAGCGCCTACTCGTCGTAGAGCGCGTCGATGATGTCCTGCGGCTGGATCGGCAGGTCCGTGAAGCGGACGCCGATGGCCTCGGCGATCGCGCCCTGAACCGCGCCGAGCGGCGGCACGATGCAGACTTCACCAACACCACGCACGCCGTACGGATGACCCGGGTTCGGCACCTCGACGAGGATGGTTTCGATCATCGGCAGGTCGAGAGCGGTCGGCATGCGGTAGTCGAGGTACGTCGAATTCTGCATGCGGCCGTCGGCGCCGTAGTGGTACTCCTCGGTCAGAGCCATGCCGATGCCCTGGGCAACGCCGCCCTGGATCTGTCCCTCGACGTAAGACGGGTGAATCGCCGTCCCCACGTCTTGAGTTGCGGTGTAGCGAGTGACCTGTACCTTACCCGTGTCGCGATCAACTTCAACATCCGCGATGTGGCCTGCGAAGCTGGGGCCGACGGATGACTTGTTGATGTTCACGGACACGTCGATGATGCCGCCGGTGCGGTTGAGCTGGCCGGACAGCTCCTTGAACGTCAGTTGGCGGTCCTTGCCCTCTGAGTCCTTGGGGCCGTGGATGACGCCATCGTCACTGTACGTGACCTCGTCTTCCTTGCACTCCCAGATGCGGGCCGCACGGGCAACCATCTGCTTGCGAATCTCCATGCCCAACTCGTACGCGGCCCAGCCGCCCGCGAAGGCGGTACGGCTGCCCGCGGTGAAGAAGTTGAAGCCGACGCTGTCGGTGTCGACAATGCGGGGCCAGACCTCCTCGGCCGTGATGCCCAGCGTCTCGGCAAGCTGCATGGCCAGAGCCGGACGGGAACCACCGATGTCGACCGAGCCGAGCACCAGGTTGACCGAGCCGTCCGCGTTGACGCTGGCGCTGGAGCTGGTCTCCAGGCCGGCGTTGCCCCAGTAGCCGAGTGCGACACTACGACCGCGATTCTCACCCTGAAGCTCTGACTTGTAGTGCGGCGAGTTCTTCATCGCCTCGAGGCACTCGACGACCCCGATCGGTCCCCAGTTGCCGCCCCAGGGCCGCTCGTCGCCTTCCTTGACCGCGTTCTTGAGGCGGATCTCGATCTGGTCCATGCCTATCATGTCCGCGATCTCGTTGATCACCGCGTCGCCGGGGAACTCGCCGGCTGGTGTGCCGGGAGCGCGGTAGGCCGCGGTCTTCGGCTTGTTCAGGACGACGTCGTATCCATCCACGAGGACGTTGGGTGTGTTGTACGGCGCGACGATGCCGTTCATACCGCCACCGACCGGCGAGCCGGGAAACGCGCCGGCCTCGTAGGCCATGTAAGCCTCCATCGCGGTTAGCGTGCCGTCGTTCTTGGCGCCGACCTTGACGCGGACGTACGTACCGGACGTGGGGCCGGTGGATTCAAAGACCTCTTCGCGAGTCATCGTCATCTTGACGGGCTTGCCGGTCTGCTTCGAAAGCAGCGCGGCCAGCGGCTCCAGGTACATGTAGAGCTTGCCGCCAAAGCCGCCGCCGATCTCCAGCGGGATAACGGTGACTTTCTGGGCTGGGATCTGCAGCACGCTGGAGAGCGTGTTGCGGAACACGAACGGCGCCTGGCTGCTGTTCCAGACCGTCAGGTGACCGTCGCGGCCCCAGTAAGCGGTGCCGTTGTGCGGTTCGATGTAGCCCTGGTGGTACATCGTCGTGGTGAACTCGCGCTCGAGCACGATGTCCGCCTCGGCGAAGCCCTTCTCGACGTCGCCGCGTTTTATCTGAGTGTGAGCGGCGATGTTGCTCGCTTTGGCCGGCGCGTCGGCCAGGGGCGCGCTGTCCTTGGTAAATAGGTCGTCGTGCAGGATCGGCGCGTTGTCAGACATCGCTTCGCGGACATCGAGGACCGGCGGGAGCACTTCGTACTCCACGTCGATCAGCGCCAGCGCGTCTTCGGCGATGTGAACGTCGGTCGCTGCCACGGCGGCGACGGCGTGCCCGCGGTAGAGCGCCTTGTTCTCTGCCAGGAAGTTCTGCACCTGGAAGCGCCACGGCTGCGGCGGACCTTCGTCCGTGACTCCCACGCCTTCCGGCGGCCGCGGGAAGTCCGCGTTGGTGATCACCGCCTTGACACCGGGCAACGCCAGCGCCTTGGATGCATCGATCTTCTTGATGATGGCGTGCGCGTGGGGACTGCGCTTGACGCGCCCGAACAACATGCCCGTGAGGTGGATGTCGGCTCCGTACTGGGCCCGGCCGGTGACCTTGTCCGTGCCGTCGTGCCTGATCGGGCGTGTGCCGATGACCTTGTACTCTTTCGCAGCGACCATTTAATTAACCTCGCATAGTCTCGGCCGCGCTCTGGACGGCACGGACGATTTTGTCGTAGCCGGTACAACGACAGAGATTACCGGACAGCCAGAATCTGATCTCATGCTCGGTCGGGTCTGGATTCGTCTCGAGCAGAGCCTTGGTGGACATGATGAAACCGGGTGTGCAGATGCCGCACTGCAGGGCCGCCTCTTCCAGGAAGCTCTGCTGGATCGGGTGCAGCTCGCCTTCGCTGGCGACGCCCTCGATGGTCAGCAGCTCGGCCCCCTCGACTTCTGCCGCGAGCACGCAGCAGGAATTGACCAGGCGGCCGTCCATGATGACGGCGCAGGCGCCGCAGTTGCCGTTGTTGCAGCCCTCTTTGGCGCCGGTGAGGCCAACGCGGTCTCGTAGCGCTTCCAGGAGGCTATCGCGCGTGTCGGCCAGGAACTCCTGCCGCTCGCCGTTAATCGTCGTCGTAATAACGATGCGCTCGCTCAAGGATTTCTAGCCCCCTCTAGCCCGCTCGGCTGCCTTGCGGAGCGTACGCTCCACCAGGACGGCCGAAAGGTGCTTCCGCTGCTTGATAGTGCCGCGCATGTCGTCGATCGGGCGCGCGGTGGCCTTCGCGGCTTCGCCGGCCGCCTTTATCGTCTCGTCCGTCAGCGGCCTGCCGACGATGGCGCTGACAGCGTTTGGCACCATGAGCGCCGTGGGCGCCACGGCGCCGATGGCGATGCGTGCCGCGCTGACGTTGTTGCCTTCGAATCGGACGTAAGTCGCCGCGTTGGTTACGGCGATGTCCATTTCATTCCTCGGGATGAAACGCTCCCACGCCGCGCCGCTGTTCGGCGCCGGCGACGGGAAGTGCAGCGAGACGACGAATTCGCCCGGCTGCAGCACGTTCTGTCCCGGGCCCGTGTTGAACTCCTCGATCGGCACGCTGCGCGTCCCGTTCGGCCCGGCAATGTTCGCGGTGCCCTGCAGGACCATCATGGCCGGGACCGAGTCCGCGGCCGGGCCGGAGTTGCAGAGGTTGCCACCAAGGCTGGCACGCCCCTGGATCGCGACGCCTCCAATGACCGTCGAGGCCTCGATCAGCGCAGGATAGAGGCGCTTTACGGTGTCGTCGTTATAGATGACGTAGCAGGGTGTTGCTGCGCCGATGGTCAGGCCGGCGTCGGCGTCGTAAGTAAGTTGCTGCGTCTCTGGGATCGGCTTGATGTCTACAAAGAGGCTGACGGGTCGGCGCCGCTCGCGCGCCTGGACGATGATGTCGGTGCCGCCAGCCAGTACACGGGCCGTATCTCCGCCTTGGGACAGCAGGGAGATGGCTTCCTGTACGCTGGAAGCTCTCGCGTATTTGACGTCCTGCAAATTTTTTCTCCTCTAGCCTTCACCCTAACCGTATCTTCTATGACCAGTACTGACAAGACAAAACCAAGAATGGCCAACCGGACTTGTTGGCCGTGCAGAATGTATCCAGTCCGTCCTTGACTGGCAAGGGCAGAACGGCCAAGATAGTCGGGCAGGGCGTCGTTTACCAGGATAAATACCGTGATTCGCAGTCCGGCTGCTCGGTCAATTGACTGAGCAAGTCCGGCAATGCTAATCTACTCGACGCGCCAAAAAGGCATGTCCGTCTTTGGGGCGAGCCGCACCTTGACAACTGAATAGCGGAAGGAAGAATGGGTAAACCCGTTTTTTTACGGTAATCCGGACTCGAGTTATCGAGTTTCCAGGTTCTAACGGAGAGTTTGATCCTGGCTCAGGATAAACGCTGGCGGCGTGCTTCAGGCATGCAAGTCGAACGGACCTTCGGGTCAGTGGCGGACGGGTGAGTAACACGTAAGCAACCTGCCCAGAAGTGGGGAACAACTTGCCGAAAGGCGAGCTAATACCGCATGTGATGGTCTTTCTACGGGAGGGTCATTAAAGGCTTCGGCCGCTTTTGGAGGGGCTTGCGCTCGATTAGCTAGTTGGTGGGGTAATGGCCTACCAAGGCTTCGATCGATAGCTGGTCTGAGAGGACGGTCAGCCACACGGGGACTGAGATACGGCCCCGACTCCTACGGGAGGCAGCAGCTAGGAATCTTGGGAATGGGCGAAAGCCTG
>Ga0214471_10003178_pt1 | contig 12744 bp, 14 predicted proteins | sample RVTome_5_FD_207665 | JGI IMG/M metagenome (GOLD analysis project Ga0214471, IMG submission 207665) | Soil microbial communities from uranium-contaminated site in the Upper Colorado River Basin, Wyoming, United States - RVT142D155 | ecosystem: Environmental > Terrestrial > Soil > Contaminated >...
CGTCGGAGGTCTCGCATTTCACCAGCTCGAGCGGCTCGCCCAGCAGGGCGCCCATGATGGCGCGCTCGTCCTCGTCGATGGAGCCGATGGCGAGCGCGCCGAGCGCGATGGCCGGGTGCACGCCGATGGCGAAGGCCACCGGCAACGGCTCCCCGCGCGCCTCGGCGATCTTGTGAAACTCCCACAGGTGCTTGCCGAGCGTGAGGTGAATCGACGTGCGGTCGCGCCCCTGGAGCATCAGACGGTTGTAGGCGCAGTTCCAGGTCTCGCTCGACGGGTCCCGGGCGAACGAGATCGCCGCGGTCACGTAGGGGCCGGCGTCGCGCTCGTGGTGGACGATCTGCGGGAGCGCGCCCAGGTCCACGTCGCTTCCGCGCCGCACGACCTCCTTCACGGGCCCGGTCGCCACCACGCGGGGCGGGATCGGCCGTTCCATCGCGCGCAGGTACGCCGGCAGCATCCGGTCGGGCGCGGCGTTGATGGCGGCGGCGAGCCGGCTGCGGCTGGCGTGCAGGTTGGTGAGGACGGGGAACGCGGTGCCGCGGACGTTCTCGAACAGGAGGACGGGCCGGCGCCGGCCCTCCTTCTCGAGCTTGGCCACCAGGGCGGTGATCTCGTAGGCCGGGTCCACCGGCCGCGAGACGATCTGGAAGTCCGCCGGGCGGCTGCGCTTGACGAGGTCGAGAAAGGACCGGAGGTCCTGCGCCATCAGGCGCCCATTGTACTGAATTCAGCGCGCCAGGCTGTCGTGCAACGCCCGCCGGAGGCCCTCCATGTCCAGAGGCTTGTAGAGCACCCGGAAATCCAGCCGGCGGCCCTCGGGGTCGAGATTCCGCATGGACCCCGTGAACACGATGACGGCCACCGAACGGTCGCGGTCACGGACTTCGGCGACGACGTCCAGTCCGGAGACCTCGGGCATCGTCAGGTCGGTCAGCACCAGGTCATAGGCCCCGGGGTCGAACAGCGCCAGCCCCTCGCGGCCGTTCGGTGCCGCCTCGGCCGTATAGCCCCAGGTCTCCAGCGCGTCGCAGAGCAGGGTCCGGACGTGGCGGTCGTCCTCGATGACGAGAATCCTGGGTTGCCGGCCGTTCGGTCGGGCGGCGGACAGCGTGGACGTGCGATCGGCGATGGTCATGGCGTCGCAGACTACGGTTCCGCGCGCGGCGGCGCAACCACTATGACGACCGCAAGACGTCGGGCCGCGGGCGCCGTCACCCGCGTCGCAGGGCGCCGTCATGCGGGTTCGCTCGGCGGGGGTCGGCGGCGTGCTGGAAACAGGCGAGCCGTGAGGCGGCGCCCACCGCCATACCGCATCAGGTCGGTCGAATTTCGATTTGGGGATTCCGGTGGAAAAGTGGATAAGAGGCCGGGGCGAACGCGGGCGGCTCAGGCCGGCGTGCTTCGATCACTATCCTCGCTGGACAGCCACTCGATCTCCAGCGCGATCGCGTCGATCAGCTCGATCAGGTTGCCGACCCAGGAACCGTAGCCCGCGGTCAGCAACTCGTGACGGGCCTGCCAGAGGTGATCCCTGGCGTCGGTGAGGCCGACCAGCCTCGGCGCGTCGCCCATGACGCGGGGTATGTGCGCCCCGCTGCGCACCCCTGTCAACGGAAATGTCATCCACATATCCCCAGCAATCCACAGGCGAAGAATGCCCGTGCATCGCGAAGATGCGCGGTCCTGACAGGTGCTTGCCCCGGCTTACGCCAGGCTATACAGCCGCCGCGCGTTGTCGGCGAGGATCTTCCGCTTCTGGGTGTCGTTGAGGTCGCCGCGCTGGCGGATCTCGTCGATCGACGCCGGCCACGAGTGGTCCCAGTGCGGGAAGTCCGAGGCGTAGACGATCTGGTTCTCGCCGATCAGCTTCACCGCCTGCGGCAGCAGCCACTCGTCGGCCTCGCACGAGAAGTAGATCTTGCCCGAGCGCACGTACTCGCTCGGCTTCTTCTTGAGCACCGGCGCCTCGGCCGCCCGCTTGGCGTACTCGTCGTCCATCCGTTCCATCCAGTAGGGCGCCCAGCCGCAGCCGGCTTCCAGGAACGCGATGCGCGCGTCCGGGAACCGCTCGGGGATGCCCTCGAGGATGATGGAGGTGATCTGGCGCATCTGGCCGAAGGCGTGCGAGCACGTGTGGGCCTGGATGAAGGCCGGGAAGAGGTCGACGCCGGCGCCGCCCAGGTGGGAGCCGGAGGCGTGGATGCCGAGCATGCAGTCCAGGCGCTGCGCCTCCTCGTAGACCCCGGCGTAGCGCGCGTCGCCCAGCAGGTGCGTGCCGTCGGCCGGCAGCATGGCGCCGGAGTGCCCCAGCTCGCGCACGGCCCGCCGCAGCTCGGGCGCGCAGGCCTCGGGATCCTGCACCGGCATGAGCGCGACGGCCTTGAGGCGGGGACTCTTCTCGATGAACTCCTCGTGCATGAGGGTGTTGTAGGCGCGGCAGAGCGCGACCGCCCACTTGCGGTCCTTGATGAAGCTCATGAACAGGCCGAGCGTGGGATAGAGCACGACCGATTCCATGCCGCCCTTGTCGAGCGCCCGCAGCCACGAGTCGGCGTCGCCGGCCGCGTCGCCCAGGGTGCCGAGCAGCCGGCGGTCCCAGCCGTCCCAGGCGTAGAACGACGAGACGTTGGGCCGGCGGCGATAGGGCTCTTCGAGGTATCGCGACACCTGCTCCTGGCTCTCGGTCACGTGGCCGTCGGCGTCGATCACGGTCATGGCTGCATCCTCCAGCGGGGGATCGCTTCGGGGTTGATGGTGTGGGCGGGTGGCTCGCCGCGCCCGACTGCCAGGATCTGCTCGAGGGCCAGGCGGAGGTTGGCCCGCCGTCCGGCCTCGCTGTGGCCGATGTTGTGGGGCGTCAGGATCAGCCGCTCGGGGTCGGCGCTGCGGTACGGGTGCCGGGCGGGAAGCGGCTCGACCGCGAAGGCGTCCACGGCGGCCCCGGCGATCCACCGCTCGTCCACGGCGCGGGCCACCGCCGCCTCGTCCACCAGCTCGCCGCGGGCGGTGTTGAGCAGCAGCGCGGTCGGCTTCATCTGTCGCAGCGCTTTCTCGCCGATGAGCCCGCGGGTCTCGCCGGTGAGCACGGCGTGGATCGTCACGATGTCCGCCTCGGCCAGCAGCGTCGGCAGGTCCACCAGCGTCACGTCCAGCGCGGCGGCCGTCTCCGGCGCGACGTACGGGTCGGCGGCGACGAGGCGTACGTCCCAGCGGGCCAGCCGCCGGGCCACGTGGGTGCCGATGCGGCCGAGGCCGACGATGCCGACGGTCTTGCCGAACAGGAAGTCGCCGCGGTCCTCGCGCCGCGCCCACTCGCCCCGGCGCAGCCGGCTCTCCCCGCGCTTCACGCGCTTGAGCAGCATCAGCAGGAGCCCGATCGTCGCCTCGGCGACGGCGATGAAGTTCTCCGGTGTCGGGCTGTTGGCCACCAGCACGCCCAGGCGCGTGGCGGCCGGCACGTCGATCTTGTCCACGCCGATGAACGGCACGATGACCAGCCCGAGGTGCTCGGCGTGCTCCATGACCGCCGGGGTGATGCGCTCCAGGTGGGAGGCGAGCACGACGTCGGCGGCACGGACCTCCTCGATCAGCTCGGCCTCGGAGTACGCGGTGCGACCGGGCATGTCGAGCGGCCGGCCGACCAGCACCTCGTGGCCGGCCGCCCGCAGGGGGTCCAGCTCCTCCGGCCCGCCGCTGGGGCCGGTCGCGATGACGGTCAGTCGCCGGGCCGTCACGGCTTCTTGCAGATCACGTTGAGCAGCGCCGGCCGCCTGTCCTCGCGCACGACGCGCAGGGCCTGCCGCATCATGTCGGGCAGCACCGCGGGGTCGTCCACGCGCTCGGCCCAGTGGCCGGAGGCTCGGGCGACCAGCTCGTAGTCGGGCGCGGGATCCAGCTCGCTCATCGCCATCGTGCCGGTGCGCATCGCCCAGCCCTGCGGCGCGTGCGAGGTGACCGCCCGCTTGACCGCGTTCCACGCGCGGTTGTTGAAGATCACGTTGAGCACGGGCAGGTGATGAGCGCTGGCGGTCCAGTGGGCGGCCGTCGGCGTGCCGAAGATGTAGGCGCCGTCGCCGACGCAGCACACGACCGTCTTGGCGGGCGCCGCCAGCTTGGCCCCCAGCGCCGCGCCCAGCCCCCAGCCCAGCCCGGAGGCGGGCGACTGGCTGAAGTAGCAGCCGGGCACGCGCAGCCGGGTCTGCGTCGTGTCCAGGTCGTACTCGTTGACCACGATCGTGTCGTCGTCGATCGCCTCACCGATGCAGCGCGACACCCACGCCATGTCGATGGGCGCGTCCTGCTTCACGGCGGCGCTCTTCGCCGCCCACGCGTCGGCGAGCCGCCGGTGCTCGGCCTCCCACCGCCGGCGCCGCGATTCGAGGGTGGCGGCGTCGACGCCGCGCCGCCGCACGGCCGCCGCCAGCGCGGCCAGCGTCAGGCGGGGAGCGCCGGCCAGCCCGAGATCGACCGCGAACCCGCGGATCGGATAGCGCGAGAACAGCGGGTCGTGGCCGATCTGGATCACCGTGGTCTCCGGCCCCGGCGCCCGCAGCGCGGGGAACCACGGCGCGTCGGCCTCGACGACCACGATGGGGTCCGCCTCGGCCAGCTGCGGGGTCGGATCGCCGCCACAGTAGAGCGGATGGTCCTGGGGAAAGTTCAGGTGCGTGGCCGCCTGCTCGAACACCGGCATGCCGAGCGACTCGGCCAGCGCGACGAGCGGGGCGACCGCGGCGGGGTCGCGGCCCGACGCCTTGACGATCGCGATGGGATTGCGGGCGGCGGCCAGGATCTCGGCGGCACGCTCGACGGCGGCCGGATCGGCCACGGTGGCGGCCGGCGGTCCGACCCGGGGCGGGTCGAAGTACTCGAGGCTGTCCAGCCGCTCGGAGAGCGTCTCGCGGGGCAGCGTGAGGTACACCGGCCCCTGCGGCTCGGCCCGGGCGATGGCCAGCGCCCGGTCGACCACCGTCTCCAGCTGAGCGCCCAGGCGCAGCTCGTAGTCCCACTTGACGAACTCGCGGACCATCGCGCCCTGGTCGAACGACTCCTGCGCCCAGTGGATGTGGCGGTTGCGGGCGCCCGGCAGCTTGTCCTCGGTCAACGGCGTGCGGCCGGCGGTGACCAGGATCGGCGCGAAGGCGCGCGCGGCGTTGATGATCCCGCCGAGGGCGTTGGCCGTGCCCACGATCACGTGGACCATCACGACCTGGGGCCGGCCGGTGACCATGGCGTAGCCGTGGGCCATGCCGACGGCGGTGATCTCGTGCGGCACCGTGAGCGGGCGCGGCAGCACCTGGCCCTGGGCTGACCGCCTGGCGTAGGCCTCGATGATCGGCGCGAAGTCGGTGCCGGCGTTCCCGAAGAAGTACTCGACGCCCCGCGAGGCGAGCAGCTCCAGGTAGGCCTCGGCCGCGCTCTCGACGCTGACTTTCTTGAGCATGACGGTGCGCTCTCCTATGTTTCGTAGCGGTCCATGATCCTCAGGCGCAGCTCCACGTCCATCAGCGCCGGAATGCCGGTCATGCGCTTGTGCAGGGCCATCCCCCGCGGCTGGACCTGGACGGCGCGCTCGAAGTAGCGCCGCGGCAGGCAGTGGGGGAAGACGTCGATCTTCACGGCGGGGGTTAGCCTAGGCCGCCTGTCGCCGGAAGTAAAGATGGACGGAGGCGGCGTCGGCACACGACCCGCGGCTGGAGTAGAGTAGGGCCCATGAGGGCCGGGCGTGTCCGCGGCGGTTTCAACCAGTACGGCTTCACGGTCGGCATCCTCATGCTCGACACGCGTTTCCCGCGGATTGCGGGCGACATGGGCAACGCCACGACCTTCCCGTTTCCGGTGCGCTATCACCGCGTGGGAGGCGCCGGTCCCGACCTCGTCGTGCGGCGCGGCGCCGAGGGGCTGCTGCCGAGCTTCGTGGAGGGTGCCCGGGCGCTCGAGCGCGAGGGCGTGGGCGCGATCACCACGAACTGCGGGTTCCTGGTGAAGTACCAGCGCGAGCTGGCGGCGGCGGTGGCCGTGCCGGTGTTCACCTCCAGCCTGCTGCTGGTGCCGCTGGTGCACCGCATGCTGCCGGCCGGGCGGCGCGTGGGGCTCATGACCGTGAACGCCGCCTCGCTCGGCCCCGAGCACCTGGCCGGTGCCGGCATCGGACCGGAGCTGCCCCTGGCGGTGGCAGGGATGGAGGGCGAGAAGGAGTTCACCCGCGTGCTCCTCGACGACGAGCTGGAGCTGGACGTCGACCTCGCCCGTGAGGAGCACGTCCGGGTGGCCCGCCGGCTGGTGGCCGAGCACCCGGACGTCGGCGCGATCGTTCTGGAGTGCACCAACATGCCGCCGTACACCGCGGACGTCCAGCGCGAGACGGGCCGGCCCGTCTTCGACATCACCTCGCTCGTCCGCATGACTCACGACGCCCTGGCCGCCGGCCGCGCGCCGCGCCTGGCCTGACATGCGCTTCCGGGCGGTCGCGGGCCGCGTCGGGCTCCTCGGCCTCCTGCTGGTCCTCAGCCTGGCCCAGGCGACCGACGCCGCGCTCAGCATCTACCTGCGCGCATCGGTGGTGTCCTGGGACAACCCGATCAGCCAGCACAACGACGAGCTGGCCTCGCAGTCGGTCCCGTGGGCCGACGCGGCCGGCGAGAGCCTGGCTCACGCGCGAGCCGCCGCGGCGACCACCGGCGGCCTCGTCACGCTGCCAGCCGGCCCTGACCTCGCCAGTCCCGCGCTCGGCTCCGGCATCACCCGCTCGCCGCCCACCGCCTGACTCCGGTCCGCCCCGTTCGACTGAACGACCACCAGACGGCCGGCGTGCGCCGGCTCGCTGGGTGGCGACCACCGCGAGGGAGGCGTGCGATGCCCCAGATGGACCTGATCGTGAAGCTGTTCTTGGTCGTGCTGATCGGCCTGCTCGTCGGCGTCATCATCCTGTACCACATTTGGCTCGACCACCTGATCGCCCGCGAGCGGACACAGAAGCAAGCGAGCGCTCCGGCGCCGGAGCGTCAGCCCGGCAAGGTGGACGCGCGGGCGCCCGAGCCGGACCGGGCGCCGAGGTCGGCGTAGGGACCGGCGTCATCGCCGCCGGCGCAGCCGGTCGATCAACTCGCGGTCGGCGGGCGGGAAATCGTAGTCGGCGAGGCGCTCGGGCGCGACCCACTCCATCGCCTGCTCCTCCTGGGGCGCAATCTCGCCGGACTCCGGCCGGCAGTCGAAGAAGTGCAGGACCACGGTGCGGTCGGGATACTCCCAGCGCACCGTCTCGACCAGCTCGCCGACCGTGAACGTGGCCGACAGCTCCTCGATCAGCTCGCGCCGGAGGCAGGCGGCGGGCGTCTCGCCGACCTCCAGCTTGCCGCCGGGGAATTCCCACAGCCCGGCCAGATGCGAGCCCCGCCGGCGCTGCGTGATCAGGTAGCGACCGGCCCGATCCCGGATGAGAGCCGCGGCGACCTCGATGACGAGCGGCACCCGCGGTTCGCCTTCAGCGGCGGGCGCCGTTGGCGGGCGCCGGGCCGGTAGCGCAGAACGCACGCATCGGACAGCCGTCGCAGCGCGGCCGGTGTGGCGTGCACCGGGTTGCGCCGAAGTCCATGAGAGCCTGGTTGAAGTCGTAGCCCCAGCCCTTTGGCACCAGCGCCTCGGCCAGCTCCCACAGCGCCTTGTCGCCGCGCAGGCGGGCGCTGCGGCGAGGGCCCAGGAACACGCGGGTGAGCACGCGGCGGACGTTGGTGTCGAGGATGGCGGTGTCCCGGCCGTACGCAAAGGACAGCACCGCCCCCGCCGTGTAGCGGCCGATGCCAGGCAGCGCGCGCAGCGCCTCGGCGCTGTCGGGCAGCCGGCCTCGATAACGGGCGACGCTCTCGCAGGCGATCGCGTGCAGGCGCAGGGGTCGGACGTTGTAGCCGAGGGGGTACCAGAGCTGTCGCACCTGCTCGACCGGGGCCGCGGCGAGCGCGGTCAGCGTCGGAAACGTGCGGAGGAACTGGCGGTACTTGGGGATGACGCGGTCGACCTGCGTCTGCTGCAGCATGATCTCGGAGACGAGCACCCGATACGGCACCCGCGTGCGGCGCCAGGGCAGGTCGCGCCCGTGACGCCTGTACCAGGCGAGGAGGCGCCGCTGAAAGCGACGCACGGCGGCCCGCGGCGGCGGTCGCACGGCACGGCAGTCTAGCACGTGTACAATCACGCCATGCCCATCGCGGATCTCGATCTCGCCGCCGCCGAGTACCGCGCCGTGCGGGAGGGCTGCGGCCTCGTCGACCGCGGCGACCACGGCCTGCTGGAGGTCGCCGGGCGTGACCGTGCCAGCTTCCTGCACGCGCTGCTGAGCAACGAGGTCAAGGCGCTGGCGCCGGGCCAGGGCTGCGCCGCCACCCTGCTCGACATCCACGGCAAGGTTCAGGTCGTGCTGCTGGTGTGGGCGCTCGACGATCGGATCCTGATCGTCACGCCGCCCGGGCGGGCGCCCGCCACGCTGGAGGCGCTCGACCATTATCTCTTCTCCGAGAAGGCCGTGCTCGAGGACACCACCGGCTCGCTCGCGCTGCTGATGCTGGCCGGCCCCCAGGCGCCGGCGCTCGCCGAGCGGCTCACCGGCGCCCGCGCGCCCGAGACGGCGTGGTCGCACGCGGTCGGCGCCAGCGGCACGCCGGTGCGGATGGTCTGCGGCGGTGGGGAGACGGGCGAGGCCGAGGTCTGGCTGGTCGCGCCGGCCGCGGCGGGCGCCGGGCTGGCGAGCGCGGCCCGTGCGGCGGGCGCCCGGCCGGTCGGCCCGGCGGCCCTCGAGTCGCTACGCATCGAGGCCGGGACGCCGCGGTTCCCGGAGGACGTCGGGCCCCACGTGCTGCTGCCCGAAGTGCCGTTCCAGCACCTGCTGTCCTACACGAAGGGCTGCTATCCGGGGCAGGAGGTCGTCGTCCGCATCCGGGACCGCGGCCACGTCAACCGTCACCTCCGCGGCCTCGTCCTCGACGGCGAGATCGTGCCGGCGGCCGGCAGCGAGGTGGTGGCCGGCGACGCCGTCGTGGGCGCCGTCACGAGCGCCACCCACTCGTTCGGCCTCGACCGCCCGATCGCGCTCGCGCTGATCCGGCGGACGCACGCCGAGCCGGGCACCGCGGTCGGCGTGCGCGCGGGCGAGCGCGTGGTGCCCGCCACCGTGAGCGCGTTGCCCTTCCGCTGAGCGGGGGCCCGACATGGCTCCCACACACAACCGCCTGGCCCGCGAGACGAGCCCCTATCTGCTCCAGCACGCCCACAACCCCGTGGATTGGTATCCGTGGGGCGAGGAGGCATTCGCCCGCGCCCGCGCCGAGGACAAGCCCTTGCTGCTGTCGGTGGGCTACTCGGCCTGCCACTGGTGCCACGTCATGGAGCGCGAGTCGTTCGAGAACCCGGACATCGCCGCCGTGATGAACGCCGGCTTCGTCAACGTGAAGGTCGACCGCGAGGAACGGCCCGACGTCGACCACATCTACATGCAGGCCGTGCAGTCGATGACCGGGCGCGGCGGCTGGCCGATGACCGTCTTCCTCGCGCCCGACGGCACGCCCTTCTACGGCGGCACCTACTTCCCGCCCGAGGACCGCCACGGCCTGCCCGGCTTCCCCCGGCTGCTGGCCGCCATCGCCGACGCCTGGCGCTCGCGCCGGGGCGAAGTGCTGCAGTCCGGGCGCGAGTTGACGGCGTCGCTTGGGCAGAGCGAGCGGCTGCGGCGCGCGACCACGCTGCTGTCCGACGAGGTCCTCTTCGCCGCCTATCAGGGTGTCTCCTCGCAGTTCGACGAGGAGTGGGGCGGGCTGGGGGGCGCGCCGAAGTTCCCGCAGCCGATGATCTGGGAGTTCGTGCTCCGCTTCTTCAGGCGGACGCGGAACCCCTACGCGCAGCGGATGGTGCACACGACGCTGGTGCGGATGGCCCGCGGCGGCATGTACGACCAGATCGGCGGCGGCTTCGCCCGCTACTCGGTCGACGCCCACTGGCTGGTGCCGCACTTCGAGAAGATGCTCTACGACAACGCCCAGCTCGCCTCGCTCTACCTGCACGCCTGGCTGGCCTTCGACGACCCCGAGTGCCGGCGCGTGTGCGAGGAGACGCTCGACTACCTGCTGCGGGACATGGTCGATCCCGCCGGCGGCTTCCACTCGGCGGAGGACGCCGACTCCGAAGGACACGAGGGCAGATTCTACGTGTGGACGGCCGACGAGATCCGCGCCGTGCTCGGCCCCGACGCCGACCGGGCGCTCGCCCACTGGGGGGTGGACCGCGGTCCGAACTTCGAGGGCACGAACATCCTCTACGTCGCCGGCGAGCCGGACCCCGAGGCCATCGCGCCACTGCGCCGGCGACTGTACGAGGCGCGCGAGCGCCGGGGGCGCCCGGGCCGCGACGACAAGGTGCTGGCCGCCTGGAACGGGCTGGCGTGCCGCGCGCTGGCCGAGGCGGGCCGCGCTCTGGGCCGTCCCGACTACGTGGCGGCGGCGGTCCGGACAGCCGAGTTCCTGCTGGGCACGATGCGCCTGAACGGCCGGCTGCTGCGCACCGCCAAGGGCGGGCAGGCGAGGATCCTCGGCTACCTCGAGGACTACGCGATGGTGGCGGCGGCGCTGGTGGAGCTCTACGAGACGACGTTCGAGCGCCGCCGGCTCGACCAGGCGCGCCGGCTGGCCGACGACATGCTGCGCCTGTTCTGGGACGACGCGATCGAGGGCTTCTTCGACACCGGCCATGACGCCGAGCAGCTGATCGTCCGCCCGCGCAACCTCTTCGACAACGCCGTGCCCTCGGGCTCCTCGGTGGCGATCGAGACGCTCCTGCGCCTGGCCGTGCTCACCGGCGAGAGCGCCTATGAGACGCGCGCGCTGGCCGCACTGCGGCCGCTCGGGGACCTCATGGCGCGCCACCCGAGCGGCTTCGGCCGCTTCCTCTGCGCCCTCGACTTCCACCTGGGCCCGCGCGTCGAGGTGGCGCTGGTGGCGCCGGCCCGCGACGGCGGGCTGGAGCCGCTGGCCGCCGAGGTGTTCGGCCGCTTCATGCCGAACCGTGTGGTGGCCGGCATGGTGGCCGGCGACGCCCCCGCCGCCGCGGGCCTGCCGCTGCTCGAGTCACGCGAGGCCGTCGGGGGCCGGGCGACCGCCTACGTCTGCCGCAACTACGCCTGCGATCTGCCGGCGACCGACCGCGCGACGCTCGCCCGGCAGCTCGACGCCCTGTGACGCGGCTCCGGGCGGCGGCGCTCGCGCTGCTGCTGGCGCTGGCCGCCGGCAGCACGCCGGCGTGGGCCCAGCTCGACGACCTGCTGAGGCGATTCCCCGGGTTTCCCCAGGCTCCCGGCACGGCGGGACCCGGTTCGCTCGGCGAGGTCCGGATCGGCCAGGCGCTCAAGGAAGCGCTCCAGGTCGGCACCGCGAACGCCGTGCAGCTCATCGGCCGTCCCGACGGATACCTCCGGAACGAGGTCATCAAGATCCTGCTGCCCGCGCGGCTCCAGTCGCTGGAGCGCGGGCTGCGGCTGGTCGGGTTCGGACCCCAGCTCGACGAGCTCGTGGTCGGCATGAACCGGGCGGCCGAGCAGGCGGCGCCGGCCGCCAGGCAGATCTTCTGGGACGCCATCGGCGCGATGACCATCGACGACGCCCGCCGCATCCTCGACGGCGCCGATACCGCCGCCACCGACTACTTCAAGAGCAAGACGACGTCGCGGCTGACCGCGACGTTCCGGCCGGTGGTGGAGAAGTCGATGAGCCAGGTGGGCGTCACCCGCCAGTACGGCGAGCTGCTGGCCCGCGCGCGGACGATCCCGTTCCTGGACGTCGAGCCGTACGACCTCGACGGCTACGTCGTCGGCAAGGGGCTCGACGGCCTCTTCCACGTGGTCGGCGAGGAGGAGCGCAAGATCCGCGCGAATCCCACCGCGCGCGTCACCGACCTGCTCCGCGAGGTATTCGGACGGCAGTGACCGTCCCGGTGGCCGGCGCCTCACTCGTGGCGTCGGCGAGTCGGCTTGCGATACCCGACGTTCTTCGGGATCCCGACTACCGACGCTTCTGGCTCTCCGGCCTCTTCGTCAACGTCGCCCGCTGGATCGACCTGGTCACGCTCGGGTGGCTGGCGCTGCAGCTCACCGGCTCACCCTTCATGGTGGGTGTCGCCGCCTTCGCCCGCTCCGCTCCCCTCATGGTCGTCGGCCCGTTCGCCGGCATCGTGGCCGACCGCGTGCCGCGCGAGCGGATCCTGGTCTTCGCGCAGGGCAGCGGGGTGGCGACCGCGCTGCTGCTGGCCGGGCTGTTCGGGAGCGGCGTCGGAGGGTACTGGACGCTCGTCGCGCTAGAGGTCCTGTTCGGGCTGGTCTGGGCGCTGGACTTTCCTGCGCGGCGGACATCGCTCTACGCGTTACTGGGAGCCGCTCGGGTCGCCCAGGCGGTCTCGCTCGAGACGGTCTCGATGCAGCTTGCCAAGATCCTCGGACCACTCGCCGCCGGAGTTTGCCTGGCCCGGATCGGTCCGGAGGCCAGCTTCGGGCTGATGGCGTTCGTCTACGCTGCCGGGCTCCTGGCCTCCAGCGGGCTCGGCGGGCGGCTCGGGGGGCCGGCCGGCCTGGGGCCGGTGTCGGTGGGCGCGAGCATGCGGGCCGGGCTGCAGGCGGCCTGGGCGAGCTCGACAGTGCGCGCGGTGCTGCTGGTGACGATCGCGATGAACACCCTGTTCTTCCCCTACCAGCACATGCTGCCGGTGCTC
>Ga0214471_10003179_pt1 | contig 12744 bp, 11 predicted proteins | sample RVTome_5_FD_207665 | JGI IMG/M metagenome (GOLD analysis project Ga0214471, IMG submission 207665) | Soil microbial communities from uranium-contaminated site in the Upper Colorado River Basin, Wyoming, United States - RVT142D155 | ecosystem: Environmental > Terrestrial > Soil > Contaminated >...
GCGTGGCGGCGATGCTCGACGACGCGGGTCGCGATGCCGCGCGCGGCGGCGATCGCCAGGCCTTCGGCCTCGGCGCGATTGCTGATGACGGCGCTCACCGGGATGCCCGCCTCGATCAGCGCCTGCAGGTTGCTGCCGCGCCCGGAAATCAGGACGACGACCAACTCAGAACACCCTGTCGGCGCGGTAGCCGTCGGTTTCCAGCAGCGCGAGCACGCCCTTCTCGCCGTAGAGATGCAGCGCGCCGAGCGCGACGAAGGCGTCGCCCCGGCGCAGCTGGCGCTGCATGCGGAAAGCCATCACCACGCTGCGGTCGTGCACCACGCGCTTGGTCATCACCGCCTGGTGCGCGGCGATCTGCGGGTGGCGCGCGACGAACTGCTCGCGCAGGCGCCAGATCGCCGCCAGGTCGCGCGCGAGGTAGGCTTCCAGCGTGCGCTCGGCGAGCTCCACCAGCTCGTCGCGGTGCGCCAGGCTGTGCTTGAGCAGCGCGACCTGCGACTCCATCGGGAACTCGTCGAAGGTGAAAATCTGCTCCTCGACGCCCTCGATCTGGTGCAGCGGCAGCCGGCGCGCACGCGCCAGCTCGAGCAGCTGAGTGTCGAGCGGCGCGCCCTGGTCGGGGCGCTTCGGATTGCGCAGGTTGAGCAGCACGCCCCACGGCTTGAGCTTGTTGACCACCTCGCGCGGCAGCCCGATCGGGCCCAGATGCTCGACCGCGCGCTCGAAATCCTGCGCGCCGATCTTGTCCTCGAGCGTCTGGCGGTCGAGGAACATCGCCGCCTCGAGGAAGCGCTCCCGGGAGTACGCGTCGGGCACGAATTCCAGCATCAGGCTCTTCGCCGCGTCGAAGCGCTGGCGCACGGCCGCGGGCAGCTCGGCGACCCTGGGATCGGCCACATGGATCGTGCCGTAGACGTGGCTCGGCGCGACGCCGGCTTTCTCCACGCGCCACAGCAGCCCGTTCGAGAATCGTTCTCCGACGGAAGCAAAGGCGCCAGATCCGATCGTTGCAAGGCCTGCAAGCACGAAGTCCCTGCGCCTCATCGCGCGGGCCCGATCATCGCCTCGGCCCGGACCCAGCGGTCGAAGTCCGCGCCGCTCACGTAACCCAGGGCGAGCGCGGCTTCGCGCAGCGTGCCGCCTTCGCGGTGCGCCTTCTTCGCGATCTCGGCGGCCCGGTCGTAGCCGATGTGCGGGGCGAGCGCCGTCACCAGCATGAGCGATCCCTCGACCAGCTCGCGGATGCGCGCCTCGTTCGGCTCGATGCCGCGCGCGCAATGCTCCTCGAAGGAGCGGCAGCCGTCGGCGAGCAGCCGCGCGCTCTGCAGGAAGGCATGGATGATCATCGGCTTGTAGACGTTGAGCTCGAGGTGGCCGGACGCGCCGCCGATCGCCACGGCGACGTCGTTGCCGATCACCTGCGCGCACAGCATGGTCAACGCCTCGGCCTGGGTCGGGTTGACCTTGCCGGGCATGATCGAGCTGCCGGGCTCGTTTTCCGGGATCCGCAGCTCGGCGAGGCCGGAGCGCGGCCCGGAACTGAGCAAGCGGATGTCGTTCGCGATCTTCGAAGCCGCCACGGCCAGGGTCTTCAGCGCGCCGTGCGCGAACACCAGCGCCTCGTGTCCGCCGAGCGCCGCGAACTTGTTCTTCGCCTCGACGAAAGGCAGCCGGGTTTCCCTGGCTACCTGCTTGCAAACGCGGTCGGCAAATTCCGGGTGCGTATTCAGACCGGTACCGACCGCGGTGCCGCCGATGGCCAGCTCGTAGAGCGGCGGCAGCGCCGCGCGCAACGCCGACTGAGCCTGCTCGAGCTGGGCGACATAGCCGGAGAACTCCTGGCCCAAAGTGAGCGGCGTGGCGTCCTGCAGGTGCGTGCGCCCGATCTTGATGATCGAGCCGAAGGCATCGCGCTTCCTTGCAAGCGTGGCCGTCAGGATCTCCGTGGCGGGAAGCGCGTCCTCCTGGAGCACGCGCGCCGCGGCGATGTGCATCGCGGTCGGGAAGACATCGTTCGACGACTGGCCGAGGTTGACCTCGTCGTTCGGATGCACCAGGCGCTTCTGCCCGCGCTCGCCGCCGAGCAGCTCGGAGGCGCGGTTGGCGAGCACCTCGTTGACGTTCATGTTGCTCTGGGTGCCGGACCCGGTCTGCCAGACGACCAGCGGGAATTCGGCGTCGTGGCGGCCGGCGAGGACTTCGTCGGCGGCGCCCTGAATCGCCTGTGCTTTTTCTTTTGGAAGAAGGTTGAGCTCGGCGTTCACGCCGGCGGCGGCCTTCTTCACCAGCGCCAGGGCGTGGATCACGGCGGCAGGCATGCGCTCGGTGGAGATGCGGAAGAAGCGCCGGCTGCGCTCGGTCTGCGCGCCCCACAGCCGCTCTGCGGGCACCTCGATGGTGCCGAAGCTGTCCTTCTCGAGGCGGGAGCCGCTCATCGCGGCCCTAATGTTACTTCTGGTTCTGCTTCTGGTCCTTCATCTCGGCGTGCACCTTCGCCATGTCGAGCGCCTTGGCCTGCGCGATCACCTGCTCCAGGGCCTGGCCGGGCAGCGCGCCTGCCTGCTGGAACAGGATGACCTTGTCGCGGAACACCATCAGCGTGGGGATCGAGCGGATGTCGAAGGCCCCGGCGAGCCCCTGCTGCTCGTCGGTATTCACCTTGGCGAACACGACGTCGGCGTGCGCCTCGGACGCTTTCTCGTACACCGGCGCGAAGCCGCGGCACGGGCCGCACCACGGCGCCCAGAAGTCGACGATCACCAGCGCATTGTCGTTGACGGTCTGCTCGAAGTTGTCCTTGGTGAGATCGACGGTGGCCACCGCAGTCCTTTCGCGAAAAAGCGGGCAGTGTACTGTAGACAATCATGTACATCGGCCGGTTCGCGCCCTCGCCCACGGGCGCGCTGCATTTCGGCTCCCTCGTCGCCGCGCTGGCGGGGTGGCTCGATGCCCGGGCGGCTGGCGGGCGATGGCTGATGCGCATCGAGGACCTCGACGCGCCCCGCGCTCAGCCCGGCGCGGCCGAGGAAATGCTGCGCACGCTCGGCCGGCTCGGGCTCGAGTGGGACGGCAGGGTTGTTTTCCAGAGCCGGCGCTCCGAGCTATACCGGCGCGCACTCCAGAAACTTGAACAGCAAGCCTATTGGTGCGCCTGCTCGCGCCGCGAAATCGCCGACTCGTCGCTCGGCCTCGCCGCCGACGGCGCGCAGATCTACCCGGGGACCTGCCGCAGCGGCATCGCCCCGGGGAAGACGCCTCGGGCACTACGCCTGAGAGCGACTCTTGAACCCACGGCTTTCACGGATCGCGTCCAGGGGTCGCAGGAGCAGGTCCTGGAGCGCGACGTCGGCGACTTCGTCCTCTATCGCCCCGACGCGCAGTTCGCCTACCAGCTCGCCGTGGTGGTGGACGACGCCGAGCAGGGCGTGACCGACGTGGTGCGCGGCGCGGATCTGCTCGATTCGACGCCGCGCCAGATCTACCTGCAGCGTCTGCTCGGCTACCCGGCGCCCCGCTACCTGCACATCCCCGCCGCGGTCGACGCGGCCGGGGAGAAGCTTTCGAAGCAGACCGGCGCGCCCCCGATTTTGGATGGGACAAATGCTTTACGCCGCGCGCTTTCCTTTCTCGGCCAGCCGGAGACCGACGACCTCGCGCAAGCCGTGAAGAACTGGGATCCCGCGCTTATCCCGCGGCGCCGCGCGCTGGCCGCAGCACCGTAAGCAGCGCGCCCAGCACCAGGGCGAGCGCTGCGTACTCGGCCCAGGTCGGGCGCTCGCCGAGGAAAAGCATCCCGCTCACGACGCCGACCACCGGAATCAGCAGCATGCTGATGGAAAACACGCTGACCGGCACCGAGGTGGCGATCTTGATCCACGCCCAGTGCGCGAAGGCAAACGCGATGAAGACGTTGTACGCCGTGCCAAGCCACGCAGTCATCCCCACGTTCTGCAGGCCATGCCAGTCGTCGAACAGCACAGCGCCGGCGAAGATCGGCACCCCGCCAAGCAGCATGATCCACGCGGTGTAGATCCCGACCGGGAGGCGCACCGGGAATCGCTTCTGCAGCACGGTGCCGAGCGCCCAGGAGAGCGCCGCGCCAAGGACCAGCAGCGAACCGAGCGGCGCGCGGCCGAGGCCGTTAAGGCTTTCGGCGAGCAGGAGCGCGAGGCCGCCGAGGCCGAGGGCGAGGCCGGCGAGCTTCGCCCCCGTGATGCGCTCGCCGAGCAGCCAGACCGAAAGCGGCACTGCCCAGACCGGCATGGTGTAGGCGAGGATCGCGGCGCGCCCGGAAGGAATCATGCCGACGCCGAAGGCCACCAGCATGTTCCAGCTCGTGATGTTGAGGAGCGCGAGCAGCCCGAGCCGGCCCCATTGGCCCTTCGGCACGATGATGCGCTGGCCGCCGGCGCGCAGCGCCGCGAACAGCACCGCCGCGCCCAGCCCCAGGCAGAGGCTGCGGAAAGTCCACGGCGGCACCTCGGACAGCGCGACCTTCATCGCGGTCCAGTTGAAGCCCCAGGCAAGCGTCAGGCTCGCGAGCACCCACCAAAGCCGCTGCGGCAAGTGGTCGGGCTCGGCGCTCACGCTGTCACGCGCAGCCGCATGGCCTTCATTCCACGCAGCACCATGGAATCCATCCACTCGGGCGGCGCGCCGGCGAGCTCGAGGCGGCGCCAGCGCGCGAGCACGGCGGGCAGCGCGATCTGTCCCTCGAGCCGGGCGAGCGGAAAGCCGAGGCAGATATGCGCGCCGAAGCCGAAAGTGAGATGGGGAACGCCGTTGCGCCCGAGATCCAGCCGGTCCGGGTCTTCGTAGGCGCGCGGGTCGCGGTTGGCGGCATTCATGAGCAGGAACACGCGCTCGCCTGCGCGCAGCGTCTTCCCGCGCAGCGTGTGAGGCTCCTGGACGATGCGCACTTGCGCGCCGATCGGGCCGTCGTAGCGCAGAAGCTCCTCCACCGCGGCGGGCGCGAGGGACGGATCGGCGCGCAGCTTCTCGAGCTCGCGCGGAAAGGCGAGCAGCGCGCGCAGCCCGTTGGCCAGGTGATGCGTCGTGGTCTCGTGGCCGGCGAAGAGCAGCAGCATGCAGGTCGCGACCAGCTCGTCGTCCGAGAGGCGGTCGCCGCCGTCGTCGAGCGCCACCAGCTCGCTCAGCAGGTCGCGCTGCGGGGCGGCGCGCCGCGCGCCCACGAGCTCGCGGAAGATCGCCGCCATTTCGCGCGTCGCGGCCCCCGCCCGCTCGTATTTCTCCGGGGCGTCGCGGGCGCTGCCGATGAAGAGCGCCATCTCGTCCGAGAGGCGCTTCAGCCGGCCGAGCTCCTCGCGCGGCGCGCCGAGCATGTCCATGATCACGAGCGCGGGCAGCGGGCCGGCGAAATCGGCGATGAAATCGAATTCCCCTTTCCCGGCCAGCGAATCCAGCAGCCAGCGGGTCAATCCCTCCACGTTCGGGCGCAAGGCATGGATGGAGCGCACGTGGAACACCTTCGCCGCGAGCCGGCGCAGCCGCGTGTGCTCGGGCGGGTCGCGGAACACCATCCACAGGGTCAGGTAGCGCGCGAGCTCGGCGACCCTCTGCGCCTCGGGCGGCGGCAGGGTGGCGAAAAAGGGCCGCAGCCGGTCCGAGGACATGCTGGTATCCAGGCAGGCGCGCTTCACGTCCTCGTACCGCGTCAGCACCCACCCCTTCAGCCGAGGACTCCAGTGCGCCGGGTCTTCGTCCCGCATCCGCTGATAGAGCAGAAAGGGGTCGGCCAGAACGCCAGGGTCATTGGGCTTGTAGTCGATAGCGAGCACTAACTCTGATTCTTGTAGGTGATGTTGCTACGCAACAAACTTCTTGACTTCGGTCGCCATCGGCCTACAATCGCTTTTGCTGCACTGCACAAAACCATTCGACAGAACCTCAGGAGAAGAGAAATGTACGTGACCCCGGAACAGATTCAAACCGCCAACAAGGCGAACGTGGAAGCCCTGCTCGCCGTGGCGAATGCCCAGTTCTCGGCCTTCGAGAAGCTGGCCAACATCAGCGCCGGCGCCGTGAAGAGCGCCTTCGAAGACTCGATCGCCAACACCCGCGCCCTGCTCAGCGCGAAGGACGTCCAGGAGTTCGTGACGCTGCAGAATTCCTTCGCCCAGCCGGCCATGGAAAAGGCCATCGCCTACTCGAAGAGCGTATACGAAGTCGCCACCGAAGCGAACACCGAGCTCAGCAAAGTCGCCGAGCGCCGCGTCGCCGAGTGGAACGAAGGCTTCGTCAGCCTGCTCGACAAGGTGTCGAAGAACGCCCCGGCCGGCTCGGACGTCGCGGTCGCCGCGATCAAGTCGATGCTCGCCGCCAGCAACTCGGCGTACGACAACCTCACCAAGGTCGCCCGGCAGGCGACCGAGATCGCGGAAGCCAACGTCGCCGCCGCGACCGAGACGGTGAAAGGCCTCGCAAAGGCAAAAAAAGCCGCCTGAAGCGAAAGCAGCCCAGAAAAGCCCGCCGCTAGCCCGGCGGGCTTTTTTATTTGTACGGGAAGCCCGCGTCGCGCACGAAGCCGCGCAGCTGGTCCATCGCCGGCTCGACCTCGACCGGGTCGCCGCGCACGCCGAGCTCGACGTGGAGGCGGCTGCCGTCCTTGCCCATCGAGGGCAGGCTGAACACCTTGATGCCCTTGAACACCGCTTCCACCGCCTGCATCGCCGGGATCAGCTGGCTCTCCCCCGCCTCGAACACCAGGATGGAGTTTTCAGCCCACTTATCCCGATTGAACAATTCCTTGTATTTCGTATCCAGCACCCATTCGACCATCGGCCAGGCCATCTGCGGGAAGCCCGGCACGAAGTGATGCTGGCGCAGCGAGAAACCGGGGATGCGGTTCACCGGGTTGGGAATGATCTCGCAGCCGGCGGGAAACGTGCCCATCTGCAGGCGCTGCGGCGTGACCTCGCCGCCGAAGCGCGCGCGGATCTCGCGCTCCGCCTCGGGATGCAGCCTCAGTTCTAGATTCAAAGCGGCTGCGGCGCATTGGCGCGTGTGATCGTCGGGCGTCGCGCCGATGCCGCCGAAGCTGAACACGACATCCTTTGAGTCGAAGCTTCGACGCAGCGCGGCGGTAAGCCGGTCCGGCTGGTCGCCGAGGTAGTGCGCCCAGGAAAGGCGCAGCCCGCGCTTGGCGAGGGCTGCGATGAGGAAGGAAAGGTGCTTGTCTTCGCGCTTTCCTACGAGGAGCTCGTCCCCGATGATGAAAGCGCCGAACAATCAAGCTGCCTTTTTTGCCCAGCGCTGGAGATCCTCCAGGCCGCCGATGTGCTTGCCGTTGACGAAGACCTGCGGCACCGTGCCGCGCCCGGTGATCGCGCCGACGACGCGCGAGCGGTCGCTGTGGTCGAGGCTCACCTCCGAGTACGCGTAGCCCAGCTCCTTCAGCAGCGCCTTGGCCTTGGCGCAATAGCCGCAGCCCTCGCGCGTCAGGATCGCCACCTGGTCGGGCTTCTGCGCCTTGGGGTTGATATGGTCGAGCATCGTGTCGGCATCCGACACCTCGAACGGGTCGCCGGGCTTCTCCGGCTCGATGAACATCTTCTCGATCACCCCGTCCTTCACCAGCATCGAATAGCGCCAGGAGCGCTTGCCGAAGCCGAGCTCGGTCTTGTCGACCAGCATGCCCATCTTCTCGGTGAACTCGCCGTTGCCGTCGGGCACCATCAGGATGTTGCCGCATTCCTGCGTGCGCGCCCATTCGTTCATGACGAACCCGTCGTTGACCGAGAGGCACGCGATGCGGTCGACGCCGTTGGCGAAGAACGCCGGCGCCAGCTCGTTGTAGCGCGGCACGTGGGTGGACGAGCAGGTCGGGGTAAACGCCCCCGGCAGCGAGAACACCACCACCGTCTTGCCCTTGAAAATGTCGTCGGTGGTCAGGGTCTTCCAGTCGCTGTCGCTGCGCGCACGGAAGCTTGCCTGGGGAACTCTCTGGCCTTCACGGTTCTGGAGCACGGTCGAATCCTCTCAAAGAAAGAATGGACCGAGTCTACGGACCGGTGTTCCCGCGGCCCAATTCTTTGTTCGGATGGCCGTCATAGCGAAGCTCAATCAAGGCGCCGAGCAGGTACCGGATGAAGGCGAGCCCGAACACGACCGGGCCGAGAAACTGCACGAACGGCACGTACGCCAGCACGGCGAGGAGGAAGCCGAGGAGGTAGAGCGCGCCGCGGCGCTCGCGAAAGACGCGCGCCATTTCGGCCTGGTCGGCGTGCTCGGCGAGCGCGTCGTAGCGCAGCAGGCGCTGGTTGGCCCAGGACAGGATGGCGAGCGGGATCAGGGGCCAGAGCGGCGGGATGAACCACAAGGGCAGGCTGACGACGAACAGGCCGAGCATGCCGCCGAGCGCGGCGAGGCCGTTGCCCACGCTGCCGGCAACGCTGCCGCCGTGCCGGCGCTCGAGCTGCGGGAACGAGCGCGCGGCGACGTGATCGACCATCTTCTGCATGCCGAAGACGCCGAGGATGAAGAGCGCGGTCAGGTACACCAGCGGAACGAACAGCAGGAAGAGAATCACGTTCGCCGCGATCAGCGTGGCGTCGCCGAAATCCAGGCGCACGAAGCCGAGCGCCGGCTCGAGCCACTGCTTGAGGATGCCGGCGAGCCAGACGGCGAGGCGCGTCCAGAGGACGATCGCCGCGACTCCCCACACCGCGAGCGCCACGAGCATCGGCCATACCATCAGCCACAGCATGCGCGGATGGAACACGTTGACCAGACCGTAACCGAGCGCGCCGGGAACGCTCATCGGCGCACAGTCTGCCAGAGTTTCGCCAGACGTTTGACCGACACCGGGACCGGCGTCTTCAATTCTTGCGCGAAAAGCGAGACCCGCAGCTCCTCCAGCAGCCAGCCGAATTGCTGGAATGGCGCCTCGAGCTCGCCGTGGCGCGCCCGCGCCGCGGCCTCGCGCCGGTAGGGCTGCTCGAGCGCCGCGAGCTCTCCCGCGAGGCGCGCGTCGCGCGCCGGATCGGCGCGCAGCTTGTCCAGGCGCATCGACGCCGCCTTGAGATAGCGCGGCAGATGCTGCAGCCGCTCCCAGGGCGTGCGCGCCAGCCATCCGGAGCCGAGCAGGCGCGCCATCTGCTGCTTCACATCCTCGGTTTGTGAGGGAAAGCCCTTTGCCATTGCATTCAGTTTCTTCTCGAGGGCAGCGCGCTCCGCGAGAATGCCTCCCGCCGTCCGGGCGATCTCCTGCGCGATGAGGGTGAAGCGGGCTCGCCCCTCGTCGAGCCGCCGCGCGAATTCGGCCTGCAGGGTAGGCACCGAGTCCTGCAAAAACGTGCGCGCCAGAGCCGCGGCGATGACCTCGCCCTTGAGCGGGCCGAGCACGACATCCCTCGCGAGCGAGCGCTCGAGGTCGCGGATGCGGTCGCGGAACGCGATCGCCAGCAGCCGCAGCACGCCGGCGCGGTGCAGCTCGCGCGCCTTCTCCGGCGAGTCGAAAACCTGGAGCGTCACGGCATCGCCGGCATCGACGAGCGCCGGATACCCCACGAGGGTATGGCCGCCGCGATCGATCTCCATCAGCTCGGGCAGGTCGCCCAGGGTCCAGCCGGCGTGTTTTTCGTAGTCGAGCTCCTCCTGGAGGACGGCCTGCGTCCGGGAGCCATGCTCCCGCTTGAGCGCGGCGAGGTCCCGGTCCATGGCGAGCTGCCGGCCGTCGTCGTCAAGCACGCGGAAATTCATGTGCAGGTGCGGGGGCGCCGAGTCCGGGCGCAAGGCGTCCAGCGGCACATCGAGGTTGAACTGACGTTTTATGAAACGACCCAACACCACGGCCAACGGCGTGTCGGACGCCGGCACGGAAGCGGCGAACTGCGCCGCGAAGTCGTCGAGGGCCCCGAGCTTGTGGCGCAGCCGCTGCGGCATCGACTTGGCCAGCGCTTTGACTTTTTCTTTCAGCAGGCCCGGCACCAGCCACTCGGCGCGCGCCGCCGGCACCTGGTTGAGGAGCGCGAGCGGCACGTTCATGGTCACGCCGTCGCGCGGCGAGCCGGGCTCGAAGTGGTACTCGAGCGCGTAGCGGTTGGGGCCGAGCTCGAGCGCCGGCGGAAAGTTCTGCGTCGTGATGCCCGCGGCCTCGTGGCGCATCAGGTCCTCGCGCGCGAGGTGCAGCAGGCGCGGCCGCGCCGCCTCGGCCTGCCGGCGCCAGCGCTCGAGCTGCGCCGCGTTATGGACCTCGCGCGGAATGCGCTCTTCGTAGAACGCGTGGATCAGCTCGGCATCCACCAGGATGTCCGGCCGCCGCGACTTGTGCTCGAGGCGCTCGATCTCGGCGACCAGGCGCCGGTTGTGCGCGAAGAACGGCGCGCGGGTATCGAAGTCGCCGTCCACCAAAGCCGAGCGGATGAAGATGTCGCGCGCGAGGTCCGGGTCGTGAGGCGCGAACGGCACCCGCCGGTTGGCATAGACGGGAAGGCCATACAGCGTGCCGCGCTCGAGGGCCACCACCTCGCCGCGGTCCTGTTCCCAGTGCGGGTCGCTGCGGCTGCGCTTGAGGAGATGCGCGCCGATCTCCTCCAGCCAGCGCGGCTCGATCGCGGCCACGCTGCGCGCGAAAAGCCGCGTGGTCTCGACCAGCTCGGCGGCGACGATCCACTTGCCCGGCCTCTTCGTCCAGGAGCCCGGATGCACCCAGAACTTGATGCCGCGCGCCCCGGTGTACGCTCCCTCCTCGTCGCGCATTCCCACGTTCCCGAGCAGGCCGGCGAGCAGCGCGCGGTGGATCGCGCGATAGCCCTCGGCTTTCTCCGCCCGCACGGAGGACTCGGGCCAGTCCAGGGTCTGCTTCAACTGCTCATGGACATCGCGCCATTCCCGCATGCGGGGATAGGAGAGGAAATTGTCGCGGCACAGCCTGCGCAGGCCGGACTCCTCCTGCAGCTTCCACAGCTTGAGATACGAGAGGAAATCCGACTGCTCGTCGGCGAAGCGCGCATGGCGCTCGTCGGCCGCGGCGGCCCGCTCCAGCGGGCGCTGGCGCGGGTCCTGCACCGAAAGCGCCGCCGCGATGATGCGCACCTGCGCAAGGCAGCCCTCCTCGCGCGCCGCCACCAGCATGCGGGCGACGCGCGGGTCGAGGGGGAGACGGGCGAGCTCTTCTCCTACCGCAGTTAGATTTTTTTCGTCGTTGACGGCACCCAGTTCCGCGAGCAGGTCATAGCCATCCGCAATGGCGCGCGGGCTCGGCGGGTCGACGAAGGGAAACGCCTCCACCTCGCCGAGGCCGAGGCTCTTCGCGCGCAGGATCACCGAGGCGAGAGACGAGCGCAGAAGCTCCGGGTCGGTAAAGGCCGGACGCCTCGCGAAATCCTCTTCCGAATACAGCCGCACGCAGACGCCGTCGGCGACGCGCCCGCAGCGCCCCGCGCGCTGCTGCGCCGCGGCCTGCGAGATGGGCTCGACCTGCAGCATTTCCACCTTGTTGCGGTAGCTGTAGCGCTTGACGCGCGCGTCGCCGGTGTCGACCACGTAGCGGATGCGCGGCACGGTGAGCGAGGTCTCGGCGACGTTCGTCGCGAGCACCACGCGGCGCTCCTTGCCCGGCTTGAAAACGCGATCCTGTTCCGCCGTGGAAAGCCGCGAATACAGCGGCAGGATCTCGCCGCGGAATTTCGCCCGCGTCAGAACCTGCGCCGCTTCGCGGATCTCGCGCTCGCCGGGCAGGAACACCAGCACGTCGCCGGGGCCCTCGCGGCACAGCTCCGCCACCGCGTCGGCGAGCGCCTGCTCTTCCTCCTCGCGCGTCGTATCCTCGGCGTCGCCGGCCACCGGGCGATAGCGCACATCGACGGGGTAGAGCCGGCCCGAGACCTCGATCACCGGCGCATCGTCGAAGTGCTTCGAAAAGCGCGCGGCGTCGATCGTCGCGGAGGTGATGACGACTTTGAGATCCCTTCTCTTCCCGGTGAGTTTCTTGAGATACCCCAGGAGAAAATCGATGTTCAGGCTGCGCTCGTGCGCCTCGTCGATGATCAGGCTGCCGTACTGCCGCAGCTCGCGGTCGCTCTGGGTCTCGGCGAGCAGGATGCCGTCGGTCATGAGCTTGATCACCGAGCGCTCGCTCACCTTGTCGTTGAAGCGCACCTTGTAGCCCACCAGGCCGCCGAGCTCGCTGCCCATCTCCTCGGCGATGCGCGCGGCGACCGAGCGCGCGGCGATGCGGCGCGGCTGCGTATGGCCGATGCGGCCGCGCCGCTTCATGTCGAACAGGATCTTCGGAAGCTGCGTCGTCTTGCCCGAGCCGGTCTCGCCGCAAACGATGACGACCGGATTGGCCTCGATCGCGGCGCGGATCTCCTCGCGCCGCGCGTTGATCGGCAGCGCGGGATCGAAATGCACGCTCTAGCCGGGAACTAAGGCGACGCCGTGATCCGAAAGCGTGATCGAAACCTCGGTCCCGGCGGCGATCGGCCGGGAGACGTCGCGGTCGACGACGAAGAGCTGGCCGATCGGCGCGGCGACCGTGTACTCCATGTGCGTGCCGAGGTAGGCGGCCTTGCTGACGGTTCCCCGAAGGGAAGAAGAATTGTCCTTCCTGAGCACAATCGATTCAGGCCGGATGGCGATGCGCACTGCGCCGGGCGCGGCGCCGCGGTGCTCGAGCTCGACCTCCAGGCCGCCGAGGCGCACCGGCGCGCGGCTGCCGCGGTGCGGCCCGAGCTCGGCCTCGACCAGGTTCGCGTCGCCGATGAAGTCGGCGACGAA
>Ga0214471_10003180_pt1 | contig 12744 bp, 13 predicted proteins | sample RVTome_5_FD_207665 | JGI IMG/M metagenome (GOLD analysis project Ga0214471, IMG submission 207665) | Soil microbial communities from uranium-contaminated site in the Upper Colorado River Basin, Wyoming, United States - RVT142D155 | ecosystem: Environmental > Terrestrial > Soil > Contaminated >...
ATATCAACTCCAAACAGGATATTTTAAAAGAGATTATCATTTCATTGGCAGAGGAGTTTACCGAAGGCATGAAAATGATTAAGGCTTCCCAAGGCACAAGTATCCAAAAAATCAAGGAGATTGTAAAGCTCCATGTAAACATTACCTCCCGAAACACCTATGGTATGGCATCCTTAAATAACGACTGGATGCATCTTGAGGAAAAATTGGAATATTATCTGCAATTGCGTTCAAATTATGAAGACGAGTTTCGAAACGTTCTAATTGAGGGCATCAATAACAACGAAATCGTGGATTCCAATGTAGATGTCACCCTCTTTTCAATTCTTTCAACACTGCGTTCGCTCTACCTTTGGATTCCAAATAAAGAGGATTTGAACCCAGAAGAATTGGCCCAGAATTTAAGCGATGTCCTTATTAATGGGATTGCAATTAAAGTATAACCTTTTCAAATTTAAGTAAGAGTAGGATGTTGAAATCAAATCAAATTCCCTTTCTTTTAGGAAAGGGTTAGGGATAGGCTCGGAATTAACAAATAGTTTAGAATATATTTTGTAAATTTGTCAAATAAACTAACAGTTGTTAGTTTGTATTTTTAAATGAATATGGCAGAATTTCACAACATAAAGGTTGCAGATATTTATAAAGAAACCAAGGATTCCGTGGTCATAACCTTTGATGTCCCAAATGGATTAAAGGAGAAATTTAAATTCAAACAAGGCCAACATTTAACCATACGAAAAGAAATTGACGGTCAGGATGTTCGTCGAAATTACTCGCTTTGCACAAGTCCCTTTGAAAATGAATGGAAAGTTGCAGTGAAAACCATAAGCGAGGGCATGTTTTCAAACTATGCTTTTAACGAGCTCAAAAAGGGCGATGTATTGCAAGTTATGCCTCCCCATGGAGAATTTTATGTGGAGTCGGATCCTAAAGCATCAAAAAATTATATTGCTTTTGCTGCAGGTAGCGGAATCACGCCAATAATCTCTATAATCAAAACCCATTTGAACAAAGAACCCAACAGTACATTCAAGTTGTTTTACTTGAATCGCACGGTTAAATCCATTATCTTTAAGGAAGAAATTGAACAGCTTAAAAGTAAGTTTTTCCATAGGTTTCAGGTATTTTATTTTTTGACCAAGGAACAACGGGACATTCCCTTTTTAAACGGAAGGTTCGATAAAGAAAAGTTAGCAGTTTTAACCAAAACATTCATCGATATTGAAGATACGGCTCATGCCTTTATTTGCGGACCGCAGGACATGATTTTCTTGATTCGGGACGAATTGCTAGCTGCGGGGTTACCAAAGGAGAAAATCCACTATGAACTTTTCTTTACAGGGAGTTCTGAAGAAGAAAATAGGCATATTGCGGAAGTTTTGGAACAGCGAGCCGATGGGACCGAAGTCACCATTATTGATGGAGGCAAAGAATTCCATTTTATAATGGATGATGATTTTGACACCATTCTTGATGGCGCATTGGCTGCCGGAGCGGATTTGCCTTTTGCATGTAAAGGCGGTGTTTGCAGTACTTGTAAATGCAAATTGATTGAGGGTTCAGTGCAAATGAAAGTCAACTATGCGCTTGAAGATAAGGAATTGGCCAACAATTTTGTCTTGAGCTGTCAATCGGTTCCTACGACCAAAAAGGTGATAGTTGATTTTGATATATAAAATTTATCTCAAATGCTATGAGTGAAGACCAAATAAAAAACTTGGAACAACAATTTGAAGCTCGAATTGCTCGGGATGAAAAAATTGAACCTAAGGACTGGATGCCTGAAAAATATAGGCAAACCCATATCAGGCAAATATCCCAACACGCCCATTCCGAGATTGTGGGGATGCTGCCTGAAGGCAACTGGATTACACGGGCACCGTCATTGAGGCGCAAAGTGGCCTTATTGGCCAAAGTTCAGGATGAAGCAGGCCATGGTCTGTATCTCTATAGTGCCTGTGAGACCTTGGGAATCTCCCGTGACGAAATGTATGAACAATTACATACAGGTAAAGCCAAATATTCAAGCATCTTTAATTATCCAACCGTGACTTGGGCCGATATGGGTGCCATTGGTTGGTTGGTGGATGGCGCTGCAATTATCAACCAAGTGCCTTTGTGCAACACTTCCTTTGGGCCTTATGCAAGAGCCATGGTTCGAGTATGCAAGGAAGAAAGTTTCCATCAACGACAGGGTTATGAAATTATGCTGAAGTTATGTAATGGAACACCTGAACAAAAAGAGATGGCACAAGATGCCTTGAACCGTTGGTGGTGGCCAGCCTTGATGATGTTTGGGCCCACTGATGCAGAATCAACACACACAGAACAATCCATGAAATGGAAACTGAAACGTAAAACAAACGACGAATTGCGCCAACAATTTATTGACCAAACGGTTCCACAGGCCGATATTTTAGGGATAAAAATCCCAGACCCGGATTTAAAATGGAATGAAAAAACGGGCCATTATGATTTTGGTGAGATCGATTGGAACGAATTCTGGCAAGTTGTTAAAGGACATGGTCCCTGTAATAAAGAGCGCATGAAAGCCAGAGTTGGAGCTTGGGAGCGCGGTGAATGGGTAAGGGAAGCGGCCATGGCTTACGCTGAAAAGCAAAACTTCCTGCGAAGGCAGGAAACTCAGGCAGTTTAAAATAACTTAATGTAATTGTTGAATTAATAAGATACCCACTTTTGCGGGCACTAAAAGATGAAAAAAAACTGGCCACTTTGGGAAGTCTTCGTAAGAAGTAAAAACGGATTGGAACATCGCCATTTTGGAAGCCTTCACGCGGCAGATGCGGAAATGGCTCTCGAAAATGCCCGGGATGTTTACACACGCAGAAATGAAGGTGTGAGTATATGGGTTGTGGAGTCCAAACATATTACAGCATCAAATCCAGAGCATAATGGCGAATTGTTTGAGCCTGCAAAAGACAAGGTGTATCGCCACCCAACATTTTATGAGTTGCCGGATGATGTTAAATATATGTAAGGAGAAATTGAAGTTGAAGTTGAAATTGAAACTGAAAATGAGAATATGGCCGATATAAAATTTGATTTAAGTGAACGGTTGGAAAATTTTGCCGCATCTGTTATTTTGTTGTATGACAAAAAACCAATGTCTTATGCTGGAGATTATTTAGCCAAACAACTTATCAGATATTCATGTTCCTCAGCTTTAAATTATGGAGAAGTTTTGGGCGCCGGAACTGATAAAGATAAAACCAATAAATTGAGAATATGCTTAAAAGAATTAAGGGAATGCCATCGGAATCTCAATATTCAAACAAAAGCTGAATTATTTTCAAACGAAAGTTTGACAGTATTAAAGGACGAAAATGACCAACTCATTCGAATCATTGTAACAAGAATTAAAAACATTAATTGAGGTATTTCAAGTTCAACTTCAATTTCAATTTAAAATTATAAAATGAATAACAACTTATATCAATACATCCTCGGAATTGCCGATAATTCCTTAATCCTTGGTCAACGTATGGGTGAACTTTGTGGTCACGGGCCAAGTTTGGAAACCGATATTGCCTGCACAAATATTTCCCTGGATTTATTGGGACAGGTTCGTAGTTACTATCAATATGCTGCAAAAATTGTTGGAGATGGAAGGGACGAAGATGACATAGCCATGCTCAGAAAAGAACATGAATATTTGAATGTGCTTTTGGTGGAACAACCCAATACAGATTTTGGATATATTATGGCCAGACAATTTTTATTTGATGTGTATCACCTATTGTTTTTAAAGGAGTTACAAAAAAGTAAGGATTTGACCCTTTCAGCCATTGCCTCCAAAGCGGTTAAGGAAGTAAGTTACCACCAAAGGTTTTCTTCAGATTGGATAAAACGACTTGGTGATGGAACAAAAGAAAGCCATGAACGCATTCAAAATGCCATAAACGACTTATGGGTCTATACCGATGAATTATTTCATCCAACTGAAGTTGAAAAAGCAATGCTGAAAGAGGATATTGGCGTGGAAGTGACAAGCTTGAAAAATAGTTATTATGAGACTGTAAGTGCTGTCCTGGAAGAGGCAACACTTTCAGTCCCGGAAAGCAAATATTTTCAAAAAGGAGGAAAGCAAGGCATTCATACAGAACACATGGGCTATTTGTTGGCGCAATTACAATATATGCAGAGGACTTACCCAAATATGGAATGGTAAAATGACATTGACAGAACAACATATCGATGAAAAGTTAGTTCCAATTTTGGAACAAGTATTTGATCCCGAAATTCCAGTACTTTCAATTATGGATATGGGTGTTGTGCGTTCCGCTATTATTGATAATGATGTTGTGAAAGTTGAAATTACACCGACTTATAGTGGATGCCCAGCTATGGACGTAATTGGTGATGATATAAAAAAAGCATTGAAGCGGGCAGGATATAAGCCGGAAATTGAATTGATTTTGTCCCCGGCTTGGACAACCGATTGGATTACCCCAAAAGGAAGAAAAGCCCTTGAAGATTACGGCATAGCGGCACCTTTGAATGCAGAGGCTGATAAAGCTGCATTATTTGGGAATAAAAAAATTGTAAAATGCACCAATTGTGACTCAACAAATACTAGATTAGTGAGCCAATTTGGATCAACGCCTTGTAAGGCACAGTTTCAGTGTAACGAGTGTCATGAACCATTTGATTACTTTAAATGTCTAAAATAATGTTAGGATTAAGAACCACAATTTATAAAGTAAGCGACTTGGAAAAAGCAAAAGCTTGGTATTCTAAAGCCTTTGAGACTTCACCTTATTTTGACGAACCCTTTTATGTTGGGTTTAATATAAAAGGTTATGAACTTGGGTTGCTCCCCGAAGAAGGCTCAACTTCCAAAGGAGATAATGTGATGTCCTATTGGGGCGTTGATGATATTCAAAAAACCTATGAACATTTAATCAATTTGGGTGCAACAAGCCATGAAAAACCAACCAATGTTGGTGGTGAGATTATGGTCGCCAGCGTTTTTGACCCTTGGCAAAATGTGATTGGAATTATTTATAACCCTGAATTCAAAATTCCTGCATAGGCAGGAATCTCATAAAAGAGACCAAAAACATGAATGAAAGTATCACACTTAAAATTGAAAATGGCATAGCGAAAATCACACTTAACCGACCGGAAGTGTTCAATAGTTTTAACCGTGAAATGGCATTAAGACTTCAAGACACTTTGGATGCTTGTGAAAAAGATAATAAAGTCCGAGCCATTGTATTGACCGGAAATGGAAAAGCGTTTTGCGCGGGACAGGATTTAAAGGAAGTAACCTCGGACAAATTGAATCCAGGGTTCAAAAAAATTCTCGAAGAACATTACAATCCAATAATTACCCGCATTCGAAATATCGAAAAACCAATTATTGCAGCTGTTAACGGTGTTGCTGCCGGAGCAGGTGCCAATATCGCTTTGGCCTGTGACGTGGTTGTGGCCAATGAACAGGCCAGCTTTATCCAGGCATTTAGTTTAATTGGATTGATTCCCGATAGTGGCGGGACCTTCTTTTTGCCGCGCTTGGTCGGATTTCAAAAAGCATCTGCCTTGGCCATGTTGGGCGATAAAATCCCTGCTGAAGAAGCGGAACGAATGGGGATGGTTTATAAAGTTTTTCCTTCAGAATCTTTTGAAGAAGAGGTTCAAAAATTGGCGGTGAAACTGGCGAATATGCCAACCAAAGCTTTGGGATTGACCAAGAAAAGCTTGAACCAATCGCTGAACAATAATTTAGAAAACCAGTTGGCTTTAGAATCGAAATATCAAATTGAAGCAGCAGGAACAGAAGATTATGCAGAAGGCGTTTCTGCATTTATTGAAAAGAGACAACCAAATTTTAAAGGCAGATAATTGAACAAAGATACACTCATAAAAGTCCACGAACGCATTCGGCCATACATCCATAGAACACCGGTGCTCACATCACAGTTGTTGAATGATATGTCTGGAGCCAATCTGTTTTTTAAATGTGAAAACTTTCAAAAAATGGGTGCGTTTAAAATGCGAGGGGCAACAAATGCCATTTTAAGTCTTTCGGAGGAGCAAAGAAAAAAAGGAGTCGTGACACATTCCTCAGGTAATTTTGCACAAGCTTTGTCTTTGGCAGCAAAAGGCATTGGGGTCAAGGCCTATATCGTCATGCCCAAAAATGCCCCTCAAGTCAAGAAAAATGCAGTAATGGACTATAAAGGTGAAATCATTGAATCGGAATCCACGCCAATAGCCCGTGAAGAAATGGCCGAAAAAGTGCGGATGGAATTAGGGGCAACGTTTATCCACCCTTCCAATGATGACCAGGTTATCTATGGACAGGGAACGGCCGCAATCGAATTGCTGGAAGACTATCGTGATTTGGATTATATCATTACTCCGGTAGGTGGAGGCGGACTGATTGCAGGAACAGCGTTGGCGGCAAAGTATTTTTCTGATACGTGTAAGGTCATTGGCGGAGAACCCAAAAACATGGATGATGCCTATCGGTCTTTGTTGAGTGGAAAAATAGAGTTTAATGAAAATGGAGCGACCACCATTGCTGATGGATTGCGTACCTTTTTAGGCGATAGAAATTTTCCTATCATAAAGGAACATGTAGAACGAATCATAAGAGTTGAAGAGGACGACATTGTGCAGGCCATGAAGCTGATATGGGAGCGCATGAAAATCATAGTTGAGCCTTCAAGTGCCGTGGCATTTGCAGCTTTGTTAAAGGAAAAAGAGAATTTTAAAAATAAAAAGGTCGGAATCATTATTTCCGGTGGAAATGTGGATGTAAATAACCTGCCTTTTTAAAAATCCCTCCTTGAGGAGGGTGTCCCAAAGGGACGGGAGGTGTAAAGTTGAAGTTTAATTAAAAGTTACCCACTTTCGTGGGCAATAAATATGAACATAGGAATTATCGGTTCTGGAACAATGGGAAGTGGGATTGCACAAGTTGCGGCAACTTCTGGTTGTCAGGTTAAATTATTTGACACCAATAGGCAGGCTCTTGAAAAAAGTCAAACTGCTTTAGATAAGGTATTGACCCGCTTGATTGAAAAAGGAAAAATAAATGATGTTGAAAAATCAAGAATCCAAAAAAGCATTTCTTATATAGAAAGTTTGAAAGATTTATCAGATTCCAATGTAACCATTGAAGCCATTGTTGAAAATCTAAACGTCAAGAAAAGTCTCTTTTCTGAGTTGGAAGCTTATGTTTCCAGTGATTGTATTATGGCATCAAACACGTCAAGTTTATCAATCGCATCCATTGCTTCTTCATTGAAAAATTCGGAACGTTGTATCGGTATTCATTTTTTCAATCCAGTACCTTTAATGCAGTTGGTTGAGGTCATTCCAGCGATTCAAACCTCAGAACATGTTTTAGAGAAATCGGTTCAAATCATTTCCGATTGGAAGAAAGTGGTGGCAGTTGCCAAGGACACACCAGGTTTTATTGTGAATCGTGTTGCCAGACCATTTTATGGGGAATCCTTGCGGATTTATGAAGAAGGCATTGCAGACTTTGCGACCATTGACTGGAGTTTAAAAACTTTGGGTGGTTTTAAGATGGGTCCTTTCGAACTTATGGATTTTATTGGTAACGATGTCAATTATGCGGTGACTGAAAGTGTGTTTCAAGCATTTTATTATGATTCACGATACCGACCTTCCTTTACCCAAAAGCGATTGGTTGAAGCAGGCTACTTAGGACGTAAATCAGGAAAAGGCTATTATGATTATAATAAAAACGGTAATGTCATTCCGACCCCGAGTACTCGGGGGAAGGAATCTCATAACAGAGATTTAGCCCAACAAATATTTGACAGAATTTTGGTCATGCTTATCAACGAAGCGGCCGATGCTCTGTTTTGGAATATCGCTTCGGCAAAAGACATTGATAATGCCATGGTCAAAGGCGTCAATTATCCAAAAGGACTTTTGGCCTGGGCCGATGAAAAAGGAATAGATTGGTGCGTTTCCAAAATGGATGAATTGTACGACGAATATCGTGAAGATAGATACCGTTGCAGCCCTTTATTGAGAAAAATGAATAGAGAGAATAGTAAATTTTATAATCAGTAAATTCTCTCCCTTTGGGAGAAATCGAAGATTCAACAAATCAATAAAATAATTTATCATTAATGAGTTAGATGTCCGAAGGACAGAGCGGGCTTATGAAAGGAGAACAAATACCATACAAAATGTTAAGTCAGGATGCTTTTAGCTCTTGGATGGGCATTGAAATTATGGAATGTGAGATAGGGCACTGCAAAGTGGGAATGACCATAAGAAAAGAGATGTTGAACGGTATGGGTAAAGTCCATGGGGCAATCAGCTATGCATTGGCAGATACGGCTTTCGCATTTGCATCAAATTCTCACGGAAAACATGCCGTATCCATTGAGACAAGTATCAATCATATTGAAGCCTTGCATGAAGGTGATTATTTAGTGGCAGAATCGGTGATTGAAAAAATAAACAATAAATTGGGCTTTAATGTGATTGAAGTCAAACGTGGAGATGAACTGGTTGCTTTATTTAAAGGTGTAGTTTATCGAACTCAAAAAGAATGGTAATATTCCTGCGCAGGTAGGAATCATAATATAATTTGTCATGCTAAACTGTCACCTTGAGCGCAGTCGAAAGGTAGTTTCAGCATCTCATGAAATAATAGTTTAAGTAAAATAAAAAGATACCCACTTTCGTGGGCATTAATATGGAAGCATATATCATAGACGGAGTTCGAACTCCAATTGGGAGTTATCAAGGCACACTGTCAACAATTAGAACTGATGATTTGGCGGCTTTGGTCATTGCCGAAATTGTAAAACGAAATCCAAACATTCCAACAAACGCTTACGATGATGTGATTTTGGGCTGTGCCAATCAAGCAGGTGAAGATAACCGAAATGTAGCCCGAATGGCACTACTTTTAGCTGGGTTGCCAGTTACTGTTCCAGGAGAAACCGTCAATCGATTGTGCAGTTCGGGATTGTCGGCTATGATTCATGCAAACCGAGCTATCAAGGCTGGAGATGGCGATGTATTTATTGCTGGTGGTGTGGAAAATATGACAAGAGGGCCTTATGTGATCGCAAAACCATCCAGTGCTTTTGGGACTGATGCCCAACTATACGATTCCAGTTTTGGTTGGCGTTTCATCAATCCTAAAATGGAAGCCTTATATGGAACGGATGGCATGGGCAATACTGCTGAAAATTTGGTTGAAAAGTATCAGATTTCCAGGGAAGACCAAGATAAGTTTGCGTACTGGAGCCAAATGAAAGCGTCTAAAGCACAATCCAACGGACGTTTGGCAAAAGAAATCGTGACCGTAGAAATTCCACAACGCAAGGGTAATCCCATTCAATTTTCAAAGGATGAATTTGTGAAACCAAATACAACCTTGGAAGTTTTGGGTAAATTGAGACCAGCCTTTAAAAAGGAAGGAAGTGTGACTGCGGGAAATTCATCAGGATTAAATGATGGGGCCGCGGCAACCATTATAGCTTCAAACGATGCTGTAAAAAAATACAACCTCAATCCTTTGGCAAGAATCGTAAGTTCGGCAGTCGTTGGAGTAGAGCCAAGAATCATGGGCATTGGCCCAGTTGAAGCGGCCAACCAAGCCTTAAAAAAAGCAGGATTGACCATGAACGATATGGATATTATTGAACTCAATGAAGCGTTTGCCGCTCAAGCCTTGGCATGTACACGGGCTTGGGGATTGGCAGATGATGATCCAAGACTCAACCCAAATGGTGGTGCCATTGCCATTGGCCACCCTTTGGGAGCCACCGGAACACGAATAGCTTATACCGCAGCTTTGGAATTGAATGAGCAAAATGAAAGATATGCTTTGGTCACCATGTGCATTGGTGTTGGACAAGGGTATGCTTGTGTAATTGAAAGAATGTGATTATGAATAAGATTAAACATTATGTCCTTGGAAGTTGGATAGAAGGCAAGGAAGAAGGTACAGTTGTATATGATTCCATTACAGGTGAAGCCTTTACAAGCGTCGCCATTGAAGGTTTGAATATTCCAGAAATTTTGAATTACGGAAGGACCAAGGGTGGTGAGGTTTTGCGTAAAATGACCTTTCAAGAACGAGGGAATATGCTCAAAAAATTGGCATTGCATCTTACCAAACGCAAAGAAGAATTTTATGAGTTAAGTTATAGAACAGGTGCAACGCGTGTGGATAGTTGGATAGATATTGAAGGTGGCTTTGGAAACCTATTTGCCAATGCCTCGTTGCGAAAATTATTCCCAAACCAATCCTATCATGTTGAAGGAGACCCTATTGATTTATCCAGAGGCGGTCGCTTTATGGCACATCACATCATGGTGCCTAAAAAAGGTGTTGCTGTTCACATAAACGCATTTAATTTCCCGGTTTGGGGCATGCTTGAAAAGTGTGCTGTGAATTGGATGGCAGGTGTTCCGGCAGTCGTATTACCTGCGCCTTCATCATCCTATTTGGCCGAAGCGGTAGCTCGTGAAATTGTGGCTTCAGGTATTTTGCCAGGGGGGGCATTGCAAATCATCAATGGAACAATAAAGACGATTTTGGATACCGTTGAATCACAGGATGTGGTCACCTTTACAGGTTCTGCCACAACTGGCCGATTGCTAAAAGCGCATCCAAGACTCATTCAGGAGTCAGTGCCTTTTACTTTGGAAGCAGATTCCTTGAATGCCTCTGTTTTAGGGGAAGATGCCAAACCTGGAACACCGGAATTTGATTTGTTCATCAAAGAAATTAGAAAAGAAATGACGGTCAAAGCCGGACAAAAGTGTACTGCCATCCGTCGCGTTATAGTTCCTGAAAATGTAGTGGAAGATGTTCAAATTGCTTTGGGTAAAGAACTCAATAAAGTGACCATTGGTGACCCAAGGCTTAAAGAAGTCAGAATGGGTTCTTTAATCAGTAAATCACAAGTTGAAGCGGTAAGGAAATCGGTTCAGGATATTGCGAAAGAAGCACAGATTGTTTACGGTAGTCTTGACAAAATTGATGTCATTGGTGGCGATGCCAAAAAAGGAGCGTTTATAAGTCCGATTGTGTTGCGAGCCAATCATCCCTTCCAATGTACTGCCATTCACGAACGTGAAGCTTTTGGACCAGTTTGTACCATTATGCCCTATAAAACTTTGGAAGAAGCCATTCAATTGGCGCAAATGGGTAAAGGCTCATTGGTGTCTTCGATTGCAACCAATAATGATCAGATTGCCAAAGAATATGTCATTAATGCGGCAAGTCATCATGGTAGGATATTGGTTTTAAATCGGGAAAGTGCCAAGGAAAGTACCGGTCATGGTTCACCATTGCCGACTTTGGTACATGGAGGCCCAGGTCGTGCTGGTGGTGGTGAAGAAATGGGCGGCATGCGAGGCATTAAACATTATTTGCAGCGTACAGCCATTCAAGGTTCACCAACGACCCTAACCGAAATCACGGGCATTTATCAACCCAATGCTAAATATAAGGAAGCAGAACAGCATCCATTTAAATACCATTGGGAGGATATTCAACCAGGCATGTCCTTAAAAACCCATAAGCGTACAATAACTGATTCCGATATCATTAATTTCTCCAACCTAACCTGGGACCATTTTTACGCCCATACCGATATCACAGCTTTGGATGGCAGTATTTTCAAGAAAAGAACGGCACATGGTTATTTTATTTTAGCTGCCGCTGCCGGATTGTTTGTTTACCCCAATAAAGGACCTGTTGCTGCAAATTACGGACTGGAAGACTGCCGTTTTTTAAGGCCAATTTACCATAACGACACCATTTGTGTGCGTTTGACCTGCAAGCAAAAAGTGGACAGGGATGTGGCATCTGCTGAACATCCAAGTGGTATTGTAAAGTGGTATGCCGAAGTGTTTGATGCCAATGACGAGTTGGTTGCTGTGGCCACTGTATTGACCTTGGTACAGAAGAAGCAAGAAACTTTTGTTGAGATGACCGAAGAAACCATTCAAAAGTGTTTGAACAAGCTTACTGAAGACACAAAACCCAAATGGGGAACTCTAACGCCTCAACATATGATTGAACATTTGGAATATACATACAGAATAGCTTCAGGAGAAATTCAGGATTTTGAGATCAGCACTCCTGAAAAGTATTTGGAAAAAGTACATGCTTCGTTATATAATTATGAAAAGTTACCAAGGGAATACGATTTCCCTTTGGCTGAAAAAAGTGAAATCGAGAATATAAAACACGAGAGTTTGGAAGCGGCCAAATCAAAAATGATGGAGGCCAGACAGCAGTATTTGGAATATTTTAAAGCAAATCCGGAAGCCATGACCAAAAATGTGGTCTTTGGAGAACTCAACAGATATGAATGGTATCTTATGGAGCGCAAACATTTAAATCATCATTTTGAACAGTTCAATCTTTTGGATTGAACTGTTCAAAATAGTTCCCATGAAAATGGGAACCCGTGAAAATGGGAACCCATGAAAAATAAAATATATGATATGGAACGTATATATTATCACAAACAAACCAAATGGTGTTTTATATATAGGAATGTCAAGAAATTTAAAAAGAAGAGTTTATCAACATAAAAACAAAGCACATCCGAGTACTTTTTCCGCTAGGTATAATTTGGACAAACTAGTTTATTTTGAAACATTTGAAAATAAAGATGAAGCAAAATTGAAAGAAAAACGAATGAAGAAATGGAATAGAGCTTGGAAAATTGAATTGATTGAAAAAAAGAATCCTAA